>Ga0180220_1000108_pt1 | contig 146135 bp, 130 predicted proteins | sample eDN5th37CBELigBY_FD_151335 | JGI IMG/M metagenome (GOLD analysis project Ga0180220, IMG submission 151335) | Enriched backyard soil microbial communities from Emeryville, California, USA - eDNA 5th pass 37_C BE-Lig BY (version 2) (version 2) | ecosystem: Environmental > Terrestrial > Soil >... | reverse complement strand
TCGCGCCGATGATAGTGGACGCACGTCTGTGAAAGTAGGTCATCGTCAGGCTTTTATCCCTCAAAACCCCGCAGCCCAACCGCTGCGGGGTTTTGTTTTTGCGCGCGCCGCCACCCCACACCCGGCCCACCGACCCCATCGGCACGCCCTCCCCAGGGCCCGCGCCAGTACGAAATCCGGCCGGCACCGGCGCCTACGCCGCGCCGCGGGCAAGGCGCGGCGGGCATGAAAATGGCCTCGCAACCCGCGTCAATACTGGTTGTGCCCAAATAACAACGACGGCGGGAGGGTCCGCTTTGTGCGGTAAGATTGGCTCAATCAATTCGATGGAGCGTTATCGTGAGTGATACTCAGACCCCCGTAACCGGCGCCACGCCGGACCTGCGCACGCTGACCCACGTGGCTTACGGCCTGTATGCCCTGGGCTTCATCACCAGTGGTTTCCTGGGTATCGCGACGCTGGCTTCCGTGGTGCTGATGTACCTGAAGCGGTCGGATGCCGCCGGCACTGTCTATGCCTCGCATTTCGACTGGCTGCTGCGCACGTTCTGGTGGGCGCTGCTGTGGCTGGCCATCAGCTTCATTGCCACGCTGATCTTCATCGGATGGGTGGGCGTGGTGGCCACGGTGGTGTGGGTGTTGTACCGGCTCATCCGCGGCTGGTTGGCGCTGCTCGAAGGCAACGCTCCCACTTCCTACGCCTGACCGGCGTTCTTCACCGATCCAGACAGGCCGGCGCCTTGGCGCCGGCTTTTTTTCGTCCCGCGGTCCCATCCTGGTCCGATGATCCGAAACCGGGCGTTGGAGGCTGGTGCGGGTAAATCGCGCATAAGCGTGAAATACGCGCGAATCAGTAAGCAGGGCAACCGGCCAAGATCTTGATTTCAAGGGGGTTTGGCTGGGACGGGCACATGGCATGGCTTTTGCATGAATGAGGAGGCCACGCGCCGCGTGGCATTCCCCGCGTGGCATTTCTTTTACCTGAGCCAGACATATGCCTTCTTTGAAAATCATTTGTCCCAATGGGCACCTCGGCTTTGCGCCGCTGCGTGTCGAGAGCTTCCGCGCCGGCGTTCAGGCCGGGCCGGATTACATCGCGGCCGATTCCGGCAGCGACGACGTGGGCCCCGTGCCGCTGGGGTCGGATACCTCCACCAGCCCCGAAGCCTGGCAGCGGCATGACCTGGAGCAGATGCTGCTGGCCGCGCGCGAGCTGGGCGTGCCCATGATCATCGGCTCGGCCGGCGACACGGGTTCGAACAGCCGGGTCGACCTGTATGTGAGCATCATCAAGGAGCTGGCGCGCAAGCACGGGCTGGCGCCGTTCAAGATCGGCTATTTCTATTCGGAAGTGGACCCGGCTTTCGTGCGGCGCAAGCTGCGCGAAGGCCAGACCGTGACGGGCCTGGATGGCTATGCCGACCTGAGCGAGGCCGAGCTGGATGCCACCGACCGCATCGTGGCCGTGGCGGGCGTGCAGCCGTACCTGAAACTGCTGGAGGCCGGCGCGGACGTGATCATCGGCGGACGCAGTTCCGATGCAGCGGTGTTCGCCGCGCCGGCGCTGCATCACGGCTATGCCGCCGACCAGGCGTACTACCTCGGCAAGGTGCTGGAATGCGCCTCTTTCTGCGCCGAGCCGTACGGGGGCAAGGAGACGGTCATGGGGGAAATCAGCCACGACGACGTGTGCGTAACCGCCATGCATCCCGAGCAGCGTTGCACCGTGGCGTCGGTGGCGGGGCACGCCATGTACGAGCGCTCCAACCCCTACGAGGAGTTTTTCGCCGGCGGCCGGCTGGACATGCGCGAATGCCGCTATGAGCAGATCAGCGAGAAGACGACGCGCATCACGGGCTCGCGTTTCGTCCCCTCGGAAAAGATTACGGTGAAGCTAGAGGGATCGGGCAAGGTGGGCGAGCGCTATATCGGGCTTTGCGGCATCCGCGATCCCTACACCATCGCCAATATCGACCGCGTGATCGCTTGGGCGCGGGACAAGGTGCGGGAGCGCTTCGGCGATGTCGGCTACGAACTGCACTACAAAGTCTACGGCCGCGATGGCGTAATGGGAGATCTCGAGCCCTTGCGCAATCAGCCGGGCCACGAGCTTTGCGTGCTGGTGCAGGGCGTGGCCCCGACCGCAGAGATGGCCGAGGAGCTGACCCTGACCGGGCTGCGGCAGATGTTCTACGCGCGGCTGCCCGACGTGAAGGGCACGGCTGGTTCCGTATCGTTTCCGCTGGACGAGGTGGTGCGCGCCAGCGCCGCCTACCGCTGGACGCTGAACCACACGATTGCCGTCGACGATGTTTTCGACCTGTTCCAGGTCCACCTTACCGAAGCCTGAGGAATCCGCCATGGCCACGACAAAGCTGAGCGAACTCGCCAAGACCATACGCAGCAAGAACGCGGGGGTGAACAAGATCACCTTCGACATCATTTTCCGCGACCGCGATACCTATGAGGCCGTGAAGCGCTCGGGCGCGGTCACGCGCGAGAGCGTGGCAGCGCTCTATGGAATCGGTCAGGAGCGGATTTCGGATTTCGTGGAATACGATCCGGGCCTGGCGATCAAGTTCACGTTCTACCGGCTGGCTCCGAGCGGATCGGCGGGCGACGGCGACATTTTCGGCGCGCAGCAGTACGCGCCTTTGCTGGACGTGCCCGTGACGCTCTGAACGACGGCGCGGCGACGACTGTTCGCATACAAGGGGAAAACGCATGAAATGCATGATGATAAGAGTCCTGGCGCTTGCCGCCTGCGCCCTGGCCGCGCAGGCCGGCGCGCAGACGGCGGTGCCCAAGCAGATCAAGATCGTGGTGCCGTTTTCGGCGGGAGCCAGCAATGACGCCATTGCCCGCGCCATCGCCCCGCAGCTGGCCGAGGAGTTCAAGACCGTCGTCATCGTCGAGAACCGCGTGGGCGCGGCGGGGGTGATCGGGTCGGAGTACGTGGCGAAGTCGCCCAAGGACGGAGCGACGCTGCTGCTGACGTCTTCCACGTTTCTCACGTCCGCCGCCACGCAGCCCCGCATGCCGTACGACCCGGTGAAGAGCTTCGCGCCGGTGGCCATGGTGGGGCAGGGGCCGCTGGTGCTGGCGGTGTCCGGCGCCAAGCCCTATGGCGATCTGCGCGCGGTGCTCGATGCCGCGCGGGCCCGGCCGGACGCGTTGAACTACGGCACGGCCGGCATCGGCTCGCTGGCGCATCTGGCCACGGTGATGATGAACGACGCGGCCAGGGTGTCCATGACGCACGTGCCTTACAAGGGCGCGGCCAATGCGGCTTCGGACCTGGCGGGCGGCCAGATCGACATCATGCTGGCCAACTACAGTTCGCTGGCGCCGCTGGTGCAGGGCGGCAAGGTCAAGCTGGTGGCGACGACCGCGCGCGGGCCTCATGCGGCGTTTCCCAACCTGCCGCCGGCCGCCAGCGTGCTGCCCGGCTATGCCGTGGATATCTGGGTGGGAGTGTTCGCGCCCGCGGGCACGCCGCAAGATCTGGTCGACCGCTACAACGCGGCCATCAACCGCATCGCGCGCTCGCCGGAGACGACCTCGCTGCTGGACATGGACGGCACAGTGCCCGCCAGCATGACGAGCGGGGAATTCGGCAAGCGGGTCGCCAGCGATCTGGAACAATGGCGGGCGGTGGCGCAGAGCCACCACATCAGCGTCGAATAGGCCGGGCGCGGCGGGCAAGGCGTCAGCCGCATCGAGGCCGGCCGCACCCGGACGGGTTCCTCCCGCGCAGGCCGCACCCGGGCCCACCGCTCCAGGAGGCGCGGCCGGCTCAGGCGCGGCCGGCTCAGGCGCGGCCGGCTCAGGCGCGGCTGGCTCAGGCGCGGCCGGCTCAGGCGCGGCCGGCTCAGGCGCGGCCGGCTCAGGCGCGGCCGGCTCAGGCGCGGCTGGCGCCCTTGTCCATGCCCAGCTTGGCCATCTGGTGCCTGAGCGCATGGCGCGACAGGCCGAGGACGCGGGCGGTTTCTCCGAGATTGCCGCGCTGGGCCGCCAGGGCGGCCTCGATCATGCCGCGCTGGAAGGCGGCGGTGCGTTCGGCGTAGCTGCCGGCCGCCGCCGGGGCGGCCGGCGACGGGCTGCGCAGGATGCGGGCGGGCAGGTGCTCCACCCCTACGGTGTCGCCGTTTTCGAGTATGCAGATGCGCTCCAGCAGATTGCTCAGTTCGCGCACATTGCCCGGCCACGCATAGCGCCGGAACGCTGCTTCCACGGCGGCGTCGATGTGCTTGAAGCGGCTTGCGTGCAGGCGGTTGTAGCGTGCCAGGAAGCGCTCGGCCAGCACGAACACATCGTCGCCGCGTTCCCGCAGCGGCGGCAGATTGATGGCCACGACCTGCAGACGGTAGTAGAGATCGTCGCGGAACTTGCCGGCATGGACTTCGCCCAGCAGGATCTTGTTGGTGGCGGCGATGAAGCGCACGTCCGTGGTCAGTTCGTGCACGGCGCCGATGCGGCGAAAGCGCCGGCTGTCGAGCAGCGTGAGTATCTTGGCCTGCATCATGGGCTCGAGCTCGCGCACCTCGTCCAGGAACACGCTGCCGCCGTTGGCGGTTTCCAGCAGGCCGATCTTGCGCGCCACGGCGCCCGTGAAAGCCCCGCGCTCATGGCCGAAAAGCTCCGATTCCAGCAGGTTGCCGGGGATGGCGGCGCAATTGATCTCGGTGAAAGGCTTGTCCGCCCGGCTCGAGTGGTCGTGCAGGGCGCGCGCCACCAGGCCCTTGCCGGTCCCGGTTTCGCCATAGATGAGGACCGTGCTGGCGCGGCTGCGGGCCACGCGCAGGACCAGGTCGCGCAGGGCGACGATGGCAGGATGATCGCCGACGATCGTTTCGGCAAGCGGGGCTGCGGGGGTCATGGACGCCGGATGGGAAAGAACGGACACGGCGGCATTATCCCGGCAATGCGGCCGAAAGCGACATTCCGGCATACCCGGGGTCGGCCGGCAAGGCGAGAGGGGTCAGGCCATGTCTGCGCGTCGGGCGGCTGGCGGAGAGGGAAGGCTTGGGGGATTGCGGCGGAGGACGGCGCCGCGGAGACAACTTGCCGGGCCGCGCATGCCTCGCTCAGGGGCGGAGGGACTGGGGCCGGGCCGGCTGCAGGAGGCAGGGACGTACCGCGTACGCCCTTTGCCTGCTTACTTCAGATGCGCGTTGACCAGTTTGGTCAGTTCGAACATCGTGACCTGATCTTTGCCGAAGATCGGGCGCAGCTTGGCATCGGCGTTGATGTTGCGCTTGTTGCTGGCGTCTTGCAGGTTGTGCTTCTTGATGTATTCCCAGATTTTCTTGGTGACCTCGGTGCGCGGCACGGCCTCCGAGCCAATGACAGCGGCCAACTCGGGGCTGGGGGTCAGGGGCTTCATGAATGCGGCGTTCGGCTTGCGCGCGGTCGCGGGTTTGGAGGTTGTGGCCATAATGCGGCGCTCCTTCTCTGGCTGTTGGAAAAATTGTCCTGCGGCCGGAGCATAACGTGTCTCTCAGGTAAAGACAAAGGCATTTATCCTCTGTAGCAACTAAAATATCAAAACCGTCCCCCATAGCCCGGCATTCTGTAACGTCCTATGTACGCACGATCTCCGTTGGAATCGATTCGGCTTTTTCATGACGAATTGACCGCATTGCGGCGCGATTTGCACGCCCATCCCGAACTGGGTTTCGAGGAGGTCCGCACCTCCGGTATCGTGGCCGGCGCGCTGGAGGCGCTGGGCATCGAGGTGCATCGCGGCATCGGCAAGACCGGCGTGGTGGGGGTGATACGCGGCAAGCGCTGCGACAGCGGCCGCATGATCGGGCTGCGCGCCGACATGGACGCCCTGCCCATGACGGAAGACAACGACTTTGCCCACAAGTCCACCAAGCCGGGCCTGATGCACGGCTGCGGCCACGACGGGCATACGGCCGTGCTCATCGGCGCGGCCAAGTACCTGGCGCAGACGCGCAACTTCGACGGCACAGCGGTGCTCATTTTCCAGCCGGCCGAAGAAGGGCGCGGCGGCGCAAAGGCCATGCTGGAAGACGGGTTGTTCGACACCTTTCCGTGCGACGCCATCTATGCCCTGCACAACTGGCCGGGGCTGCGCCCGGGCACCATCGGCGTCAATCCCGGGCCGATGATGGCGGCGGCCGACCGCTTCGAGATCCTCATTACCGGACGGGGCGGCCATGGCGCGCATCCGTACCAGACCATCGATCCCGTGACGATCGCGGGGCAGGTGATCACTGCGCTGCAGACCATAGTCTCGCGCAACGTGAACCCGCTGGATTCGGCCGTGGTGTCCATCGGCTCGATGCAGGCGGGCCATCCGGGCGCCATGAGCGTGATTCCGCGCGAGGCCCGGCTGGTGGGCACGGTGCGCACCTTTCGCCGCTCGGTGCAGGAAATGGTGGAGGCGCGCATGCGCGAGCTGGTCACGGCGATCGCCGGAGCCTTCGGCGGAACCGCGGAGGTCACCTATGAACGCATCTACCCCGCCACGCTCAACACCCCGCAGCACGCCAACCTGGTGGCGGACATCGCCACCGAGATGATCGGCAAGGAAAACGTGGTGCGCGACCTGACGCCTTCGATGGGCTCGGAGGACTTTTCTTTCATGCTGCAGAGCAAGCCGGGCGCTTATTTCCGCCTGGGCCAGGGCGGCGCCGAGTCCGGCTGCGTGCTGCACAATTCCCATTTCGATTTCAACGATGCCGTCATTCCCCTGGGCAGCGCCATGTTCTGCGCGCTGGCCGAACGGGGCATGCCGCTGGCAGATTAAGAAGCTTTCCATGTCCACTCAAACGACCACGCAGCTCACCATCACCCGCCCCGACGACTGGCACTTGCATCTGCGCGACGGCGCGGCGCTGCGGGCCGTGGTTGCGGATACGGCGCGCCAGTTCGCGCGCGCCATCATCATGCCCAATCTCAAGCCGCCGGTGACCACCACCGAGCAGGCGCTGGCCTATCGCGGCCGCATTCTCGAAGCGCTGTCGGCGGCCGGCGTGGCGCCCGGCGCGTTCGATCCGCTCATGACACTCTACCTGACCGACAACACCTCGGCCGAGGAAATCGCGCGCGCGCACGCTTCGGGCCAGGTTTACGCGGTGAAGCTGTATCCGGCGGGCGCCACCACCAATTCGGACGCGGGCGTGACGGACCTGCTGGGCAAATGCGCGAAGGCGCTCGAGGCGCTCGAGAATTGCGGCATGCCGCTGCTCGTGCACGGCGAAGTGACCGATCCGGCCATCGACGTGTTCGACCGCGAAGCGGTGTTCGTCGAGCGGGTCATGGTGCCGCTGCGCCGCGCGTTCCCGGCGCTCAAGGTGGTGTTCGAGCACATCACCACCAAGGAAGGCGCGCATTACGTGCGCGACGCGGAAGGCCCGGTGGCGGCCACCATCACCCCCCAGCACCTGCTGTACAACCGCAATGCGATTTTCCTGGGCGGGGTGCGTCCGCATTGGTACTGCCTGCCCATCCTGAAGCGCGAGACGCACCGGCAGGCCCTGGTGGAAGCCGCGACCAGCGGCAACCCGCGCTTCTTCCTCGGCACCGACAGCGCGCCGCACGCGCGCGGCCTGAAAGAACACGCCTGTGGCTGCGCGGGCTGCTACACCGCGCTGCACGCCATGGAGCTCTACGCCACGGCCTTCGAGGCCGCGGGGCGTCTCGACAAGCTCGAGGCCTTCGCCAGCTTCCACGGGCCCGACTTCTATGGGCTGCCGCGCAACACCGGCACGCTGACGCTGGCGCGAGAAGCCTATCAGGTGCCGGCGGAAGTGCCGTTCGGCGACACCACGCTGGTGCCGCTGGCGGCGGGCGAATCGCTGGCCTGGCGCGCGCACTGAAAGCGCGCCGGGCGCGCATTCAGAGCGTGCCGTCGCGGCGCGCTTCCAGCTGTTCCCAGCGCGCGAATTTGTCCTCCAGCTCGCTTTCCAGGCGCGCCAGTTCGCTGTTGATGCGCTCCACTTCGGCGGGCGCGTCGCGGTAGAGGCTGCCGTCGGCCAGCTTTTCGGCCAGCTCCGCCTGTTGCGCTTCCAGCGCGGCGATGGCGTCGGGCAGTCCTTCCAGTTCGCGCAGCTCCCAGGAATTCATCTTGCCGGGCTTGGGGCCGGGCCGGGGCTTGGCGGCCTTGGCGCGGCTGGCCGCCTCGTCGGCGCGGGGCGCTTTCTCGGCCGGCGCGGGCGCGGCCGGGGCCGGGCGCTGCGCGAACCATTCGTCATAACCGCCCACGTAATCGCGCCAGCGGCCTTCGCCTTCCCAGGCGATGGTCTGCGTGACCACATTGTTCAGGAAGGCGCGGTCGTGGCTGACCAGCAGCACGGTGCCGGCGTATTCCTGCAGCAGCTCTTCGAGCAGTTCCAGGGTTTCGATGTCGAGGTCGTTGGTGGGTTCGTCCAGCACCAGCACGTTCGCGGGGCGGGCGAAGAGCCGGGCCAGCAGCAGGCGGGCGCGCTCGCCGCCCGACAGGCTGCGCACCGGCGAGCCGGCGCGCGCGGGCGAGAACAGAAAGTCGCCCAGGTAGCTCATGACGTGCTTGCGCGCGCCGCCGATCTCCACCCATTCGCTGCCGGGGTTGATGATGTCCACCAGCGCGGCGTCTTCGTCGAGCTGGGCGCGCATCTGGTCGAAATAGGCCACCGAGACATTGGTGCCGAGGCGGGTGGCGCCGCTGTCGGGCTGCAGCTCGCCCAGGATCAGCTTGAGCAGCGTGGTTTTGCCCGCGCCGTTGGGGCCGATGATGCCGATGCGGTCGCCGCGCAGGATGGTGGTGGAGTAGTCGTTCACTACGATCTTGTCGCCGAAGCGCTTGCTGACGTGGTCCAGCTCGGCCACCAGCTTGCCGGAACGCTGGCCTTCGGCCAGCGCCAGCGAGACGTTGCCCACGCGTTCGCGGCGCTCGGCGCGCTCCACGCGCAGCCGCTCCAGCCGGCGCACCCGTCCTTCGTTGCGGGTACGGCGCGCTTCCACGCCCTTGCGTATCCAGACTTCTTCCTGGGCCAGCAGCTTGTCGAACCGCGCCTGCTCCAGGCGTTCGGATTCCAGCCACTGGGCTTTGCGTTCCTGCCATTGCGTGAAATTGCCAGGAAAGCTGAGCAGTCGCCCGCGGTCGAGCTCGACGATGCGGGTGGCGATGGCGTCCAGGAACCGGCGGTCGTGCGTAATGATGACGGCCGCGCCGCGCCAGGCGCGCAGCATGTCCTCGAGCCAGGCGATGCCTTCGAAATCCAGGTGGTTGGTAGGTTCGTCCAGCAGCAGCAGGTCGGGCTCGTCCACCAGTGCGCGTGCCAGGGCCACGCGCTTGCGCGTGCCGCCCGACAGGCCGGCGATCTGCGCGTCGGCCGGCAGGCCGAGCTTTTCGAGCGTGGCGCGCACGCGGGAGGGGCGCTGCCAGTCTTCGTGTTCGGCGCCGGTGTTGCACACGACGTCGAAGACCGTGGCGTTTTCGTCCAGCTCGGGTTCCTGTTCGACCGTGGCCACGCGCAGGCCCGAGGCGCGCGAGATGTCGCCGTCGTCGGGCTGGGTGCGGCCGTCGAGCAGCTTGAGCAGCGAAGACTTGCCGGCGCCGTTGCGGCCGATGAGGCCGATGCGTTCGCCTTCCTGGATGGAGAAGTCGGCATGGTCCAGCAGGGGATGGTGCCCGTAGGCGAGCTGGACGTCGGTGAGGGTGATGAGGGTTGCGAGCGCCATGGGAATCGGAAATCTGCTTTTTTGCGTGTCAGCGCGTATTGTCGCAGGAAGGCACGGCTGTCCGGCCGGCGCGGGTCCATCGAGGGCCGCGCCGCGCGCGCAGGGGGAGGGATCTCATGGGGCCGCATCGGGCCGGATCGCATGCGGGGACGGGCCGGGATGCTGTACTACAATGGCAGCCGCAAGGCGGGTCGGGCAATCGCGGGGGAGAAATTCCCTCGAGGAAGGTCCGGACTCCACAGGGCAGGATAGCGGCTAACGGCCGTCCGGCGGCGCTTTCGGGCGTCGCCGAGGAACAGGGCCACAGAGACGAGTCTGCGGGGCGGGCGCGCATCGCGCGCACAGGTACGGCCATCTCCGTATCGCGCCGGCCGGCGACGGCGGGCGGCATCGCAGGGTGAAACGCGGCAACCTCTATCCGGAGCAACATCAAATAGGCATGCGCACGGCCTTCGGGCCGGAAAGGGCGGCTCGTCCGAGCATGCGGGTAGATGGCTACAGCGGCTCAGCAATGATCCGCGCAGAGGAATGATTGCCCGCCGGGGAAACCCGGCGTACAGAATCCGGCCTATAGACCCGTCTTGTCACCGTTTTTTGCCCGGACGGCATTTCCGGCCGGCGCGGATGGCGTCCGGATGCCATCCGCCGGTCCGCCAGCCGCAAACTCCCCATGCTGCCGGACTAAATCCTCGCGCCCAAGGCGAGACGAGTCCCGCATTAGCGCCTACTTCTGAAGAAGGACTTTTAGAGTGTGACGCAACCTCCTGATTTATTGGGAGGTTTTTCTTTTTTGCCTTTTACAAATTGCTCTAAGTCCTTGTTGTGATTGAAAAAATTGCAACCGCGCGCTTGACCGCCCCTGCCCCTTCCCGTAGAGTGGAAAAAAGTAGGAAATTGTGCAATTAAGTGGGGTAAAAGTGGTGTTTCAGGGAAGCAGCGCGCTCACGCTGGATGCCAAGGGTCGGATCTCCATTCCGACCCGGCATCGTGACGCGCTCATCGCGCAGGCCGAAGGCCGCCTGACCCTGACCCGCCACCCCGACGGCTGTCTGCTGGTCTACCCGCGGCCGGAATGGGAAAAGAAGCGCGAGCAGATCGCCGCGTTTCCCATGTCGGCGCGCGCGCTGCAGCGGCTGTTGCTCGGCAATGCTCAGGACGTGGAACTGGACAGTTCCGGCCGTGTGCTGATCGCTCCTGAACTGCGCAACGCTTCCGGTATGACGCGCGACGTGATGCTGCTCGGCATGGGCTCTCACTTCGAGCTGTGGGATGCCGCTACCCTGGCCAGCCGCGAGGCCGAGGACCTGGCCAAGGGGATGCCGGACGTGTTGAACCAGTTTTCGTTCTGAAACAGCTTATGGAATTCGAACACCGGCCCGTCCTGCTGGAGCCGACGGTGGACGCCTTGTTGCTGCCGGAGTTCGGCGGCAAGGGCGCGAGCCGCGCGCAGCCCCGGCAGGCGAGCGATGCCGCACGGCGCGCCGAGGAAGGCGTGTTCGTGGACGGCACGTTCGGGCGGGGCGGGCACAGCCGCGAGCTGCTGGGCCGGCTCGGGCCGCGCGCCCGGCTGGTGGTGTTCGACAAGGATCCCCAGGCGATCGCCGCGGCCCGCGAACTGGCCGCCCGGGATGCCAGGGTGACGGTGGTGCATGGCGGATTTGCCACCATGGCCGAAGAGTTGGCGCAGCGCGGCATCGAGCGGATCGATGGCGTGATGCTGGATCTGGGGGTGTCGTCGCCTCAGATCGACGATGCCGGGCGGGGCTTTTCCTTCATGAAGGACGGCCCCCTCGACATGAGGATGGACACCACTCGTGGACCCACGGTGGCGGAATGGCTGGCGCAAGCCAGCGTGGATGAGATGCGGGAGGTCATAGCAGATTATGGCGAAGAACGGTTTGCTTTTCAGGTTGCAAAGGCGATTGCTGCTCGCCGCGCAACAAGGCCGCTGCGCTCCACGCTCGAGCTTGCCGAGTGCGTCGCCGGCGCCGTCCGCACTCGCGAAAAGGGCCAGCATCCGGCAACACGCACCTTTCAGGCTCTACGGATTTACATCAATCGGGAACTCGAAGAGCTCGCGCGCACCCTCGCGTCAGCTCTAGACCTGCTCGCCCCGGGGGGAAGGTTGGCGGTGATCAGTTTTCATTCGCTTGAAGACCGCATGGTCAAGCAGTGCATCGCGGCGGCGGCCAGGCCGGCTGCCGCGCATGCGCGCCTGCCCCTGCGCGAAAGCGAAATGCCCCAGCCCGTGCTGCGCTCCCTCGGGCGCGTGGTGGCCGACGACGCAGAAGTCGCCGGCAATGCGCGCGCGCGTTCGGCGGTCTTGCGCGCGGCCGAACGCACCGACGCCCCGCTGCCGCCGGAAGGCGGCGCCGCGTTCGTGAAAACCGGCGCGCTGCCCGGCAGCGATGCTTCCGCCCCGCGCCGGGGCAAGGGAGGGCGCCGCTGATGGGTCGTCTCAACCTGATCGTGGCCGCCCTGCTGATGCTGTCGGCCATTTCCCTGGTGACCAGCCGCTACCAGTCGCGCCAGCTCTTCATCGAGCTGGGCCGCGACCAGGCCCAGGCGCGCGACCTCGAAGTCAACTGGCGCCGCCTCCAGCTCGAGCGCGCCGAATATGCGCGCAACGCCCGCGTGGACGCCATCGCCCGCGACGGCCTGAAGATGATTTCCATCGTTCCGGACCGCACGCTCTATATCAATCAGGCGCAGGCGAGCCAGCCGGCGGCGCCCGCTCCGGCCGGAGGCGCGCAATGAAGCGCGTGCCTTTCTTCGACAATCCCGTGCTGCGCGGGCAGCTTCCCGCCTGGCGCGCGCGCCTGGTGCTGATCCTGCTGTTCTGCGGATTCGTCGTGCTGGCCGGCCGGGCGCTGTTCCTCCAGGGGCTGTCCACCGAGTTCCTGCAGCAGCAGGGCGAGCGCCGCTACGAACGCACTCTGACCCTGGCCGCCACGCGCGGCAAGATCCTGGACCGTAACGGCGTGGTGCTCGCCTCCAGCGTGCCGGCGCGCGCCATCTGGGCCATTCCCGAGGATGCCAAGCAGGCCACGCCCGCCCAGCTCGACGCGCTTGCCAAGCTGCTGGAAATGCCGGCGGCCGACCTGCGCCATCGCCTGGTGGACGAGGACAAGAACTTCGTCTACCTGAAGCGCCAGGTGGCCATGGACGTGGCCGACAAGATCAAGCAGATGAACCTGCCCGGCATACACCAGCTTGCCGAAACCCGCCGCTACTATCCTGACGGCGACGTGATGGCCCACGTGATCGGGTTCAACAGCATCGAGGACCAGGGCCAGGAAGGCGTCGAGCTGGCGTTCAACCAGCAACTGTCGGGCCGCCCCGGCAGCCGCCGCGTCATCAAGGACCGGCTCGGCCGGGTCATCGAGGACGTGCGCGCCGTCACGCCGCCCGTGGACGGGCGCGACCTGCGCCTGTCCATCGACACGCGCCTGCAGTATCTCGTGTTCAAGGAGCTGAAGGACGCGATGGAAAAGCACCAGGCCAAGGGCGCGACCGCCGTGGTGCTGGACGTGCACACGGGCGAGATCCTGGCGCTGGCCAACGTGCCCACCTTCGACCCGAACAACCGCGACACTTTCCACGGCGTCAACCTGCGCAACCAGGCCATCACGGACACGTTCGAGCCGGGCTCCATCATGAAGCCCTTTACCGCGGCGTTGGCGCTGGACCTGGGCCGCATCACCACGAATACGCTGTTCGAAACCGGCAACGGCCGCTTCGTCTACCAGGGCAGCACCATCAGCGATGTGAGCCGCAACGGCACGCTGGACGTGGCGGGCGTGCTGCGCAAGTCCAGCAACATCGGCATGACCATGATTTCCGAAAAGCTGGAGTCCCGCGAGATGTGGGACCGCTTCACGGAGCTGGGCCTGGGCCAGGCGCCCCAGATCGGCTTTCCCGGCGCGGCGCCCGGCCGCCTGCGGCCCTGGGACCGCTGGCGCCTGATCGAAAAGGCCACCATGGCCTACGGCTACGGCCTGTCCGTCTCGCTGCTGCAGGTGGCTCGCGCCTACACGGTGTTCGCGCGCAACGGCGACATGGTGTCGCTTACGCTGGTCAAGCGCGACAGCGATCCCACCAGCGTGAAGGTCTATTCGCCCAAGACGGCGGCGATGGTGCGCGGCATGCTCGAGGCGGCCGCCGGCCCCGAGGGCACGAAGGCCGCGATGGTGCAGGGCTACCGCGTGGCGGGCAAGAGCGGCACCGCGCGCAAGATCGTGGACGGCAAGTACAGCACCCATCGGTATCGCAGTTCCTATGTCGGTTTTGCGCCGGTGTCCGATCCCCGCATCGTGGTGGCCGTGTCGGTCGACGAACCCACGGTGGGCGGCTATTACGGCGGCGCGATCGCGGCGCCGGTGTTCTCCCGCATCGTCGGGGGCAGTCTCAGATTGATGGGGGTGCGTCCCGACGCGCCCTTCGAATCCACTATCGTTGCCGGAATCAAGGAGCCAGGCAGATGAGCGCCCGGGGCTTGCGCTTTCCCCCCGCCGCCACGGCCGCCGAGGTCGTGGCGTGGTTGCATGGACGGGTCGCGCTTACCGCCGACCTGCGGCTGGACTCGCGCGATATCGCGCCGGGAGACGTCTTCGTGGCCTGCCCGGGCCTGTCCAGCGATGGGCGCCTCTATATAGACCAGGCCCTGGCCCAGGGGGCCGCCGCCGTGCTGGTCGAGGCCGGAGATGGCGAATCCGTGCCGTTGCCCGAGGCTGCGGCGCCGGTCGCCCTGCCCGTGCGCGGGCTGCGCGGACTGCTGGGCGAACTGGGCGACGCCTGGTACGGGCGGCCGTCGTCCGGGCTGGCCGTGGTCGCCGTCACCGGCACCAACGGCAAGACTTCGTGCGTGCAGTGGATCGCCCATGCGCTGAGCCGCAATGGCAAGCCCTGCGGCACCATCGGCACGCTGGGCGCCGTGCTGCCCGACGGTACGGCGCTGGGCGGCAACTTGACCACGCCCGACGTGCTGACCGTGCACCGCCTGTTGGCCGCGATGCGCGATGCCGGAGCGAAGGCGGTGGCCATGGAGGCTTCGTCCATCGGCATCGAACAGGGCCGCATGGACGGCGTGCGCGTGGCGCTCGCGGCCTTCACCAACCTGACGCGCGACCATCTCGACTATCACGGCACGATGGAGCGCTACGAGGCGGCCAAGGCCCGGCTGTTCCGCTGGCCCGGGCTGGGCGCCGCCGTGATCAACGCGGACGACGAGGCCGGCCGCCGGCTGCTGGCCGCGCTGCCGGCCGAGTTGGCCATGGGCTACAGCCTGGACGAAGCCCCCGGCGTGCCCGCGGCCATGCGCGCGCGCGGCCTGCAGGCCACGGCGCAGGGGCAGGTGTTCACCCTGGTGTCCCCGCATGGCGAGGCGCAGATCGTCACGCGCCTGCTGGGGCCGCACAACGTGTCCAATCTGCTGCTCGTGGCCGGCGTGCTGTACGAGCTGGGACTGCCCTTCGCGCAGATCGCCCGCGAGCTGGCCGCCACCGATCCGGTGGACGGGCGGCTGCAGGCCGTCGAGCCGCTGCTGCCGCCGGGCTCGGGCCCCTGCCCGCTCGTGGTGGTGGACTATTCGCATACGCCCGATTCGCTGTCGCGCGCGCTGGCCGCGCTGCGCCCGGTGGCGCAGACGCGCGGCGGCCGCCTGGTCTGCCTCTTCGGCTGCGGCGGCGAGCGCGATCCGGGCAAGCGTCCGGTCATGGGGCGCATCGCGGCCGAGCTGGCCGACCGTGTCATCGTGACCAGCGACAACCCGCGCAGCGAGTCCCCGGACGCCATCATCGCGCAGATCATGGCGGGGCTGCCCGCTTCGGCCCAGGCCGAGGTCCAGCCGGACCGCGCCCTGGCCATCGCGGGAGCCGTGTGGCGCAGCGCGCCGGAAGACGTGGTGCTGCTGGCCGGCAAGGGACACGAAACCTACCAGGACATCGGCGGACGCAAGCTGCCTTTCGACGACCGCGAATGGGCGCGCCTGGCGCTGGTGCTGCCGCATGCCGCGGGCGTGTCCACCGACACGCGCAGCCTGTCGCAGGGCCAGCTGTTCGTCGCGTTGGCGGGCGAGAACTTCGACGCGCACGACTATCTGGACCAGGCGGCGGCGCGCGGCGCCTGCGCGGCCGTGGTCGCGCGCCGCATGCCGGGCGTGCCGCTGCCGCAGATTCTGCTGGGCGACACGCGTGCCGCGCTGATGCGCATGGGGGCGGCCTGGCGCGCCCGCTACCGGCTGCCCGTGGTGGCCGTGACGGGCAGCAACGGCAAGACCACCACCAAGGAAATGATCGCGGCCATGCTGGCGGCCTGGCAGGGGCCGGAGGCCAGCCTGGCGACCGCGGGCAACCTGAACAACGACATCGGCGTGCCGCTGACGCTGCTGCGCCTCGATGCCCGCCACCGCGCCGCCGTATTCGAGCTGGGCATGAACCATCCCGGCGAGATCGCGCAACTTGCAGCCATCGCGGCGCCCACGGTGGCGCTGGTCACCAATGCGCAGCGCGAGCACCAGGAATTCATGCATAGCGTGGAGGCGGTGGCGCGCGAGAATGGCGCCTGCATCGCGGCGCTGCCGGACGACGGCGTGGCGGTCTATCCGGGCGACGAGCCGTATTCGCCGATCTGGGCCGCGCTGGCCGAGCCGCGCCGGGCGCTGCGCTTTGGCCTGCAGCCCGGGCTGGACGTGTATGCCGAGCAGATCGAGGCCGGCGTCGAGGGCACCCGCTGTCGCGTCGTCACGCCGCTGGGCATGGCCGATCTGTCCCTGCCGGTGCCGGGCCTGCACAACCTGCGCAACGCGCTGGCCGCCATCGCCAGCGCCATTGCCGCCGGCGCGCCGCTGGAGACGGCGGTGCGCGCACTGGCCGCTTTCGCCCCGGTTTCGGGCCGGATGCAGCGCAAGACAATGCGTGACGGAACATTACTTATCGATGACACCTACAATGCGAACCCTGACTCCGTTCGCGCGGCCATCGATGTCCTGGCCCGCATGCCTGGCACCCGCGTGCTGGTGCTGGGCGACATGGGCGAAGTCGGAGACAACGGCCCCGCCATGCACGAGGAGGTGGGGCGCTATGCGCGCGAGCAGGGGCTCGACGCGCTGTTCACGCTGGGCGAGGCCAGCCGGGCGGCGGCCGCCGCCTACGGCGCAGGCGCGCGCGCCTGCGCATCGGTTGACGAAGTAGTTGCCGCAATGCGCGGCATGCGCCCGTCCTGCGTATTGGTAAAGGGTTCGCGCTTTATGCGCATGGAGCGGGTAGTGAAGGTTTTTGCTTCTTTTGACGACGCGGCGCCCCAGGGGGAAGGAGAGCAGCATGCTGCTTGAGATCGCCCGGCTGCTTTCCGACGATGTGCGCGCCCTGGGCGTGTTCGAATACATCACGCTGCGCGCCGTGCTGGCGTGCGCCACGGCGCTGCTGATCGGCCTGATGGCCGGCCCGCGCGTGATCCGCAAGCTGACCGAGATGAAGATCGGCCAGGCGGTGCGCGCCTACGGCCCCGAATCGCACCTGGTCAAGACGGGCACGCCCACCATGGGCGGCGCGCTGATCCTGATTTCCATCGCCATCAGCACGCTGTTCTGGGCCGACTGGACCAACCGTTTCGTGTGGGTCGTGCTGCTCGTCACCTTCGGCTTCGGCTGGATCGGCTGGATGGACGATTACCGCAAGGTGGTCTATCGCGACCCCGAGGGCATGCCCGCGCGCCAGAAGTTCTTCTGGCAGGCCACCATCGGGCTGGTGGCCGCGGTGTACCTGGCGTTCGCGGTTTCCGCGCCGGCCAATGCCGAGCTGTGGCCGCTCTTCAAGAGCTGGGTGGCCAGCGGCTTCACCATGCCGCTGCCCACGCGCGCCGACCTGATCGTGCCGTTCTTCAAGTCGGTGAGCTATCCGCTGGGCGTGCTGGGATTCGTGGCGCTGACCTGGGCCGTGATCGTGGGCACCAGCAACGCCGTCAACCTCACGGACGGGCTGGACGGCCTGGCCATCATGCCCACCGTCATGGTGGGCAGCGCCCTGGGCATCTTCGCCTACGTGGTGGGCCGGGTCGACTATTCCAAATACCTGCTCTTTCCGTACATTCCCGGCGCGTCGGAACTCATGGTGCTGTGCGCGGCCATCGGCGGCGCGGGGCTGGCCTTTCTCTGGTTCAACGCCTACCCGGCGCAGGTGTTCATGGGCGACGTGGGCGCGCTGGCCCTGGGCGGTGCGCTGGGCACGATCGCGGTCATCGTGCGCCAGGAAATCGTGCTCTTCATCATGGGCGGCGTGTTCGTGGTCGAGACCCTGTCCGTGATGATGCAGGTGACGTGGTTCAAGTACACCAAGCGCCGCTACGGAACCGGCAGGCGCATTTTCCGCATGGCCCCGCTGCATCACCATTTCGAAGTGGGCGGCTGGAAGGAGACCCAGGTGGTGGTGCGGTTCTGGATCATCACCATGATGCTGGTGCTGATCGGTCTTTCTACCCTGAAGTTGCGATGAATACGATGGAAACCTCCCGCGCCGATGCGCCGCTCGTCCTGATCCTCGGATTGGGAGAGACGGGCGTGGCCGCCGCGCGCTGGCTCGCCCGCGAGGGCGCCCGGCTGCGCGTGGCGGACACCCGTGCCGAGCCGGGCGGTCTGGAGGCCCTGCGCGCCGCGCTGGCCGATGCGGACGTGGAATTCCGTCTGGGCTGCGACCAGTTCTTCGAACTGGCGCTGCTGGACGATGTGGACCAGGTGGTGGTAAGCCCGGGCCTGGCGCCGCGCCAGGCGCCGGCCGGTCCGCTGCTGGCCGAGGCGCGCGCGCGCGGCATCGAAATCGTGGGCGAAATCGAGCTGTTCGCGCGCGCGCTGGCCCAGCTGGCCGAGCAGCGCGAATACCGGCCCCGCCTGCTCGCCGTCACGGGCACTAACGGCAAGACCACGGTCACCGCCCTGACGCGCGCGCTGGTCGAGGCCAGCGGCCTGTCCGCGCTGGCCGCCGGCAACATCGGCCCGGCCGCGCTCACCGCGCTGATGCGCGCCCTGGACGAAGACGCGCTGCCGCAGGTGTGGGTGCTGGAACTGTCGAGCTTCCAGCTGGAAACCACGCGCAGCCTGATGGCCGACGCCGCCGTGGTGCTGAACGTCACGCAGGATCACCTCGATTGGCACGGCGGCATGGAAGCCTACGCCGAGGCCAAGGCCCGGCTGCTGGGCATGGCGCGCATCGCCATCGTCAACCGCGACGACCCGCTCACGACCCGCATGGTGAAGTCGCTCAACGCGCTCAACGTGCGCAGCTTCGGCCGCGACCTGCCCGCGCTGGTGGGCGACGTGGGCCTGGAGCCGGGCCAGGGCATGGCCTGGCTGGTGGCTTGCGAGCCGCTGGATTTCTACGAGCCGGCGCCGCCGGCGCGCCGCAAGAAAGACGCGCCCGAGCCGGCTCGGGCGGCCGGCCGCCCGAGCCGGCTGATGCCCGCCGACGCGCTGCGCATCCGGGGCATTCACAATGCCCTGAACGCGCTGGCCGCGCTGCAGCTGGGCCGCTGCCTGGACCTGGGCTGGGCCGCCATGCTGCGCGCGCTGCGCGAATACGCCGGAGAACCGCACCGCGCCGCTTTTGTGCGCACGGTCGGCGGCGTGGACTACATCAACGACAGCAAGGGCACCAACGTGGGGGCCACCGTCGCCGCGCTGGAAGGGCTGGGCCAGAAGGCGGTGCTGATCGCCGGAGGCCAGGGCAAGGGCCAGGATTTCTCGCCGCTGGTGCCGGTGGTGGCGCAGCATGCGCGCGCCGTGGTGCTGATCGGCCAGGACGGGCCGGAGATCGGCCGCACGCTGGAAACCACGGGCGTGCCCTGCGTGTCCGCCCACGACATGCGCGAAGCCGTGCGCCGCGCCGCCGAGCTGGCCCGGGAGGGCGATGCCGTGCTGCTGTCGCCCGCCTGCGCCAGCCTCGACATGTATCGCAACTATCCGCATCGCGGGCAGGTGTTCGTGGAAGAGGTCGAGGATCTGGCCCGCGACCGGGGAGAGGTGGCATGAGCCTGTTCGCCGAACTCACTGCCAGCGTCAACGCCGTGCGGCCCGGCCGCACCCGCATGCGCAACTACGACCTGCCGCTGGTGCTGGCCGCGTCCACGCTGCTGCTGCTCGGCCTGCTGATGGTGTATTCGGCGTCTATCGCCCTGGCCGACGGCCCGCGCTACGCCTCCTACGGGCGCTATTACTTCGTGCTGCGCCACGGCCTGTTCATCTGCGCCGGCCTGGTGGGCGGCGCGGTGGTGCTCACCATTCCCATCCGCTTCTGGCAGCGCATGGCCTTCCCCCTGTTCGCCGTGTCGCTGGTCCTGCTGGCGGCGGTGCTCATTCCGGGCATCGGCCGCGAAGTCAACGGCGCGCACCGCTGGATTCCGCTGGGGCCGCTGAACTTCCAGCCGTCCGAGCTGATGAAGGTCGCCGCCTTGCTCTACGCCGCCGACTACACGGTGCGCAAGCAGGAGCACATGCAGTCCTTCCTGCGCGGCTTCGTGCCCATGGCCTGCGCCCTCGGCGCGGTGGGCCTGCTGCTGCTGCTCGAGCCCGACCTGGGCGCGTTCATGGTGATCGTGGCGATTGCCATCGGCATTCTTTTCCTGGGCGGCATCAACGGCAAGTTCTTCAGCAGCCTGCTGGGCGTGCTGATGGGCACCTTCCTGCTGCTGATCTGGCTGTCGCCCTGGCGCCGGGCCCGCCTGTTCGCCTACCTGGATCCCTGGAACGAGGACAACGCCTACGGCAGCGCCTACCAGCTCTCGCATTCGCTGATCGCGCTGGGCCGCGGCGAATGGCTGGGCGTGGGACTGGGCGCCAGCGTCGAGAAGCTGCACTACCTGCCGGAGGCCCATACCGACTTCCTCATGGCCGTGGTGGGCGAGGAACTGGGCTTTGCCGGCGTGATGCTGGTGATCTGCCTGTTCGCCCTCATCGTGCAGCGCGGTTTCGACATCGGCCGGCAGGCCATCGCCATGGAGCGCACCTTCGCCGGCATGGTCGCGCAGGGCGTGGCGATATGGTTCGGCGTGCAGGCCTTCATCAACATGGGCGTGTGCCTGGGACTGCTGCCCACCAAGGGGCTGACCCTGCCGCTGATGAGCTACGGCGGCTCGGGCGTGGTCATGAACGTGTGCGCGCTGGCCATGCTGATCCGCGTGGACGTGGAAAACCGCATCATGATGCGCGGGGGGCGGGTATGAGCGCGGGCACCATCCTCATCATGGCGGGCGGCACGGGCGGACACATCATGCCCGGCCTGGCCGTGGCCGAGGTGCTGCGCGCGCGCGGCTGGCGGGTGCTGTGGCTGGGCAATCCGGAAAAGATGGAAGGCCGCCTGGTGCCGCCGCGCGGCATCGAGCTGGTGCCGCTGCGCTTCGCGGGCGTGCGCGGCAAGGGATTCTCCACCTTGCTCAAGCTGCCGTTCATGCTGCTGCGCGCCTTCGCGCAGGCATGGTCCAGGCTCTCGTATGCGCGCCCCGACGTGGTGCTGGGCATGGGCGGCTACGTGGCATTCCCCGGGGGCGTGATCGCGGCCCTGCGCGGCCTGCCGCTGGTCGTGCACGAACAGAACGCGGTGGCGGGCACCGCCAACCGCTGGCTCGCGCGCATGGCGCGCCGCGTCCTGAGCGGGTTTCCGGGGGTGCTGCCCAAGGGCGAGGCCCTGGGCAACCCCGTGCGGGCCGATTTTTGCGCGCTGCCCGGGCCGGCGCGCCGCTACGGCGAGCGCACCGGCCCGTTGCGTCTGCTGGTGGTGGGCGGCAGCCTGGGCGCGCACGCCCTGAATACCGTGCTGCCGCCGGCGCTGGCCGCCATGGCTCCCGAGCGCCGGCCGGAGGTCGTGCACCAGGCCGGCGAGCAGCACCTGCCGGCGCTGCTGCAGGCCTATGCCCGGGCGGGCGTGCAGGCCGACTGCCGCGCCTTCATCGACGACATGGCGGGCGAGCTGGGCGCGGCCGACCTGCTGATCTGCCGCGCCGGCGCCATGACGGTGTCCGAAGTGGCGGCGGCGGGCGTGGCCGCGCTTTTCGTGCCGTTTCCGCACGCCATCGACGATCACCAGACCGCCAATGCGCGCTTCCTCAGCGACGCGCAGGCCGCCTGGCTGCAGCCGCAATCCGCCCTCACGCCCCAGTGGCTGGCGGACTGGCTGGGCCAGCGCACCCGGGAAGAACTCCAGGCCGTGGCCGAACGGGCGCGCGCGCATGCGCGCCCCGAGGCCGCGGCCCATATCGCCGACGTTTGCGAACAGGCAGCGGGGCGTCAATCATGAAACACAGAATTCAACACATCCATTTCGTCGGCGTGGGCGGTTCCGGCATGAGCGGCATCGCCGAGGTCCTGCTCAACCTGGGCTACGCCATCAGCGGCTCCGACCTGCACGAATCGGCGGTGACCCGCCGCCTGGCCGGCCTGGGCATGAAGATCTCCATCGGCCACGTGGCCAGCAACGTGACGGGCGCCGACGCCATCGTGACCTCCACGGCGGTGGCGGGCGACAACCCGGAAGTCATCGCGGCGCGCGCCGCGCGGATTCCGGTGGTGCCGCGCGCCATCATGCTGGCCGAGCTGATGCGCCTGAAGCGCGGCATCGCCGTGGCCGGCACGCACGGCAAGACCACCACCACCAGCCTGGTGGCCAGCGTACTGGCCGCGGGTGGCCTGGATCCCACCTTCGTCATCGGCGGCCGCCTCAATTCGGCGGGCGCCAACGCGCGGCTGGGGCAGGGCGACTACATCGTGGTGGAAGCGGATGAATCCGACGCCTCCTTCCTCAACCTGCTGCCCGTGATGGCCATCGTCACCAACATCGACGCCGACCACATGGACACCTACGGGCACGACGTGGCGCGCCTGAAGAGCGCGTTCATCGAGTTCACCCAGCGCCTGCCCTTCTACGGCAGCGCGGTGCTGTGCGCGGACGACGCCAACGTGCGCGAGATCATGCCGTTCGTCTCGCGGCCGATCACCACATACGGCCTGGGCGAAGACGCGCAGGTGCGGGCCTACGAAGTGCAGCCCGAGGGCACGCGCATGCGCTTCAACGTGCAGCGCAGCCATCGCGACACGCTGCTGCCGCCGCTGCGCGTGGAGCTGAACCTGCCGGGCCTGCACAACGTGCGCAACGCGCTGGCGGCCATCGCGGTGGCGACCGAGCTGGGCGTGGAAGACGACGCGATCTGCGAGGCGCTGGCCTCTTTCCATGGAGTGGGACGCCGCTTCACGCAGGTCGGCGATTTCCCGGTGCCGGCCGCGCACGGCGGCGGCACCTTCACGGTGATCGACGACTACGGCCACCACCCCGTCGAAATGGCGGCCACGCTGGCCGCCGCGCGCGGCGCCTGGCCAGACCGCCGCATCGTGCTGGCGTTCCAGCCGCACCGCTACACGCGCACCCGCGATTGCTTCGAGGACTTCGTGCGCGTGCTGGGCACGGCCGACGCGGTGCTGCTGACCGAGGTCTATGCCGCCGGCGAGGCGCCGCTGGTTGCGGCCGACGGCCGTGCGCTGTCGCGCGCGCTGCGGGTGGCGGGCAAGGTGGAGCCGGTGTTCGTCGAGGACGTGGCCGAGCTGCCGCAGGCCGTGCTGGACTTCGTGCGCGACGGCGATGTGGTGATCGTGATGGGCGCGGGATCGATCAGCAAGGTCCCGGCCCAGGTGGGAGAGCTGGCATGAAAGCGGAATTCGGCAAAGTCGGCGTGCTGTACGGCGGACGCTCCGCCGAGCGGGAAGTGTCCCTGATGTCGGGCGCGGGCGTGCACCAGGCGCTGTTGAGCGCCGGGGTGGACGCGCACCTGTTCGACACGGGCGAGCGCAGCCTGGCGGAACTGGCCGCCGAGGGCTTCGAGCGCGTGTTCATCGCGCTGCACGGCCGCTACGGCGAAGACGGCACGCTGCAGGGCGCGCTGGAACTGCTGGGCATCCCCTATACGGGCAGCGGCCCGCTGGCCTCGGCCCTGGCCATGGACAAGACCATGACCAAGCGCATCTGGCTGCAGCACGGCCTGCCCACGCCGGCCTTCGAGGTGCTGGACGCCGACACCGAGCTGCGCACCGTGCCCGACCGCCTGAGCCTGCCGCTCATCATCAAGCCGCCGCACGAGGGCTCGACCGTGGGCATCACCAAGGTCGTGGGCTATTCCGACATGAAGCGGGCCTACGCCGAGGCGGCCCGGTTCGACGAAGTGGTGCTGGCCGAGCAGTTCATCAGCGGGCGCGAGCTGACCGTGGCCGTGCTGGGTTCGGGCAGGCAGGCCCGCGCGCTGCCGGTGATCGAGATCGCGGCGCCCGGCGGCAACTACGACTACGAGCACAAGTATTTTTCGGACGACACCCAGTACTTCTGCCCCGCCGACCTGCCGCCCGACGTGGCGCGGGAAGTGGCCGACATCGCCGTGCGGGCCTACCAGGCCCTGGGCTGCGAGGGCTGGGGGCGCGCCGATTTCATCCTCGACCGCGAAAACCGGCCGTGGCTGCTTGAAATGAACACTTCGCCCGGCATGACCAGCCATTCGCTGGTGCCCATGGCCGCCAAGGCCGTCGGCATCAGCTATGCGGAACTGTGCGTGGCGATCCTGTCCGAGGCTGCGTGCAAAGTGCGCAGCCCCGGCCGCAACGCCTGACCTGGACGCCCTGTGTGGAACGACGCCCGAACGACCAACCTGATCGCCAACACGCTGGCCGTGCTGGCGGTGTGCGCCTTGCTGCTCGCGGGCGTGGCCTGGGTTGCGCAGCGTCCGTACTTCACGCTGTCGGCCATCGAGCTGGAGCCCATGCCGGACGGCGAGCTGCACTACGTGTCGCCGGGAGCGGTGCGGGCGGCCATCGCGGGCCGGTTCAAGGGGAACTTCTTCACCGTGGACCTGGACGAAGCGCGCGAGCTCTTCGAGTCGGTGCCCTGGGTGCGGCATGCCAGCGTGCGGCGCATCTGGCCGAACGTGCTGCGCGTGCGCATCGAAGAGCAGCAGCCCCTGGCGCTGTGGAACGAGAACCAGATGATCAACACCTGGGGCGAGGCGTTCACGGCGAATACCGGCGAGGTGGACGACGAGACGGTGCTGCCGCAGTTCTCCGGCCCGGAAGGCACGGAATCGCTGGTGGTTCAGCGCTACGCGGAACTGGCCCGCTGGTTCGCGCCGCTGGACCTGCACGTCGCCAAGCTCGAGCTCAGTCCGCGCTATGCCTGGCGGGCGGTGCTGTCCAACGGCCTGCTGCTGGACCTGGGCCGCGATCCGGGCGCCGACGCGCCGGATCCGCACGGGCTGCCCGGCGCCTTGCCCTTCGCCGCCCGCATCCAACGATTCGTGCAGGCCTGGCCCACGGTGACGGCGCGCCTGGAAGGGCGCACCGTCACGCAGGCGGACCTGCGCTACCCCAATGGTTTCGCCCTGGCGCTGGCCCCGTTGCCCGCGTCGGAAACCCAATCCAAATCCACACCCAAACCCAAGAAACGCTAACGCCATGACCCGTGACATCAAGGACCTTATCGTCGCCCTCGATATCGGCACCAGCAAGGTGGTGGCTGTGGTGGCTGAAATCCTGCCTGAAGGCCGATTCGAAGTGCTGGGCCTGGGCCAGCACGAGTCGCGCGGAATGCGCAAGGGCGTGGTCGTCAATATCGAGACCACGGTGAATTCCATCCAGCGCGCGCTCGAAGAAGCCGAGCTGATGGCGGATTGCAAGATCCGCGACGTTTACACCGGCATTGCCGGCAGCCACATCCGCAGCTTCAACTCCAGCGGCATGGTGGCCGTGAAAGACAAGGAAGTCACCGCCACCGACGTCGCCCGCGTGATCGAGACCGCCAAGGCGGTGAACATTCCCACCGACCAGCAGGTGCTGCACGTGCTGACGCAGGAATTCATCGTCGATGGCCAGGAAGACATCCGCGAGCCCATCGGCATGAGCGGGCTGCGCCTGGAAGTGCGCGTGCACATCGTGACCGGCGCGGTCAGCGCGGCCCAGAACATCGTGAAGTGCGTGCGCCGCTGCGGCCTGGAAGTGCAGGACCTGATCCTGCAGCCGCTGGCCTCCAGCCTGGCGGTGCTCACGGCCGACGAGAAGGAGCTGGGCGTGGTGCTGGTCGACATCGGCGGCGGCACTACCGACGTGGCGATCTTCACCGGCGGCGCCATCCGGCACACCGCCGTGCTGCCGATCGCCGGCGACCAGATCACCAACGACATCGCGGCCATGCTGCGCACGCCCACGCCGGACGCCGAGGAAATCAAGCTGCGCTACGGCGTGGCCAAGCAGGTGCTGGCCAGCCCGGACGAGTCGGTCGAAGTGCCCGGCCTGGGCGACCGTGGTCCGCGCCAGGTCAAGCGCCAGGCGCTGGGCGCCGTGATCGAGCCGCGCGTCGAGGAGCTGTTCACCCTGGTGCAGCAGGTCGTGCGCGATTCGGGCTACGAAGACCTGCTGGCGTCGGGCGTGGTGCTCACCGGCGGCTCGGCGCAGCTGCCCGGCATGGTGGAGCTGGCCGAGGACGTGTTCCTCAAGCCGGTGCGGGTGGCGGTGCCCGACTACGAAGGCAGCCTGGCCGACGTGATGCGCAATCCGCGCTTCTCGACCGTGATGGGGCTGCTGCAGGAAGCGCGCATGCAGCGCGTGCGGGGCCGCAAGGTGGCCGCGCAGACGGGCAACTTCAAGAGCCTGCTCGCGCGCATGAAGGAGTGGTTCATGAATTGAGTGGGGAGGCGGGTTGGGGCCCGCTTCCTGGCCCGCACGGCGGCGGTATCGCCGGACGGGCCGCAAGGGGAGGCGTCTCACACGTGTTGCGGGCCAGGCCGGCAACGTGTTTGAGGCGATTCACAAAAAATAGGTTGTTGGGGAATTTTGTGATTTGCAAATCGGACTTGTGAGGGAGTCATCATGATGAACTTTGAGATGCTTGAGAACACCACCAAAGGGACCGTTATCAAGGTCGTTGGTGTCGGGGGCGCGGGCGGCAACGCCGTCGCGCACATGATCCGCAGCGGCGTGAGCGGCGTGGACTTCATCTGCGCCAATACGGACGCGCAGGCGCTGGCGGCGACCAATGCGCCGGTGCAGATCCGCCTGGGCCGCACCGGCCTGGGCGCGGGCGCCAAGCCCGAGCAAGGCCGCGCCTCGGCCGAAACGGCGCGCGAGGAAATCCGCGCGGCGCTCAACGGCGCGCACATGGTGTTCATTACCGCCGGCATGGGCGGCGGCACCGGCACGGGCGCCGGCCCCGTCGTGGCCGAAGTGGCCAAGGAGCTGGGCATCCTGACCGTCGGCGTGGTCACCAAGCCTTTTTCCTTCGAAGGCACGAAGCGCCTGAAGATGGCCGAGGACGGCATCGCCGAACTGGGCAAGCACGTGCACTCGCTCATCGTGGTGCTCAACGAGAACCTCTATGAGCTGATGGACGAGGACGCGACCCAGGAAGACTGCTTCCGCGCCGCGGACGATATCCTGCACAACGCCTGCGCCGGCATTGCCGAGATCATCAACGTCGAAGGCAATGTGAACGTCGACTTCGAAGACGTGAAGACCATCATGGGCGAGCAGGGCCAGGCCATGATGGGCACCGCCACGGCTTCGGGCGCCGACCGCGCCCGCGTGGCCGCCGAACATGCCATCGCGTGCCCGCTGCTCGAAGGCGTGGATCTCAACGGCGCCCGCGGCGTGCTGGTCAACATCACCGCCAGCCGCTCGCTGAAGATGCGCGAAACGCGCGAAATCATGGAAACGATCCGCAGCTACGCTTCGGACGACGCCACCGTGATCTTCGGCACCGCCTACGACGAGTCCATGGGCGAGAACCTGCGCGTGACCGTCGTCGCCACCGGCCTGGGCCGCGCCCAGTCGCGTCCGCAACTCGTGCAGAACACCGCCGAGGCGCTGCGCACCGGCACCGACAACCTGGCCATGGACATGATGCCGTCCACGCAAGGCGACTACCGGAACCTGGACATGCCCTCGGTGATGCGCAACCCGCGCAGCCAGGCATCGGCCCAGGTGCGCGCGCTGGAAAGCTCGGGCATGGACCACTTCGACATTCCGGCTTTCCTGCGCAAGCAGGCGGATTGAACCTGGAGCCCGATCCGGGCTCTAACCTTGCTCCCTCATCTCCGGTCCGCCTGTCCCCGCGGGCGGACCGGAGGCGGAGAGGTCTGTTTTCTTCATGCAAGAAAACAGGGACGGTTTTTTCGGCCAAATCCGCCGCCTCGATGGCGCCCGGATGCGGACAGCGTTACAATAGTTCGGTTATGGCGGCAATTTTCCAGCCATTTTGCCGGCTTCTGACTCAAATTCCAGATCATGTTCCGACAGCGCAGCATACAGAATCTCGTCCGCACGACAGGCGTCGGCGTCCATTCCGGACGGCGGGTCGAGCTGACGCTGCGTCCGGCACAACCCAATACCGGCATCGTTTTCCACCGCGTCGACCTGCCTGAAGTGGTCGACCTGCCCGCACAGGCCGAAGGCGTGGGCGATACGCGCATGGCCTCGGTGCTGCAGAAGGGCAACGTACGCGTTTCCACGGTCGAGCACCTCATGTCGGCGCTGGCCGGCCTGGGCATCGACAACCTGCACGTCGACCTGACGGCCGAAGAAGTGCCCATCATGGACGGCAGCGCCGCCACGTTCGTCTACCTGCTGCGCTCGGCGGGCATCGTGGAGCAGAACGCGCCCAAGCGCTTCATCCGGGTGCTCAAGCCCGTCGAGGTGCGCGAAGGCGAAGGCCGCAACGAGAAATGGGCGCGCCTGGAGCCGCACGAAGGCTTCGCGCTGGCCTTTTCCATCGACTTCCGCCATCCGGCCATCGACTCCACGGCCAATTTCGCCGAGATCGACTTCGCCACTCATTCGTACGTGCGCGAGATCGCCCGCGCCCGCACCTTCGGCTTCGTGAACGAGGTCGAGGCGCTGCGTTCCATGGGCCTGGCGCGCGGCGGCAGTCTGGACAACGCCATCGTCATGGACGAATACCGCGTCCTCAACAGCGACGGGCTGCGCTACGACGACGAATTCGTGAAGCACAAGATCCTGGACGCCATCGGCGACCTGTACCTGCTGGGCAAACCTCTGGTTGCCCGGTATGTGGCCTGCAAATCGGGCCACGGCCTGAACAACCAGCTCGCGCGCGCCCTGCTGGCGCAACGCGACGCCTGGGAACTCGTCACCTACGACTCGCAGGCCGAGGCGCCGCAGGCGTTCCGCCACGAGTGGAAGCTCGCCTGACCCGCTGATCTGAGGTCCGGCCGGGCCTTCCCAGCCGCGGCTCCCGCTGGTTTCGGGCTTCACGGGTTTCAGCCTGCCTGCCGAACGCCCGGCCTCCAATGGCCGAGGGCCGTGGCGGCGGACGGCATCCGCACGATACGCGGACGCATCCCGCCAGGCGCCGGATACCGGCCGGCGCTCCGCCATTCGGCTCTTGCTGGTTTCGCTTCGTTTCCCCGGGTGCCGGACGGCGCGCAATGACGTTATAGTCAGCCAGACCTGTGATGCCTGAGCAGGCGCGCGACGGCGTCGGCCAGCGGGCCGGGCCGCAGCCGCTCCTGCAGTTCCTCGAAGGCGTGGAGCGCGGTTTCGTCCAGGGGCTGCGCCTCTTTGGGCGGCGGCGGCTGGCGCATGCCGGGCTTGGGCAGGCCGGCTTGTACCTTCACGGCGATTTCGCTAAGGTTCCAGCCTCGGTCGGTGAGCGCCTGCGCGATGCGCGGGGCGAGCTGCCGCAGCTTGGCCGCGTGCGCCGCCGTGGGCACCACGAGCTGCAGGCGCTGGTTTTCCAGCCTGGCCACCTGGCACACGGAACCCAGCGGCGCGGGCAGCACGGCCGCCACCGCGTATTGAATCTGTAGATGCTTGCGGGCGGTCGCCAGCACGCCGGCGCCCCGCGAGTCATGACCCAGCCATCCCAGGGCGGTATCTTCGCCGCGCCGGCTGGCATTGGAACGTTGACGGTATGAAGCGGGTCTATTCATGCCGGCTGCAAGACATAGGATGTGAACCTTGAAAATAGTCATTATGCACGCCCGGGACGGGCGGGCCGGGAGTTTCACTCTCGGCGGGGCCAGGCTGGCCCTTTTCATGGGGGCCGCACTCGTTACCGCAGCCATCGCCGGCGCCGCCGTCCAGCGCTATCTGAGTCCCATGCTGCCGCAGGTGCACGCCGTGGGCTGGCCGCTGGCGCAGCAGCCCGCCCGCGATGCCGACTTCCTGCGCGAGAGCATGAACCTGCTGGCCGCCAAGGTGGGCGCCTTGCAGGCCAGGCTGGTCAGCATCGACGGGCTGGGGCAGCGCGTCGCCCGCGCGGCGGGCGTGGCCTATACCGACCCGGAACTGGCCACCCAGATCGCGACGGGGCCCCAGGCCGCCATTGCGGCCGGCCAGCCCGAGGCCACTCAGGTCATGGACGACCTCTTTACCGACCATCCGCCTCCCAGCGCCGCCTCGGCCGAGGCGCTGGGCCGCCAGCTCGACGAGATCCAGGCGCGCCTGGCCCAGCAGGCCGACAATCTCAAGCTGCTGGACGCGGCGCTCACCCGGCGGTCGGCCGACCAGGCGCGCATGCCCACCGCGATGCCGATTACCGACTATCCCTACCTCAGTTCGTCCTACGGCTGGCGGCGCAATCCGGTGACGGGCCGCACCGCCATGCACGAGGGCCTGGATTTCGCCGCGCCGCCCGGCACGCCCATCCTGGCCGCCTCGGGCGGCGTGGTGCTGGAAGCGAAATTCCACCCCGGCTACGGCAACCTGGTCGAGATCGACCATGGCGACGGGCTCATCACGCGCTATGCCCATGCCTCCACGCTGCTGGTCCGGCAGGGCGAGCTGGTCGAGCGGGGCCAGCCCGTGGCGCGGGTCGGCAGCTCGGGCCGCTCCACCGGTCCGCACCTGCATTTCGAGGTCCGGCTGGCCGGCCAGCCGCTGGACCCGCGCCTTTTCCTGGGGCCGCAGCAGCAGCCCGCCCCGACGGCCGTGACGCGCCAGGCCGCTGCCCCCTGAACCCCGGCGCGACGGGCTTGTCATAGGTTCAGGCTATTGCGGTCCAGGTAAGTTAAACTGGTTCGTTTTCCAGCGGTCTCCGCTCAACCCAATAACAAAGTCACGGGCTTGCCCGGGCCCTTGCGGGCCGGGGCATGTTGTCCGTGTGGCCGACATACGCATGGTTTCTCTGCTCAAAAAACTCATAGGCAGCCGCAACGACCGGCTGCTTAAGCAGTATCGCAAGCTGGTTACCCAGATCAACGGGCTCGAACCCAAGATTTCCGCGCTTTCCGACGCGGAGCTTTCGGCCAAGACCGACGAATTCCGCAGCCGCCATGCCCAGGGCGAGTCCCTGGACGATCTGCTGCCCGAAGCGTTCGCGGTGGTGCGCGAGGCAGGCAAGCGGGTGTTCGGCATGCGCCATTTCGACGTGCAGCTGCTGGGCGGCATCGCCCTGCACAACGGCAAGATCGCCGAGATGCGCACGGGCGAGGGCAAGACGCTCATGGCCACGCTGCCGGTCTACCTGAACGCCATTTCCGGCAAGGGCGTGCACGTGGTCACGGTGAACGACTACCTGGCCCGCCGCGACGCCGAGTGGATGGGGCGCCTGTACCGCTTCCTGGGCATGACCACCGGCGTGGTGGTGCCCCAGCAGCCCAACGAGGAAAAGAAGGCCGCCTACGCTGCCGACATCACTTACGGCACCAATAACGAGTTCGGCTTCGACTACCTGCGCGACAACATGGAGTACCGCGTCGAGGACCGCCGCCAGCGCGGGCTGTCCTACGCCATCGTCGACGAAGTGGACTCCATCCTGATCGACGAGGCCCGCACGCCGCTCATCATTTCCGGCCAGGCCGAGGATCACACCGAGCTCTACATCCGCATGAACGCGGTGCCGCCGCTGCTCAAGCGCATGGCGTCCGAGCCCAAGCCGCAGGAGCCGGAACCCGAAGGCGATTTCTGGGTGGACGAAAAGAGCCAGCAGGTGTACTTGTCCGAGGCCGGGCACGAGAACGCCGAGGCCATCCTGGCGCGCCTGGGCATCCTGCCCGAGGGCGAATCGCTGTACGACCCGCGCCACATCGCCCTGATGCACCACCTCATGGTGGCGCTGCGCGCCCACACGCTGTTCTTCCGCGACCAGCAATACGTGGTGCAGGACGGCGAAGTCATCATCGTGGACGAATTCACCGGCCGCCTGATGGCGGGCCGCCGCTGGTCCGACGGCCTGCACCAGGCCGTGGAGGCCAAGGAAGGCGTGAAGATCCAGCACGAGAACCAGACGCTGGCGTCCATTACGTTCCAGAACTACTTCCGCATGTACGACAAGCTGTCGGGCATGACCGGCACCGCCGACACGGAAGCCTACGAATTCCAGGAGATCTACGGGCTGGAAACGGTCATCATCCCGACCAACAAGCCCATGATCCGCAAGGACCAGAACGACCAGGTCTTCAAGACCGACCGCGAGAAGTACGACGCCATCCTGGCCGACATCCGCGACTGCCACGAACGCGGCCAGCCGGTGCTCGTGGGCACGACCAGCATCGAGAACTCCGAACTGCTCTCGGGCCTGCTCAAGCAGGCCAAGCTGCCCCACGAGGTGCTCAACGCCAAGCAGCACGCGCGCGAAGCCGAGATCGTCGCCGAGGCCGGCAAGCCGGGCCGCATCACCATCGCCACCAACATGGCGGGCCGCGGCACCGACATCGTGCTGGGCGGCAGCGTGGACAAACAGGTGGATCTCATCCAGACGGACGAATCGCTGCCCGCGGCCGAAAAGGCCGCGCGCATCGAGCGCGTCCGCGACGAATGGAAGCCGCTCAACGAGCAGGTGAAGGCCGCCGGCGGCCTGCGCATCATCGGCACCGAGCGGCACGAGTCGCGCCGCATCGACAACCAGCTCCGCGGCCGCGCCGGCCGCCAGGGCGATCCGGGCTCCTCGCGCTTCTACCTCTCGCTCGAAGACCCGCTGATGCGCATCTTCGCCGGCGACCGCGTGCGCGCCATCATGGAGCGGCTCAAGCTGCCCGAGGGCGAGCCCATCGAGGCGGGCATGGTGACCCGCTCCATCGAAACTGCGCAGCGCAAGGTGGAAGGCCGCAACTTCGACATCCGCAAGCAATTGCTGGAATACGATGACGTGGCCAACGACCAGCGCAAGGTGCTCTACGCCCAGCGCAACGAGGTGCTGGAGGCATCCAGCGTGGGCGCCGTGGTGGAAAACCTGCGCGACGCCGCCGTGGTCGAGCTGTTCAATACCTACGTGCCGCCCGAGTCGGTCGAAGAGCAATGGGACGTCCCCGGCCTGCAGAAGGCGCTGGAAGGCGACTGGCACCTGCAGCTGCCGCTGGTCGAAATGCTCGAGAAAGAACCCAACCTCACCGACGACGATCTGCGCGAGCGCGTGGTGGCCGCGGCGCGCGACGTCTACGCCGGCAAGGTGGCCATGGTCGGGGCGGAAGCCTGGTCGCAGTTCGAGCGTTCGATCATGCTGCAGGCCATCGATACGCATTGGCGCGAGCATCTTTCGGCGCTGGACTACCTGCGCCAGGGCATTCACCTGCGCGGCTATGCGCAGAAGAATCCCAAGCAGGAATACAAGCGCGAAGCCTTCGAGCTGTTTTCCGGCATGCTGGACCGCATCCGCGACGACGTGGTGCGCGTGCTGATGACGGTGCGCGTGCAGTCCGCCGAACAAGTGGAGCAGGCCGAGGCGGATGCCGCGCAGTCACACGTGCAGAACGTGCAGTACCACCACTCCGACTACGACGAGGCGCTGGCGCAGGGCGCCGGCGAAACGGGGCAGCAGCCCGTGCGCAACGTGGTGCCGAAGGTGGGGCGCAACGATCCGTGCCCGTGCGGCAGCGGCAAGAAATACAAGCAGTGTCACGGCAAGCTGGTCTGATCCGGGAGCGCGCGCCATGCTGCATGCCGTAGGACGCACCGAGTTCGACCATGCCGTGATCATGGTGCGCGACCGGCTCGACGAGCTGGCGCCGCACTTCGAGCGCCAGGGGTTCCACCTGAGCGAAAAGGCGGTGCACAACCTCGGTTCCTGCAACCGGCTCATCGTGCTGGAAAGCGCTTACATCGAGCTGCTGGGCTGGCCGCAGGGCGCGCCGCCGGCCCGCAAGGAAATCGCCGACTCGCCCTTCGGGCTGGAAGCCCTGGTGTTTCGCACGCACGATGCCCAGGCTACCTACGAACGCCTGCGCGCGGCGGGCTTTGCGGTCAATCCGGTGCAGGAACTCACCCGCCCGGCCCTGGTCGACGGACGCGAGATGCAGGCCCGTTTTCACACGGTGCGCTTTGCCGAGCAGCCGCTGCCGGGCATACGCATGTACTTCTGCCGCCACCTGACGCCGGAGTGCGTGTGGTCGCCCGGGCTCATGGTTCATCCCAACGGCGCCACCCGCATCCTGCGCATCGACGCGCGGGCCGCGGACCCGCGCGCGGCGGCCGAGCGGCTGGCGCTGGTGGCCGACGCGGCCGCCGAACCCGGCGCGGGCGGCTGGGACGTGCCGCTGGCCAACCTGCGGTTGCGCGTGCGCGAAGACGCATCCGCGGCCACGCCCGCCCTCGAGTCCCTTACCCTGGAGAACCGGGGCGGCTCGCACTACACGCTCGATACCGGCCTGTAGCGGGAGAGGCCGGCTCCCTATCCGAATACCTACCAGCAGACAGGGGAATCAGCATGACCATGACATTTTTCAAGCGCGCGCTGGCTGCGGCCTGCATGCTGGCCGCGGCGGGCGGCGCATTGGGCACGTCCACGGCGGCGATGGCCGCCGACCAGCGGCCCCTGGTGCTGGTGGTGCCGTATCCGCCGGGCGGCAGCACCGACATCCTGGCCCGCATCCTGCAGCCGCGCCTGTCCAAGGAACTGGGCGGCCGGCCGGTGGTGGTGGAGAACCGCCCCGGCGCCGCCAGCCAGATCGCCACGGCCTTCGTGGCCCGCGCCGAGCCCGACGGCAACACGCTGCTGGTGAGTTTCGACAATCACGGCATCAATCCGGCCGTCAAACCCAACCTGCCCTACGACACCTTCAAGGATTTCGTGGCGATCACGCAGACCGTGCGCTTTCCGCTGGTGATCGGCGCCAATCCTTCGGTGCCCGGCAAGACGCTCAAGGAATTCCTGGCCGCGGCGGCCAAGCAGCCGCCCAACAAGTTCAACTATGCCTCCACCGGCGTGGGCTCGCTGAACCATCTGGCTCCGGAAGAACTGAAACGCCTGTCCAAGGTGGATCTGCTGCACGTGCCGTATGGCGGCGGCGGACCGGCCATCCAGGCCGTGGTGGGCGGGCAGGCCGACATGACCTGGCTGAGCTTCGCCGCGCTGCGCGGGCAGATCCAGGCCGGCAAGATCAAGCCGCTGGCGGTGGCCGGCGAAAAGCGCCTGGCCGACCTGCCCGACGTGCCCACCGTGGCGGAGTCCGGCTTCCCGGGCTTCGTGGCGTATTCGTGGAGCGGCATGTTCGCGCCCAAGGGCACGCCGGCCGCGACGATCCAGAAGCTGACCAAGTCCTTCCAGACCGTGCTGGCCGATCCCGATGTGCGCCGCAAGCTGGCCGAGGCCGGGTTCGAGATCGTGGCCTCGGATGGGCCCGCGCTGGACGCCTACGTGAAGTCCGAATACCAGCGCTGGAGCACCTTCATCAAGAAGAACCACATCAATCTGGAGAACTGATCCGCAGGGGCCGCAAGGCCCCTTTTTCATGGGCGGGCGGAATCGGTTCGGCCCTCCGCCTGCACGAGGTGGTTCACGCCCGTGCAGATATCGGACTCGGCCACGCCGTAGATATGCAGGGACACCGCCACCTGCTCCGAGGCATTGCCCAGGCGGTGGATCTGGCGCAGCCCCTGGACGGCGGTGACCACGTCGCCGGGGCGGCGCACGACCCGGCCATGGGGGATGGCGGTCCGGGTGGACGGATCCCAGCGGTAGTGGGTTTCGCTCAGCTCGCCTTGCAGGACCTGGTAGGTGCACCAGGTCTTGTGGCCGTGCACCGGGCTGAACTGCCCCGGGCGCCAGATGAGATAGGCAATGGTGAATGCGCCGTGCGGATCGGCGTAGGCAATGTGCCGGGTATAGGATTCGGCGCGGCCGGCGCGCAATTCGGCGGGCAGGCCGGCCAGCATGTCGCCCGCGTCGGCCACGCGGCTGGCGAGCTCGCGCAGCAGCGTGCGCGCCGCGTTCATCTGGGCGGCTTCGACCGAGGCGCCCAGCGAGCGCAGGTCGGGTGAAGCGTGGGCAAGGATGGACATGGAAAAGTCTCGGCGCGAATCAGGGAAACCGGGGTGGAACCGTTTTCATCTTAGGGACTCTCGCGGGAATGCCTTTGCCAAATTCGGCGCGCCGCCGGCTTCGATTAGAAAAATATTCCATTTCCCGGGGCGGCGGCCCCACCTATACTGGTCGCTCGCGGGAAAGCGCGCCGTGGGGGCGCGCTGCGCGCCTAGGGAGTCAGGCATGGATCTGGGCATCGCCGGCAAGACGGCGCTGGTGTTCGGGGGGAGCCGCGGCATGGGCAAGGCATGCGCCTTGCAGCTCGCGCGCGAAGGCGTGCGCGTGACCATTGCGGCCCGCAATCCGCAAACGCTGGAAGCGGCGGCAAAAGAGATTTCGGAGGCGACCGGCATCGGCGTGGGCTGGGTTTCGGCCGACCTCACGCGCGAGGCCGGGCGCGAAGCCGCGGTGGCCGCCTGTCCGCATCCGGACATCCTCATCAACAACGCCGACGGCCCGCTGCCGGGAGATTTCCGCGACTGGACGCGGGAAGACTGGATCGCCGCGCTGGATGCGATGATGCTGGGGCCCATCGACATGATCCGGCGCGTGGTGGACGGCATGGTGCAGCGGCGCTTCGGGCGCATCGTCAACATCGTGTCGCGCAGCGTGAAGGCCCCGCACGCCGAGCTGGGGCTGTCCAACGGCGCGCGCTCGGGGCTCATCGGTTTCGTCGGCGGGCTGGCGCGGCAGACCGTCAGGCACAACGTCACCATCAACAATCTCCTGCCCGGCGCATTCGCCACGGACGCCCAGGTGCGGCACATCCAGGGCATGCTGGCCGACCACAAAGACAAGACCTTCGAGCAGTTGTGGGACGAACGCGGGCGCGCCAGCCCGGCCGGCCGCTATGGCCAGCCCGAGGAGCTGGGGGCGCTGTGCGCATACGTGTGCTCGGCCCAGGCCGGCTACATGACGGCGCAGAACATCCTGCTCGACGGCGGCGGATATCCGGGCACGTACTGAAGGAGAGGGGCGGGCCCCGCCGGCCGCGCCTCGCCGGCCGCGCCTGGGCCGGCCGCGCCTGGGCCGGCCGCGTCTTTACGCGGCGCGGCGGAACGGGCAAGATTGGGCCCTTATCGCGGCAGGACGGCGGCGTGCGCCGGGTTGCCGTCCCGAGGAAAGCCCATGGACCAGACCGACATCAAGATCTTGGCCTTGCTGCAGAAAGACGCTACCTGCTCGGTCGCGGAAATCGCCGAGCAGGTGAACCTTTCCGTCACGCCCTGCTGGCGTCGCATCCAGAAGCTCAAGGACGACGGCGTCATCGCGCGCAATGCCATCCTGCTCGATCCGCGGGCGCTGGGGCTGAACCTGACGGTGTTCGTGTCCATCAAGACCAGCCAGCACAATGCCAAGTGGACGCAGAGCCTCATCGGCGCGGTAATGGCCCTGCCGAACGTGGTGGAGTTCCACCGCATGGCGGGCGACATCGATTATCTGCTCAAGGTGGTGGTCGAGGACATGGCGGCCTACGACCGCTTTTACCGGCGGCTGATCGACGCGGTGGACCTGCTGGACGTGAGCGCCAGCTTTTCCATGGAAGTCATCAAGAGCACTACCGAGCTGCCGCTGGACGCCGTGTGAGGCGGGCAGCCCGCCGCGCGCCGGTTCGCGCGGCGCGCAAATTTATTTCCCCGGAAGGCCGCGCGGCGGATGCAATTTGCCGGCGGACGGCTGTCGCCCCCCTCATCGCGCAATGATTTTGCGTGGTCCGCGGCGTAGGATATCGCCCATTCCCGCATGGGAGCGTATTTCCGGGCTATCAGAGGAAGCTATGTCGTTGGCAGTGCCCGCCGGCTGCGGCGGATCGGACAAGACGCGCGGCGCGGCGTCGGTGGAGGAATTGCTCGCCGGCTGGAACGGCGTGGACGATCTCTGGGTGTTCGCCTATGGCTCGCTGATCTGGCGGCCCGGCTTTGCCTGGCGCGAGCGCCGCCTGGCCACGGTGCGCGGCTACCACCGCTCGCTCTGTCTCTGGTCGCACGATCATCGCGGGTCGCCCGACAATCCCGGTCTGGTGTTCGGGCTCGACCGGGGCGGCTGCTGCCGCGGGGTGGCGTTCCGGGTCGCTGCAAACGAGGTGCCGGACGTGTTCCAGATGCTGTGGCGGCGCGAAATGGTGTCGGGCGCCTACACGCCGCGCTGGCTGGCCTGCCATACCGATCCACAGCCGGTCAGGGGATTGGTATTCCTGCTGAACCGCGCATGCCGGCACTATGCCGCCGGCCTGAGCGAAGACCGGCTGCTGGCCTCGGTGCGCAATGCGGTGGGCCAGTCGGGTCCCTGCCTGGACTACGTGGTCGAAACGGAGCGGGCGCTGCGCGCGCACGGCATCGAGGACTGGCGCCTGGGCGAACTGGTGCGCAGGCTGGGCGGCGGCATGATGGGACGTCCTCTCGAAGAAGCCGGCGCGGGCGGCTAGAGCGCTTGCTTCAGAAGGCCCAGCGTCCGAACACGAAGAGCACGTTGCCCGCGCCCTGGCCGCCCGGGATGTAGGTGGCGTAGAGCATGGCGTTCCTGTATCCCGCGCCCACTAGCGGCAGCACGCCGGGAAAGGGCGCGTAATGCATGATGTCGCGCCTGGCGGTGAGAAACACGGTGTAGCCCGCGCCGAGCCGGAAGTTCTCGCTCACCTGGCCGATTTTCAGGAAACCGTAGCCCGCGATGGGTTCGACCTTGCTGTGCGAATCCAGGAAGGCCATGGCGTACAGGCCCTGCCAGTCGCCGTCTTCGTCGTAAATGCTGCGCCCGTATCCGCCGCCGATGGCGAACTCGCGGAAGCTCCGGATCTTGTCCGCGCTGTACGCGCCGCGGTTGTGCCAGGCATAGCCGGTCAGATAGAGATCGTCGCCGCCCTGGCTCCATATCTGGTCCAGGCGGCCGCAGGCGGACCGGGCCCACGCGGGCACGCTGTCGCATGCGCGGGCGGCGTGGGGAAAGACGGAAAGGGAAAACAGGAAGCAGGCGAGGGCGATGCGGACTCTGGCGTACATGCGGCGGCAAACCGGGGCGGCCGTGGGCCGCGCGGCGGGAAAGAAAGACAACGCCCTCTACTGTAAAGGCGCTGTCACGGGTTTCCCTGTCGGTCGGCTTTCAGCCCGGCGCGCGCCGCCCGCCGGCGGCAAGATTCGTAGGTTTACGTTGTGCCGGCCCTACAAAAGAAAGAGCGTGGCCAGTCCCAGGAAAATGAAAAACCCCAGCGAGTCGGTGGCGAAGGTGAGCAGCACCGAAGAACCCATGGCCGGATCCTTGCCAAAGCGCGCGCGCACCATGGGCACGAGCACGCCGACGCTGGCGCCCACCAGCATGTTGCAGACCATGGCGGCCATCATGACGAGCGCGATGGAGATCGAATCGGAAATGGCCCAGGCGAAAAGCGCCGCGCCCACGCTGCCGCACAGGCCCACCATGAGGGTCACGAACAGCTCCCGCTTGATGAGCTGCCAGATGTTGCGCCCCGTGATGCGGCCCATGGCCAGGGCGCGGATGATGAGCGTCATGGTCTGGTTGCCCGAATTGCCGCCGATGCCCGCCACGATGGACATGAGGAAGGCGAGGATCACGATGTGGCTCACCGTGCTCTCGAACTGGGACGCCACGAAGGAGGCCGTGGCGGCCGTACAGAGGTTGAACAGCAGCCACGGCGCGCGGTTGCGCAACGCGGTGGTCACCGGCGCGAAGATGTCTTCTTCCTGCAGGCCGGCGCGCGAAAGCGCCTGCTCCTGGGAGTCTTCGCGCATCACGTCCACCACGTCGGCGATGGTGACGCGGCCGATGAGGCGGCCCTGGTCGTCGATGACCGGCGCGGACACCAGGTCGTAGCGTTCGAAGGCGCCGGCCGCGTCGGCGTCGGAGTCGAGCGGGTTGAGCGTGAGGAAATCGGAGTTCATCACGGCCCGCACCTCGGTCTCGGGCTCGCTGACGAGCAGGCGCGAGAGCGGCAGGATGCCCTGGAGCTTGTCCTGGCGGTCCACGACGAAGATCTGGTCGGTGTGGTCGGGCAGTTCGTGCAGCCGCCGCAGGTAGCGCAGCACGACTTCCAGGGTCACGTCCTCGCGCACCCGCACCATCTCGAAGTCCATGATGGCGCCCACGCTGTCTTCCGGATAGCCCATGGCTTCCAGCAGCTGCGCGCGCTCTTCTTCGGTCAGGCCCTTCTGGACCTCGGCCACCACGTCGGGCGGCAGGTCCGGCGCCAGGTCGGCCAGCTCGTCGGCGTCCATGTTGCCGGTAGCGGCCACCAGGTCCTGGCGGTCCATCGCCTCGATGAGCGATTCGCGCACCCAGTCTTCGACCTCGAGCAGCACGTCGGCGTCGTGTTCGGGGCTGACCAGCTTCCAGATGGCCTGGCGCTCGTCCTTGGGCAGCGACTCCAGGATGAAGGCGATGTCGGCCGGATGCAGGCCGTCGAGCAGCTGCTTCAGCTCGGCCTCGTGCTGGCGCTGCACCAGGTCTTCGACCAGGGATGCCTTGTCGTCGCCTTCTTCCTGGCGGTGCACCAGGTCGGAAACCAGTTGCTGGCGGCGCAATCGCTCCTGGACTTCGGCCAGGGCGTGCTGGGCGTCTTCGGGGTCGAGGCGGCGGGGCGTCGCGGGCGGTTTCTGCGCGGCGGCGGACTGCGTCATGCGTTACGGCTCAAAGTTTGGGTAGGGGACGGCTGCGGCGCGCTTCGTCGGTGGCGACGTAGGTGAGGGTGGCTTCGGTGACCTTGACCACCTCGGCGTCGAGCCGCTGGCGTTCGGCATAGACTTCCACCGCGACCGTGATGGACGTGGTGCCGGTCTTGACGATGGCGGCGTAGAAACTGAGCAGATCGCCGACGAAGACGGGCTGCTTGAACTGGAACGCGTTGACGGCCACGGTGGCCACCCGGCCCGCGGCCCGCCGGGCGGCGGGAATGGAGCCGGCGATGTCCACCTGCGACATGATCCAGCCGCCGAACACGTCGCCATGGATGTTGGCGTCGGCCGGCATGGGCATGACGCGCAGCACGGGTTCGCGGTCGGTGGGAAGCGTAGTGAAGGGGACGGGGGTGCTGGAGGTCATGCGGCCGGCTCCATGGCGGGAAACCAGCCGATTATGCAGGAAAAATCAGACCCGGGTATGCCGCTTTGCGCCCGCCCGCCGCCGGCGGGCGGCGTCAGGCGGCGAGTTTGACGATGCCGTAGCCTCCAACCAACAGCCAGGCGTATAGGATGAGGCCCAGCGCCATTACGCGGGGGCCGGCCTTGCGGATCTGCGCGAAGCGGGTTTCGATGCCCAGGGCCGTCATGGCCATGGTGAGCGCGAAGACGTCGAGCCGGCGGATGGCGGCCACCGCGTCGGCCGGCAGGACGTGCAGCGAATTGATGATGGCCAGCGCGAGAAAGCCCACCGCGAACCAGGGAATGGGCAGCTTGGCGCCCTTGCCGTGGCCGCCGGCATGGCTGGCGGCGCTGCGCAGGTACATGCCCAGCACCAGCAGCACCGGCACCAGCAGGGCCACGCGCGTCATCTTGACGATGGTGGCGACTTCGGTGGTGGCCGGATCGATGTTGCTGGCCGCGCCCACCACCTGGGCCACCTCATGTATGGTGCCGCCGATGTAGATGCCCAGCGCCTGGGTGTCCAGGCCCAGCCAGCCCGCGTGGTAGAGCACGGGGTACAGGAACATGGACAGCGTGCCGAACAGCACCACCGTGGCGACCGCCACCGCGCTCTTGTGCGGGGCCGCGCGCAGCGTGGGCTCGAAGGCCAGGACGGCGGCGGCGCCGCAGATGGCGCTGCCCGCCGAGGTGAGCATGGCGGTGTCGCGGTCCAGGCCCAGCAGGCGCTGCCCCACCACGGTGCCGATGACCAGGGTGCCCACCACGACCGAGACCGACACCGCCAGGCCCGGCAGCCCGACCGCCATGATCTGCTGGATGCTGATGTTCAGCCCGTAGAACGCCACCGCGATGCGCAGCAGGCGGCGCGCGGTGAAGTTCACGCCCGCGCCCCATTCCGCCGGCATGGTGCCGCGCAGGAAGTTGCCGTACAGCATGCCGCAAACGATGCCCACCACCAGCGGCGAGAACCCGAGCTGCCGGATGAAGGGCAGGTCGGCGAGCTGCATGACGGCCGCGGCCATCAGGCCGACGAACAGCACGCCGTTGAGGCGGTCGCGCCATGGCGTGGCGGGCGCCGCGTGGGCGGGGCTCGCGGCGGGTGCGGAAAGCGGGGCGGCGGTGGAGGAGGAGCTCATGGCGGGCCTTTCTGGGCATAACTTAATAACTTCCCGAAATATTAATGAGGCCGCTATTATTTGAAAAATTTTTATTTTCTATAATTACTATCCAAATTACCGATATCGAGCCATGACGCCCGACCAGCTCCTCACCTTTGCCTGCGTGGCCGATGCCGGCAACATCAGCCGGGCCGCGCAGATTCTGCATCTGTCCCAGCCGGCGGTCTCGGGCCAGTTGCGAGCGCTGCAGGAGTGGTTCGGCGAGCCGCTGTACCGGCGCAGCGGCCATGGCGTGGCGCTCACGGACGCCGGCGAGCGGCTGGCCGAACAGGCCCGCCAGCTGCGGCAGGCCTACCGCCAGGCGCACGCGGTGCGCGATGCCTGGCGCGGCCTGGAAACGGGCGTGCTGCGCCTGGGCGCCAGCACCACGCCGGCCAGCTACCTGTTGCCGCGCCTGGTGGCGGATTTCCGCCAGTCGCATCCGGCCGTGAGCCTGCACCTGTCGGACGGCAACACGCGCGAAATCGTCGAGCGGCTGCCGGCGCTGGACCTGGCTTTCATCGAGGGCGACGTGCCGGCGGGCCTGCCGGCGGACACGGCCGTGCACGCCTGGCGGCAGGACGAAGTCGTGGCCGTCGTGCGGGCCGATCATGCCCTGGCCGGCAAAGGCGCCGCCACGCTGCGCGACCTGGCGGCGTCGCCGCTCGTCATGCGGGAGCCCGGTTCGGGGGTGCGGCGGCTGGTGGAGCGGGCTTTCGAGGATGCGGGCCTGGCGCCCGCCGTGGGGCTGGAACTGGCGGGCGTGGAGGGGGTGAAGCAGGCGGTGCGGGCCGGGCTGGGCGTGGGGTTCGTCTCGGTGATGTCGATGCGTCACGAAGACGGCGCGCTGGCCGCGCTGCGGCTGCTGCCGCGGCCGCTCACGCGCACGCTCAGCATTCTGGTGCCGCATGCCGATGCGGCCGCCCGGTCTGCCGGGCGCTTTCTCGCGCTGTGCCTGGCCGCCCGTCCGGGCCAGGAAGCCTGATCAGGGGCGGGCCAGCCACTGCAGCGCAAGCTGCACCCAGTATGTGCCGCCCAGCGGCAGGAGCTCGTCGTTGAAGTCGTAGCTGCCGTTGTGCAGCATGCAGGGTCCCAGGCCATGCCCGCTGTCGCGGTGCTCGCCGGCGCCGTTGCCGATCCAGACGTAGCAGCCGGGTTTTTCCTGCAGCATGAACGCGAAATCCTCGGCGCCCATGGTGGGTTGCACGTGGTCGTTCACGTTTTCCGCTCCCACGATGCCGCGCAGCACCTCGGCACAGAATGCGGCTTCGTCGGCGTGGTTGATGGTGGGCGGGTAGTTGCGGTGGAACTCGAAAGTCATTTCGCAGCCCAGCGCGGCGCAGGTGTGGCGCGAGATTTCTTGCATCCGGCGCTCGATGAGGTCGAGCACTTCCAGGGTGAAGGTGCGCACCGTGCCGCGCAGTTCGGCGTGGTTGGGCACCACGTTGTCGGCGCTGCCGGCATGGATCTGGGTGATGCTCAGCACGGCGGCGTCGAGCGGATTGCGGTTGCGCGTAATGATGGTCTGCAGCGACTGGGCGAGCTGCACCGCGGCCATGACGGGGTCTATGCCCAGGTTGGGCATGCCCGCGTGCGAGCCCTTGCCCTTGATGACAATGGAGAACTCGTTGCTGGAGGCCATGATGGGGCCGGCGGTGAGGCCGAACGCGCCCACCGGCAGGCCCGGCCAGTTGTGCATGCCGAACACCGCTTCCATGGGAAAGCGCGTGAAAAGGCCGTCGTCGATCATGCGCTTGGCGCCGCCGCCGCCTTCTTCGGCCGGCTGGAAGATCAGGTAGACGGTGCCGGCGAAGTCGCGGTGCTGCGACAGGTAGCGGGCCGCCGCCAGCAGCATGGCCGTGTGGCCATCGTGGCCGCAGGCGTGCATCTTGCCCTCGTGCCTGCTGGCGTGGGCGAAGGTGTTGGCTTCCTGCATGGGCAGGGCGTCCATGTCGGCGCGCAGGCCGACCGCGCGTTCGCCCGGCCGGTTGCCGCGCACGATGCCCACCACGCCGGTGCCGCCCAGGCCCCGGTCGGTTTCGATGCCCCATTCCTGCAGCTTGGCGGCCACCACGTCGGCGGTGCGGAATTCTTCAAAGGCAAGTTCGGGATGGGCGTGGATGTCGCGGCGGATGGCGGCGATGTCCTGGCGCCAGGCGACGATGGGTTCGAGCAGTTTCATAGGAATCGGCGCAAGAGAGGGAACGAAGGAAGGGTATCATCAATCCAAAAATCGATTAAGGGAGACAAATACGATGGACCGTCCCTGGCTCGCGCACTATCCCGAAGGGGTTCCGGCGGAGATTTCCACCGATGGCTACGGCTCGCTGGTCGACCTGCTCGACCGCGCGTGCCAGCGATATGCGTCGCGCATCGCCTGCACCGCCATGGGCAGCGACATCACCTATGCCCAGCTGGACGCCCACGCCCGCGCCTTCGCGGGCTGGCTGCAGGGCCTGGACCTGGCGCGGGGGGCGCGGGTGGCGCTCATGATGCCGAACGTGCCGGCCTACCTGGCGGGCATGCTGGGCACGCTGCGCGCCGGACACGTGGTGGTGAACGTGAATCCGCTCTATACGGCCGAGGAGCTGCAGCGCCAGCTGCTCGACAGCGGCGCCTCGGTCATTCTCATCCTGGAGAATTTCGCGCACACGCTTGAGCAGGTGCGCGACCGCGGCTCGCTGAAGCACGTGGTGGTGACGGGGCCCGGCGACCTGCTGGGCGGCCTGAAGGCGCCGCTGGTCAACCTGGCGGCGCGCTACGTGAAGAAGATCATCCCGGCGTGGCGCATCGACGGCGCCCGCAAGCTGGTCGACGTGCTTGGCGAGGGCGCGCGCCGCAGCTTCACTCCGCCCAGGCTGGCCATGGGCGACCTGGCGGTGCTGCAGTACACGGGCGGCACCACGGGCGTGCCCAAGGGAGCCATGCTGTCGCACGGCAACCTGGTCGCCAACGTGCTGCAGACCGAGGCGGTGGCGCAGCCCGTGGTGCACGACCTGGCCGGCCAGCAGCTCACCATTCTCAGCGCCCTGCCGCTCTACCACGTGTTCGCCATGACGGTCTGCGGTCTGTACGGGCTGCACGCGGGCATGCGCAACGTGCTCATCATCAATCCGCGCGACCAGGCCTCGCTCATCGCGGCGTGGCGCAAGACGCCCATCAACGTGTTTCCGGGGGTCAATACGCTGTTCAACGCGCTGGCCCACAATCCGGCGTTCGCCAGGCTGGATTTCTCGGGGCTGCGGCTCACCCTGGGCGGCGGCATGGCGGTGCAGCGCCAGGTGGCCGAACGCTGGCTGCAGATCACCGGCAGGCCGCTGGTGGAGGGTTACGGGCTGTCCGAAACCTCTCCCGTGGCCACGGTGAACCCCACCAACGCCACCGCGTATTCCGGCTCCATCGGATTGCCGCTGCCCTCGACCGACGTGGCCATCCTGGACGACGAGGGACGTGAAGTCCCGCGGGGCGAGCGCGGCGAGGTGGGCATACGCGGGCCGCAGGTCATGCTGGGCTACTGGCAGAAGCCCGAGGAAACGCGCCACGCCATGACGGCCGACGGTTTTTTCCGCACGGGCGACATCGGCATCATGGACGAGCAGGGCTACACCCGCATCGTGGACCGCAAGAAAGACATGATCGCGGTCTCGGGCTTCAAGGTCTATCCCAACGAGGTGGAGGCCGCCGTGGCCGCGCACCCGGGCGTGCTGGAATGCGCCGCCGTGGGCGTGCCCGACGAGCATTCGGGCGAAGCCGTGAAGGTGTTCGTGGTGAAGAAAGACGCCTCGCTGACCGAGGCGCAGATCCAGGACTGGTGCAAGGACAAGCTCACCGGCTACAAGCGGCCGCGCTACGTGGAGTTCCGCGACGAACTGCCCAAGAGCAACGTCGGCAAGATCCTGCGGCGCGAGCTGCGCGACGAGGCCGTGTCCGCCATGTCGGGCCATTGAAGCGGGCGTTGCGCTTCGGCCCCCCGCCTATTTCCGCAGGTGCGGGGCCACCATGTCGTAGAGGGCCTGGCCCACCCGCGGATTGCCGGCCACGAGCCGACCGCCGATGGGCCAGGGATCTTGCCGGTGCATGTCCCAGCACACGCCGCCCGCTTCGCGCACGATGACAGCGCCCGCGGCCACGTCCCAGGGCGCCAGCCCCATTTCCCAATAGCCGTCGTACCGGCCGCAGGCCGTCCAGGCCAGGTCCAGCGCCGCCGCGCCCATGCGGCGCACGCCGCGCGAGCGGTTGATGGCGTCGTGGAGCATGGGCATGTACTGGCCGGCGAAAGAGAAATCGCGGAACGGAAAGCCGGTGGCGAGCACCGCGTCGTCGATGGACGGGGTGCGGGAGACGGCGATGCGCCGGCCATTGAGCCAGGCGCCCAGGCCGTGGGCGGCGGTGAAGAGCTCTTCGCGGTTGGGGTCGTAGATCACGCCCACTACCGGGGTGTCCTCGGCCAGCGCCTGCTGCGCCGATACCTGGGCGCCGGCGCGCGCGACCAGGGCGATCGACACGGCGTAGTGGGGAATGTCGTGCAGGAAGTTGGTGGTGCCGTCCAGCGGATCGATGTACCAGGTGGCGGCGCCGTCGGCCTGCCCTCCGGTTTCCTCGGCCACGATGGCGAAGCCCGGCGCCCGCGCGCGCAGTTCCTCGATGATGACGGCCTCGGCCTCGCGGTCGGCCTGGGACACGAGATCGTTGCGGGCCTTGCGGTCGATGACCAGGTCGGCGCGGTGATGGGCATAGGATTGCAGCACGGCGGCCCCGGCGTGGGCCGCGTTGACAGCGGCGTCGATGGCTGCGCAGAGGTCGATCGGCAGCGCCTTGGGGCGGGGCGGGTCGTAGGTGTCCATGGGCCCAGTGTAAGCCCGAGCCTGCGCCTAAGGTCGCAATCCGCCGCCCGGGCTGTGGCGCGCATCCAACGCGGCGCGGGATAATGGCGTCCGTTTCATGTCACCCGCCCGTCCCTGCCGCGCCATGTCCGATTCCTACGAGCCCCTCATTCCCGCCGAGGCGGAAATCGACGAACAGGGGCGTCTCTATTGCCCCGCGTATGGCGACGTGTACCACTCCAGCGCGGGGGCGCTGGGCCAGGCCCGGCACGTGTTCCTGAACGGCAACGGCCTGCCCGCGCGCTGGCGCGGGCGCGATGTTTTCACGGTGTGCGAGACGGGTTTCGGGCTCGGGCTGAACTTCCTGGCGTTGTGGCAGGCCTGGCGCGAGGATCCGGCGCGCCCGGCCCGTCTGCACGTGCTGTCGATCGAGGGGCATCCGTTCCGGCGCGATGCGCTGGCCGCGCTGCTGGCCCGCTATGCGCACGGATCCCAGGCGGATCTGGCGGCGCAGCTGGCCGCGCAATGGCCCTTGCCTCTGCCGGGCCTGCACCGCCTGGAGTTCGAGGGCGGCGCGGTCACGCTCACCCTGGCCTTCGGCCGGGCCGAGGCGGTGGCGCCCTGGCTGGATGCGCGGGTGGACGCCTATTTCCTGGACGGCTTCGCGCCGGACCGCAACCCCGGCATGTGGTCCCCGGCGCTGATGCAGGCGCTGGCGCGGCTGGCCGCGCCGCAGGCCACGGTGGCCACGTGGTCGAGTTCGGGGGCCTTGCGGCGGGCGCTGGACGAGGCGGGGTTCGAGGTGCGCCGCGCGCCCGGTTTCGGGCCCAAGTGGCATATGACCCAGGGTGTCATCCGGGCGGCCCGGCCGCGGCCCGCGCCGTGGCCGGGCGGCGAGCGCCATGCGCTGGTGGTGGGGGCCGGCCTGGCCGGCGCCGGGGTGTCGCGCGCGCTGGCGCGGCGCGGGTGGCGGGTGACCGTGGTGGACGCGGGGCGGGCCGGCGGGGCGCCGGTCCACGCGGGCCATGCCGCGGCGGCCCTGACGCCGGTGATCGCGCGCGACGACAATGCGCGCGCCCGTCTGTCCCGGGCGGGCAGCCTGTGCGCGCAAGCCCGCTGGAGCGGCCTGCCGCCCTCGGCCGCGCCCCGGGTGTGCGGCACGATCCAGCTGGAACGCGATGCGGGCCGCGCCTCGGCCATGGCCGACACGCTGGCCGCGCTGCGTTTTCCCGAGCAATGGGTGCGCCAGGTGGACCGCGAGGAGGCCAGCGCGCTGGCGGGCCTGCCGGTGGCGCGCGGCGGGGTGTTCTTTCCGCACGGCATGCTGATCCGGCCCGGCGCCCTCATCGATGCGCTGCTCGCGGCCGACGGCATCGGCGTTCTGGGCGGCGAGGTGGCGCGCATCGCGCGCGAGGGCGGCGGCTGGCGCGCACTGGACGGCGCGGGGCGCGAACTGGCCCGCGCCCCGGCCGTGGTGCTGGCCAACGCGGCCGGCTCGCGCGCCGTGCTCCAGGCCAGCGGGCTGCTCGATCCGCTGCCCCGGATGGCGCAGATGCACGCCCTGGCGGGCGAGGTGACCCTCGTGCCTCCCGGGGCCCTGGACGGCGGGCCGCGCTGCATCATCGGCGGCGAGGGCTATCTGCTGCCCGACTCGGGCGACGGCTGCGTGGCGGGCAGTACCTATGTGCACGGCGCCCGGGCGGCGGCGGTGAGCGCCGAGGGCCAGCGGGTCACGCTGGGCAAGGCCGCCGGGCTTCTGGGGCGGCGGTTTCCCGGCCTGGAGGCGCTGAAGCCGGGCGCTTTGCCGGGCTGGGCGGGCTGGCGCGCCGTGCTGCCCGGCCGCCTGCCGGCGGTGGGCGAGCTGCCGCACGCCCCCGGCGTCTGGCTGGCGGCCGGTTATGCGTCGCGCGGATTGTCGTGGTCGGCGCTCATGGGCGAAGTGATCGGGGCGGCGCTGGCCGGCGAGCCCATGCCGCTGGAGTCGGATCTGCTGCGCCTGATCGGGCCGCGCTGACCCTTGGGGGCGGGGGGCGTAGCCCGGCGGTTATGGACAGTTGGGCGAGCTTGCGCGAATGTGGCGCCACAATGCCGCGAAAACCCCGCCGGCGGGCCGCGTCCGAAGGACGGAAGGCGCGCCGTTTTGCGGCCCTTTTTTTGGATGAGGATACCGCCCAGAAGAGGGACCGAGTTTATTTCAAAGCCCAAATCCGTCAAAATAGCGTCTTTTGATGGTTTTTGGCTTAAGCCGGGGGATGCTCTGTGCCGCCCAAGTTCGACTTTGCCCATACTACCCAGCTCGACAATGTCGACCTGCTGACGTCCCGTCCCAGTCGTATCGATTTCGACGCGGGCGATGGGTTGCACCTGGTAGTCGAGGCGCATGCGCCCGGCGTATTCCGCCTGCGCTGCGGCGCGGCCAACCTTCTTGCCGACGATATCAAGCCCGGCTCCCGGGCGCGCGTGGTGGCCGAGATGCTGCTCGCGCGCCAGGAGGCCGTGGGAGAAGCCACGGTTTCGCCCCGCGACGATGGCGAGGGCTGGCGCATCGCGCAGGGCGACGTGGCGCTCGAGGTGCTCACCAATCCCGTGCGCGTGGCGCTGGTGCGCAATGAAGAACGCGTGCTCGAATCCGACGTGTCGGCCCACGCGCCGGCCTTCGGCCACGATGGGCTCGCCGAGCCGGCGGATGCGGTCTGGACGGCCGCGTTCGCGCTGCACGGCGACGAGCGCGTCTACGGCCTGGGCGAAACTCCCGGAGACCTCAACCGCCGCGAGGAAACCGTGGTTTCCGACGACCCCGAGCATCGCGCCCTGCCGCTGGCATGGAGCCCGCGCGGCTGGGGCGTGTACGTGAACACCGTCAGCCGCGTCGAGCACGCGGTGGGCGCGGAGCCGGCGGAGTCGGCCTACGTGCTCACGGTGGAAGACAGCGTCCTCGACCTTTTCTTCTTTGCGGGCGAGCCCGCCGAGATCCTCAACCAATATTCGGCGCTCACCGGCCGCGCGGGCCAGCCCGTGCTGTGGGCCATGGGCGCCTGGCTGCAGCAGGCCGCCGGCGAGATGCCCACGCAGACCGCCGCCCTGGTGGCCCGCATGCGCGAAAACCAGATTCCCATCGACGCGGTGAAGCTGGCCCAGCCCGCCGCCTGGGGCTTCTCGCCCGACAAGGCCGTCTTCGAGTGGGACGCGCAGCGTTTTCCCGACGCGCGCCAGATGCTGGCGCTTTTCCACAAGCACAACGTGCACGTGGCGGCGTCCGGTTTCCCGGGCGTGCTCAAGAACAGCCCCTTGTTCGAAGAGCTCGAAGACCGGGGCTGGCTGCTCACCCGCGACGACGGCTCGGCCCAGGTGTTCGACGGCAACGCGGCCACCTCGGGCCAGCCCTACGGCCTGCTCGACCTCACCTACCGCGACATCTACAACCTCTGGGTGGAGCGTCACCGCCAGCTCATCGAAGACGGCCTGGACGCGCCCGCCTGCGACGCCCAGATCGCGATTCCCGACGGCGTGTCCGCGCGCGGCGGCGAAACCGGCGCCACGCTGCGCACGATCTACCCGCTGCTCGCGCGCCGCGCCCTGTTCGACGCCGTGGCCGGCCTGAAGGTGCCGCCGGAAGGCGTGGTGCCCAGCAGCGACCTGTTCCCCGCCGCCCAGCGTCTGCCGTGGCAGGCCGGCCCCGAGGTGGACAATACCTGGGAGGGCCTGCGGCACACGTTGCGCACGGCGCTGTCCATCGGCGCCAGCGCCGTGCCGGTGCAGGTGCACGGCATCGGCTCGGCCGCCCGCGACCGCGCCGGCATGACGCCCGAGCTGTACCTGCGCTGGCTCACCGCCGGCATCTTCTCGGCGAACTTCGCGTTCCAGGGCGCGGACGGCCTGATGCCCTGGGACTTCGGCGAGGAAACCCTGGCCCATGCCCGCACCTGGATGCAGTGGCGCTACCGCCTGGTGCCCTACGTGCTGGGCGCCATCGAGGATTCCGCCCGCACCGGCCTGCCGGTGCAGCGTTCCATGGCCATGTCGTTCCCGCACGACGCGCACGCGCACGACTGGGACCTGCAATACCTGCTGGGCCCCGCGCTGCTGGTGGCGCCCATCACCGAGCCGGGCACCCAGGCGCGCGTCTATCTGCCCAAGGGCGAAGCCTGGTGGGACCTCAACACCGGCCACCGCTACGAAGGCGGCACCACCTGGACGGTCGAGTGCGACCTGGGCCAGTACCCGGTGTTCGGCCGCGAAGGCCACATGCTCTGTCTCGGACCCGCCGCCCAGCACACCGGCGAGTTCAACTCCGCGCGCATCCTCGACGAGGTCTGGATGTTCGGCATGCCCATGCATAACCCCGTGGTCATGCGCAACAAGATCCGCGTCATGCAGATGCAGGGGTCCAGCTACATCAAGGGCCTCGAAGGGCTGCGCATCTCGCCCTCCGAGGGGCTGGAAGTCAAGCGCCGCGGCGCCGAAGTCCGCATTTCACGGGCGCGCTAGCGCCGGCGCCGGCCGGCGGCATGCCGGGGCGCAGGACAAGGCGAAGGGCAGTCGGGAGGCCATGCCTCGCGGCTGCCCTTTCCGCGTTTTTGGGCGGGCCCTCATTCCTGCCGCGAAGCGCGCTTGCACTGGACTTTATATAACAAATAGTTATTAAAAGTGGAACAAACTGTCGTTCTCTTAAGAAGAGAAAAGATACAAAATCGCTTGCCATGATTCACATCGAGAACCTATCCAAGACCTACGCGACGCCGCACGGCCAGTTCCAGGCGCTGCGCGGCATCAACCTGCGCATCGAGCAGGGCGAGGTCTTCGGCATCATCGGCCCCAGCGGCGCCGGCAAAAGCACGCTGGTCCAGTGCATCAACCTGCTGGAGCGGCCGAACGAGGGCAGCATTTCCATCGGCGGCACCCAGCTCACCGGCCTGACCGAAGCCCAGCTACGCAGCCAGCGCCGCCGCATCGGCATGGTGTTCCAGGGCTTCAATCTGCTGTCGCGCCGCACGGTGTACGGCAACGTCGCCTTGCCGCTGGAGATCGCCGGCGTGGCCAAGAGCGAGATTCCCGCCCGCGTGGAGCGGTTGCTCGCGCTGGTGGGGCTGGAGCACCTGCGCGACCGCTATCCCAGCCAGATCAGCGGCGGCCAGAAACAGCGCGTGGGCATTGCGCGCGCCCTGGCCAACGACCCCGACGTGCTGCTCAGCGACGAGGCCACCTCGGCGCTCGACCCGGAAACCACCCATAACATCCTGGCCCTGCTGCGCGACATCAACCGCAAGACCGGCGTGACCGTGGTGATGATTACTCACCAGATGGAAGTCGTGCGCGAAGTGTGCGACCGCGTGGCCGTGCTGTCGCAGGGCCAGGTGGTGGAACTGGGCAGCACCCGCGAAGTGTTCGCCCAGCCGCGCCACGAAGTGACCCGCGCCATGGTGTCGGCCGCCACCGCGTCCGATCTCACCGACGCCACTCTGGCGGCCGTCAAGGAGCGCATCGCCGCGCAGGCGCAGGCCCGTCCCGGCCACGCCGTGCGCCTGCTGCGCCTGTCGCTCAAGGGCAATGACGCCTCCGGCTCCTTCCTGTCCGACCTGGCCCGCCAGCACGGGCTGGACCTGGGCCTGGTGCAGGCGCGCGTAGAAGACATCCAGGGCGTGGCCGTCGGCACGATCTTCGTGCTGGCCCAAGGCGCGTCCGCCGCGGTCCGCGACGCCATCGCCGCCCTGGCCGCCCGTGACATTACCGTTGAAGAAATCGCTCATGAACCCGCAACTGATCGACCTGCTCATCACCTCGCTGCTTGACACCCTGCTCATGGTGGGCGTGGCCAGCGCCATCGCGGTGGCGATCGGCATTCCGCTGGGCGTGACGCTCACCGTGACCTCGCGCGGCGCCATGCTGGAGAACCAGCCCGTCAACCACGTGCTGGGGGCCGTCATCAACGCCACGCGCTCGGTGCCGTTCGTGATACTCATGGTGGCCATCATCCCGTTCACGCGCCTGGTGGCGCAGACCTCCATCGGCACCACGGCGGCCATCGTGCCGCTGTCCGTGGCGGCCATTCCGTTCATGGCGCGCATCGCCGAGAACGCCATGCGCGAAGTCGATCCGGGCCTGGTCACCGCGGCGCGCGCCATGGGCGCCTCGCCCATGCAGATCATCGTGAAGGTGCTGCTGCCCGAGGCGCTGCCCGGCCTGGTGGCCGCCACCGTCGTTACCGTCGTCAGCCTCATCGGCTACTCGGCCATGGCCGGCGCCATCGGCGGCGGCGGGCTGGGCGACCTGGCCATCCGCTATGGCTACCAGCGTTTCCAGTCCGACGTGATGGCCGCGGTGGTGATCGTGCTGATCGTGCTGGTGCAGGCCATCCAGAGCCTGGGCGACCGCTTCGTGCGGCGCATGTCGCACCGCTGACCCGGCAGGTTTTCTTCCTTTTCCTTTCCGTCTACCTGGAAATCCGCAACATGAGCATCAAGCTTCTGAAGTCGCTGGCCGCGTTCGCCCTGGGCGCCGCCGTATTCGCCCAGCCCGCGCTGGCGCAGGACAAGCCGCTGAAAATCGGCGTTACCGCCGGCCCGCACGCGCAGATCATGGAAGTGGTCAAGCAGGAGGCTGCCAAGCAGGGCCTGAAGATCGACATCATCGAGTTCTCCGACTACGTGCAGCCCAACGTGGCCCTGGCCTCGGGCGACCTGGACGTGAACAGCTACCAGCACCAGCCGTACCTGGACAACGCCAACGCCGACCGCGGCTACAACCTGGTCAGCATCGCCAAGACCGTCATCTTCCCGATCGGCATCTACAGCAAGAAGATCAAGTCGCTCTCCGAACTGAAGGAGGGCGCCCGTTTCGCGCTGCCCAACGACCCCACCAACGGCGGCCGCGCGCTGCTCCTGCTGCAGGCCAACGGCCTCATCAAGCTGCGCCCGGAGGCGGGCCTGAAGGCCACGCCCATCGACGTGATCGAAAATCCCCGGAAGCTGCGCTTCATCGAGCTGGACGCCGCCCAGCTGCCGCGCTCGCTGGACGACACCGACGCGTCGGCCGTGAACACCAACTTCGCGCTCGAGGCCGGCCTGAACCCCGCCAAGGACGCCATCGCCCAGGAATCGCCCGATTCCCCGTACGCCAACGTGCTCGCCGTGCGCGCCAAGGACAAGGATCGCCCCGAATTCGCCAGGCTGGTGTCCGTCTACCACAGCCAGCCGGTGAAGGACTTCATCCAGAGCAAGTTCAAGGGCGCGGTGGTGGCGGCCTGGTAAGCGCCAGCCCGCCGTGTTTTGACAGCAAGCGCGAAATCCGCCATAATTTCGCGCTTCGGTCGGGTGGTTAGCTCAGTCGGTAGAGCAGCGGACTTTTAATCCGTTGGTCGCGAGTTCGAGTCTCGCACCACCCACCACTTCCTCATTCCTGCCTCATTCGAGGCGAAGACGTTTCTGGCGTCGTTCAGTAGTATGTGGCCTGTGCGTACTACTTACTGTGTCCGATTCTGTGACCCCTTCCCTTTGAACACGACCCATAGAGTCGTCACCCTCTGTCGATTCATCGAATGGAGGCGATCCAGGGCATCCGCCGCGTCGGCTCCAGTCGCTTCAGGCGACAAGTGCGCGTACTTCTGAGTCATTACGACGGTTGCGCGCCACAGGAGCTTCGACACCTTCAGCAGCGATCCGCCCTTCGCCTGAACAAGCCGCGCCGCGTAGGCGTCGCGGACTGCGTGGGGCGTTACCCCGTCCGCGTCCGGGGGCCAGGTTACGTTCACACTTCTCAATGTGATTCTGGATCGCGCCGGTCGCACGGCCTCGCAGTAAGTCTTCGCGCGCCCATCGACGCCCCTTGAGCTTGGGGGAAACATGACGGCAGCGAAAGCCCTTCACGGATTCGCGGCGTTCCCGCAGCATCGCCCGCGTGCGACTCGGGAGCGTCAAGATGCCTTCGTTGTCCATCTTGGATCGCTCTGGATGAGCGACATCTCGCGGTTGCCCTGGCATCGGATATCCCATCGTTCCGCCGCGCCGCGCTTGCCGGACCGCGAGGGCGCGTTCCAGTTTGCGGGTGCCGCAAAACAGGAACCTGGCATAGAATCGCGGGGACCACGAGGTTTTATGCAACTGCGCCCGATTCCTTCCTGTTGATGCGTTTTCGCTGACATGCTCCGTCCCGCTCGCCGGGCGGACAGGTTGGACATCGTTGATTTCCGGAGTTGCACTATGTTCCTCGCATTGAGATCGTTGCGCCGCCGCGCGCGCCTGCCTGTCCTGCGCGCCGCAGGCTGGGCGGCCGGAGCCGTCCTGGCCCTGGCTTTCCTGCCCGCCCACGGGGCGGAGAAATTCAAGGTTGTCACCACCTTTACCGTCATTGCCGACATGGCGCGAAATGTGGCGGGAGACGCCGCGGAGGTGGTTTCCATTACCCGTCCGGGCGCGGAAATCCACGAGTACCAGCCCACGCCGGGCGACCTGGCGCGCGCGCAGGGAGCGCAACTGGTGCTGTGGAACGGTCTGAATCTGGAGTTGTGGTTCGAGCGCTTTTTCCAGCGGCTCAAGGGGATTCCCGGCGCCGTGGTGACCCAGGGCATCGAGCCGATGAGCATCGACGCCGGCCCCTACCGCGGCAAGCCCAATCCGCACGCCTGGATGTCGCCGGACAATGCGCTGGTCTACGTCGACAATATCCGCGACGCGCTCGCCAGGCATGACCCGGCCCATGCGGACACGTACCGCGCGAACGCGGAGGCGTACAAGGCGCGCATCAGGGAATCGATCGAGCCGATACGCGCGCGGCTGCAGGCCATCGCCCCCGAGCGGCGGTGGCTGGCCACCAGCGAGGGCGCGTTCAGCTACCTGGCGCGCGACTTCGGGTTGAAGGAACTCTACCTGTGGCCCATCAATGCCGATCAGCAGGGCACGCCGCAGCAGGTGCGCCGCGTCATCGACACGGTGATCGCGAACCACGTGCCCGCCATCTTCAGCGAAAGCACGGTGTCGGCCGATCCGGCGCGGCAGGTGGCGCGCGAGACGGGCGCCCGCTATGGCGGCGTGCTGTACGTGGATTCCCTCAGCGATCCGGCCGGACCCGTGCCCACGTATCTGGACCTGCTGCGGGTGACCACCGAAACGATCGCCCGGGGGCTGGAGCCTTGAGCGGGCCGGCCCCCGACGAGGCGTCGCCCGGCCTGCAGGTGTGCGGCGCGACGGTTACCTACCGCAATGGCCACACCGCGTTGCTGGACGCGCGGTTCGAGACGCCGGCCGGCACCATCACGGCATTGGTGGGCGTGAACGGCAGCGGCAAGTCCACGCTGTTCAAGGCCATCATGGGCTTCGTGCGGCTGGCCCGGGGGCGCGTCGCCGTGCTCGGGTTGCCGGCCCGGGAAGCCCTGCGCCGCAAGCTGATCGCCTACGTGCCGCAAAGCGAGGACGTGGACTGGAATTTCCCCGTGCTGGTGGAAGACGTGGTCATGATGGGCCGCTACGGGCACATGGGCTGGCTGCGCCGGCCCGGGCCGGCGGACCGGCAGATGGTCGAGGCGGCGCTGGCGCGCGTGGGCATGGAGGCGATGCGCCGGCGGCAGATCGGCGAGTTGTCGGGAGGACAGAAGAAACGGGTCTTCCTGGCGCGGGCGCTGGCGCAGGACGCCCGCGTCATCCTGCTCGACGAACCCTTCACCGGAGTGGATGTGACCACCGAGGACGCCATCATCGCGTTGCTCGGCCAGTTGCGCCGCGAGGGCCGCGTGATGCTGGTGTCCACCCACAACCTGGGCAGCGTGCCGGAGTTCTGCGACCGCGCGGTGCTGCTCAACCGCAAGGTGCTGGCCTACGGGCCGACCGCCGAGGTGTTCACGCGCGCCAACCTGCAGGCGGCGTTCGGGGGCGTGCTGCGGCACTTCATGCTGAACGAAACCGACGAGCGGCGGCGGCAGAGTGTGGGCATTTTCTCCGACGACGAGCGCCCTCTGGTGTTCTACGGCGACACCGCGACGGCGCGCGATCCCCAGGACAGGCCGGGAGGCGGGCCATGATCGGTCTGCTGGCCGAGCCGTTCGGCTACGGCTACATGGTCAACGCCATGTGGGTGTCCGCGCTGGTCGGAGGCGTGTGCGCGTTTCTCTCGGCATATCTCATGCTCAAGGGCTGGTCGCTGATCGGCGATGCGTTGTCGCACGCCATCGTGCCGGGCGTCGCGGGAGCCTACATGCTGGGGCTGTCGTTCTCGGCCGGCGCGTTTCTGTCGGGCATGCTGGCGGCCGGGGCCATGCTGTTTCTGAACCACCGCACGCGGCTCAAGGAAGACGTGGTCATCGGGCTGGTTTTCTCCGCGTTCTTCGGGCTGGGCCTGTTCATGGCCTCGCTGTCTCCGGTGTCGGTCAACATCCAGACCATTATCCTGGGCAACATTCTGGCCATCACGCCGGAAGACACGCTGCAGCTCGCCATCATCGGGAGCGTGTCGCTGGCCATCCTGCTCTGCAAATGGAAGGCATTGCTGATCGCATTCTTCGACGAGCATCATGCGCGCTCGGTGGGCATAAACCCGGTGCTCATGAAAGGAGTCTTCTTCGTCCTGCTCTCGGCCTGCACGGTGGCGGCCATGCAGACGGTCGGCGCGTTCCTGGTGGTGGCCATGGTAGTGACGCCGGGCGCCACGGGATACCTGTTGACCGACCGCTTTCCCCGGCTGTTGGCCATCAGCGTGGCGATCGGCGCGTCGACGAGCCTGGCGGGCGCCTATGCGAGCTATTTTCTGGACGGCGCCACCGGCGGCATCATCGTGACGCTGCAGACGCTGTGCTTCCTGGCCGCTTTCGTCTTCGCGCCCAGGCATGGCCTGCTGGCGGCGCGCCGCCGCGCGGCTTCGGGAGCGGCCGCGCCATGAAGATTCTCGACGTTCTCATGGCGCCGCTGCAGTTCGATTTCATGTTGCAGGCGCTGCTGATTTCCGTGCTGGCCGCGGTGCCCACGGCGCTGCTGTCGTGCCTGATGGTGCTGCGCGGCTGGGCGCTGATGGGCGACGCGGTGTCGCACGCCGTGTTTCCGGGCGTGGTGCTGGCCTACATCCTGGGAATTCCGCTGGAGGCGGGGGCGGTCGTGGCTGGCCTGGCGTGCGCGCTGGGCACCGGCTACATCCAGGCCAACAGCCGGCTCAAGCAGGACACGGTAATGGGCGTGGTGTTTTCCGGCATGTTTGGCCTGGGCGTGGTGCTCCACGCCGGCATCCGGGCCGACGTGCACCTGGACCACATACTCTTCGGCGACATGCTGGGCGCCGGCATGCGCGACCTGTTGGAAAGCGGCGCCGTGGCGTTGCTGACGACCGGCGTGATTGCGCTGAAGTGGCGCGATTTCCTGCTGCATGCCTTCGATCCGGTGCAGGCCCGCACAGTGGGACTGCGCGTGCGGCTGCTCCATTACGGGCTGCTGATACTGCTTTCGCTGACGATCGTGGGAGCGCTCAAGGCCGTCGGCGTCATTCTGGTCATCGCGCTGCTCATCGCGCCCGGCGCCATCGCCTTTCTGCTCACCCGCAGCTTCGGCGCCATGCTGGCGGCGGCTTGCGCGATCTCGGTGGCGGCATGCCTGTCCGGCGTGTACCTGAGTTTTTTCCTGGACAGCGCGCCGGCGCCGACCATCGTGGTCGTGCTGTCCGTTCTGTTCGTCGCTGTCTTCGGACGCGCGTCGTGGCGGGCGCGGCGCGCCACGACGAGGCGCGCCGCGCCGCGATGAGTTTCACGGGCGCGTTCGCGCCATCGCCGCCCGGCGGGAGCGGCGATGGCCGAGGGCGCGGGGATTTACAGCCCGGCCTTGAAGTCCTTGTTCCAGAACTCCAGGATGTCGGCCTTGGCCTCGGTCAGGCCCTTCAGGTCGTAGCCGTGCAGCAGCTTGACCTCGGCATCGGTGAAGCCGACGCGTTTGAGGTCGTCCGGCAGGGTGGCGTTGGCGACGGTGGGCGCGTAGCCCATCTTGCGCGCGAAGCCGACCTGGCCCTCGGGCTCCAGCATGGCATTGAGGTAGGCCCAAGAGGCATCCTTGTTGCGGCTGTTCTTGGCCACGGCAGCCTCGAACGAGACGGGCACGGAACCTTCCTTGGGAATGGCGAAGCCCAGCGGCAGGCCGCTGTCTTTCCATTGCAGCGCGCGCGCCTTCCACATGCACGCGATGGAAATCTCGCCCGACTTGAACGCCGCCGCCACCGCTTCGTTGGACGGATAGATGCGCGGCGCGTTGGCCTTGAGCTTGCTCAGGAAGCGCTTGCCGCCCTCGAAATCCTTGGTCGTGCCGTTGGCGCCCAGCCCGACGAAGACGGCGTTGTACAGGTAAAGAATGTCGGAGAAACCGACCTGGCCCTTCCATTTGGGATCGAGCAGCACTTGCAGCGAATCGGGCGGGGCGGCGAATTTCTCGGTGTTGTAGACCAGCGTCATCGCGCTGAAGATGTGCGGAATGGAGTAGGGCGTCTTCAGCGCCTCGATGGCGTGCGCCAGGTTGGGCACCTTCTTGGCGTCTACGCGCTCCAGCGTGCCCGAGCGTTCGGCGTCGTACATGTCGACCTCGCCCAGCAGCGCCACGTCCATGCTGCCGCGCCGCGAATTCTTTTCGGCGCGCAGCTTGGTGACGCGGCCCACGGCGTTGCCGGTGTCGTAGACCACGTTGACGCCGGCCTTGGCCACCAGCGGATTGATGATCTGCTGCAGCAGGTTCTGGTAATCGCCGCCCCAGGTGCCCACCACGATCTGCTTGTCGGCGGCCAGCGCCATTGCCGGCAGCCAGCCCACGGCGGGAGCCAGGGCCAGGCCGGATGCCGTCTTGATGAATCCACGGCGAGTCAGGTTTTTATCTTGCATAACACGACCTCATATCGAAGAGGGACTGACGACTTGCAAAGGAACGGCGTCCGGCGCGGAGTGCTGCCGGGCTTCCGCTGCGGCTTCGGCGCCGCCCGCGCCCGCGGCTGCGGGCATGGACGGGGCCAATGGAAAACATCAGGCGAGCACCTCCACCGGCGCGTCCGGCACGGCCGCGCGCAGCGCCTGGGCGTCCACGTCGCGGGCGATGACGATGATGGATTCGGGCGCGTCGGGCTGGCGCGTCAGCCGCTGCGGCGCGCTGAACGTGGTGCCCACGGACTGGATCAGGATGGGTTCGACGCTGTCGCTCACGCGCACCACGGCCTTGAGCCGCAGCAGCCGCCCCCCGCAGAAGCCGGCGACGTTGTCCAGCCATTCGGAGAATGCGGCCCAGTCCAGCCCGGCGCGCGCGCGGGCGGCGATGACGCGGATGCGCGGATGCGCTCCCGCCGCGGCGCGCGGCGCGGCCAGCGCGCGCGCCGCCTGGGCGGCCAGGTCCGCCCCGCCCTCGAAGGGCGCGAAGGCTTCGGCCACGGCGCGGCGCCGGTCCGGACGGGCGATGACGTCGGCCAGCGGATTCCAGCGCGCGGCCTGTCCGGCTCGCACGCGCAGCGCGGCTTCGTCGAGCAGGTCGGTCTTGGTCAGGACGATGCGCTGCGCCGCGCCGAACTGGGCCATGGCTTCGTCGGTTTCCTGCAGCGCGGCAGGATCGCGCGCGCAGTCGTCGGTGCACACCACCACCAGGCGCAGCCCCCGGCCCGCCAGGGCGGGATCGGCCAGCGAGGCGATGATGGGGCCCGGCCGCGACAGGCCGCTGCATTCGAGCACCACGCGCCGCAGCGGGTCCGAGCCGGACGGGCGCGGCGCGTCGAGCAGGGCGGCGAGCGTGTGCACCAGGTCGCTGCGCAGCGAGCAGCAGACGCAGCCGTTGGACAGCAGGGCCATGGGCACGCCGTCGCTTTCGTTGGCCACAATGGCGCCGTCCACGCCGATCTCGCCCGCTTCGTTGACGATCACGCCCGTGTCGGCCGCGGCCGGGTCGCGCAGGAAATCCACCAGCAGCGTGGTCTTGCCGCTGCCCAGGAAGCCGCAGAGCAGGAACAGGTCAATGGCCATCTTGCGGCGGGCTCCCGGCCCCGGGCGGCGTTTCGCCGTCCCAGCTCTGGCTGACCATGGCGCGCACGTCGGCCAGCAGCTGGGCCGTGTCGTACACCACGCCCTGCTTGATGGTCGTCCGCAGGCAGCGCTGCCATTCGACCTGCGCCGTGTCATCATTCAGGCGCATGGCGCCGGTGCCGTACAGCAGCTTGAAGTCGGCCAGCGGGTTCTGGTCGTGGATGAGCAGGTCGGCGTCCTTGCCCACGTCGATGGAGCCGGTCTGTTCGCCGATGCCGAGCAGGTCCGCGCTTTGCGAGGTGGCGGCGCGCAGCACCTCGAGGGGATGGAAGCCCGCTTCCTGCAGCAGCTCCAGTTCGCGGATGAAGCCGAAGCCGTAGATCTGGAAGATGAAGCCCGAATCCGAGCCCGCGCATACGCGACCGCCCAGGTTCTTGTATTCGTTGACGAACTGCATCCAGAGCCGGTAGTTCTGTTTCCATTCGATTTCGTTGGACGTGCTCCACCGGTACCAATACGCGCCGTGGCCGCCGCGCTGCGGCTGGAAGTATTTCCAGACGGCCTTCCAGGTGTAGGCGTCGTGCCAGTCGGCGCGGCGCGCGCGCATCAGGTCGCGGTTGGCGTCGTAGATGTTGAAGGTGGGCACGAAGGTGTGGCCCAGCTCCAGGAACGCGTCCATGACCTCACGCCATTTGGCCGAGCCGGGCTGCGCGGCCTGCAGAAAGGTCTGTCCGGCGACCGCGAAGCGGTAGTACTCGTCGCTGTAGTTGTAGTCGGTGGGAAACGACTGCACCACGCGGTCTTCGAAGAGCGCCTCGGGCAGGCCGTAGTAGTGCTCGGAGCTGGTCAGCCCCCAGCGCGCCGACTTCAGCGCGTTCACCCGCGTGACGGCCATCTGGGCATGGTGGCAGCCCGAGCGCAGGCCGACCTTGGCGGCCTCGTCCAGCGCGGCCTGCATGATGGCCGGCGGCGCGCCGAAGAACTTGATGCCGTCCGCGCCGCGCGCCTTCAGCCGCCGCACCCATTCACGGCCCTGCTCGGGGGTGTGGATGGTCTTGACGCGGTCGTTGACGGCCGGGAACACTGAATGCACGACCATGCGCGGCGCGGCGATTTCGTTGGCCGCGGACATCTCGCGCTGGCGCAGCGTCCAGCCCAGGCCGCCGATGGCGCCCATTTCGCGCACCGTGGTCACGCCGTGGGCCAGCCACAGCTTGTAGATGTAGTCGGCCGGCGGCACGATGCCGCTCATGGCGTGGTAGGGCGTGCCGATGTGGGCGTGGGCGTCCACGAAGCCCGGCGTGACGAATCTGTCGTGGCAGTCGATCTCGTGCTCGCCCGGCGCGGGCCGGCGCCGGGGGTCGATGGGCTTGTGCGGCGTGCCCACGTTGACCAGCGCGGCGATGCGCCCATTCTCGACCACGATGTCCACCGGCCCCCAGGGGGGGGCGCCGGTGCCGTCGATGATGGTCGCGCCGCGCAGCACCAGCCGCCCGAACGGGCCCTGGCCGCGGTCGCGCGGGGCGGGATCGGAGGGCGGGTGCCAGCCCTTGGCCGCGTTGACGTCGCGCGATTCCTCGCCGACCTCGCTATCCTGGAAATTGTCGCTCATGGTGTCGGTTCTCCGTGGCGCTGCCGCGCCCCCGTTCAGAGGCCCAGCGCGTTGTGTTCGATGACGCCCGCCTTCATGACGAGAGGAATATGCTCGCCCTGGCCCAGCAGGCACGACAGGTCGCGGTACGGGTTGCCGTCCACCAGCAGGATGTCGGCCTCGGCGCCGGCCTGCACGCGTCCGAGCTGCCCGGTCTGGTTCAGCACTTCGGCCGCGGTGGTGGTGGCGCTCTGGATGATTTCCTGCGCGCTCAGCACTTCGGCCCGGATGCGGAATTCGTCGCTCTGCAGGCGCTGCGACGGGCCGAGCAGATCGGAGCCGAAGCCCATCTTGACGCCGGCCTTCTTGTAGATCTCCAGCGAGTGCAGCCCCGCGGTGCGCACGGTGGCGATCTTGGCCACCGAGTCCGGCGGCAGTCCGTACTCGGCGCCCTCGTTGGCCAGGGCTTCGTAAGTGACCAGGGTGGGGACGACGTAGGCGCCTTTTTCGGCCATGAAGCGCGCCACGCGCTCGTCGACCAGGTTGCCGTGCTCGATGGTGCGCACGCCGTTGCGCACCGCGCGCTCGATGGCGTCGGCGGTGTAGGAGTGAGCCATGACGTAGGTCTGGCGGCCCGCCGCCTCTTGCACGATGACGCGGATCTCGTCTTCCGAGTAGCCGAAGGAGGCGATAGGGTCGGTGGGCGAGGCCACGCCGCCGGAAGCCATCATCTTGATCTGGTCGGCGCCCATCTGCAGTTCCTGGCGCACCGCCTTGCGCACGTCGTCGATGCCGTCGGCCACGCGGCCGATGTCGCCCGCGCGGAAGCAGCAGCCGCAGAAGCTCATGGGGCGCAGGTGGTCGGAGCGGGGGCGCGGATCGCCGTGGCCGCCCGTCTGGCTGATGGCGCGGCCGGAGATGAAAAGGCGCGGCCCCTTGACCGTGCCTTCGTTCACGGCGCATTTCAGGCCCCAGCCCGCGCCGCCGGCGTCGCGGATGGTGGTGAAGCCCCGCCGCAGCATGGCGGCCATGATGGGCACGGCGCGCATCATCACCAGGGCGTCGGGCAGCACGCCCTGGGTGCTGAGGTTGAGCTGCGTGGCCATGACGTGCGCATGCAGGTCGATCAGCCCGGGCATGAGCGTGCGCCCGCCCGCGTCGATCACCCGCGCGCTCGAGGACGAGAGGGGCTTGTCGGAGACTTCCTTGATCTTGCCGTCTTCGACCAGCACGTGATGGCCTTCCAGCAGGTCGGCCTGCAGCGGGTCGAGCAGGTTGGCGTTCTTGAAGAGCACAGCGGACATGGGAATTCCTCGTAGAAGCGCCGGCGTCAGGACGCCATGGTCTTGACGTAGCGGCGGTGGATCAGCCAGTTCGAAATCAGGGCAATGACGAGCGTGCCGCACACCAGCACCACGGCCAGCGCCGCGCCGAAGGGCCAGTTGGACGCCTTGGTGATCTGGTCGTAGAGCGCCGGCGCCATCATGGTGAGCCCGGAACCGCCCAGGAGCACGGGCGTGGCGTAGGCGTTCATGCACAGGATGAACACCAGCATGGTGCCGGCGGCCACGCCGGGCGCGGCGATGGGCAGCACGATGCGGCGGAAGGTGGTGAAGAAGCTGGCGCCCACGTTGCGCGCGGCTTCCTCCACCGACAGGTCCATGCCTTCGAGCACGCTCTGCAGGGTGAGGATCAGGTAGGGCATGACCACGGCCGTGGTGCCGATGACCACCGCCGCCGGCGTGTACATAAGGGCGACGGGCTTGTCGATCAGGCCCAGGCCCTGGAGCACCGCGTTGACCACGCCCGCATTGCCCAGCGCCACCATCCAGCCGGCCGCCCGCACCACGTTGCCCACCATCAGCGGGAAGACCAGCAGGATCACGAACAGGCTCTTGTAGCGGCTCTGCGTGCGCGCCAGGAAATACGCTACCGGGAATCCCAGCACCAGCGCCAGCACCGTGCACAGCGCCGCGATCCACAGCGTGGTCAGGAAGATGTCGCGGTAGTACGGGTCGCCGAAGAACTTGGCGTAGTTCTCGAAGGTAAAGGCCGTCTGCATCAGCTCGGCCGGGTCGAAGTGGTTGAAGCTGTAGCGGGCCAGCTGCAGGATGGGAACCATGATGATGATGAGCACCACCAGCGATGCGGGAAACGCCAGTCCCGCTCCCAGCCAGCGGGAGCCGCGGCCGTTTTGGCTCGAGGTTTGCATGCCCGGCTCCTATTGCGTGAAGGCCACGCAATCCGCCGGCTCGAAGCAGGCGTAGACGCGCTCGCCGGGCGCGGGCGCCGCCGAGCGCTCGCCGCCGTTGACGATCTGGCTGACGAGGCGGTCGCCGCCGTCGAGCCGCACCCGCACTTCCAGCACGGACCCGAGATAGAGCGACGATTCCACCACGCCGGCCAGGGCGTTCGCGCCGGCCGGCTGCGCCTGCAGCCTGACGCGCTCGGGCCGCACGCCCAGGTGCGTGGCCTGCGCGCCGTCCGCCGCGGCGATGCGCTGCCCGGCGGCGGTTTCGAACACGCTGTGCGCGTTGCCGCGTCCCTTGAACACGTTCATCTTGCCCAGGAAGTCGGCCACGAACAGGTTGGCGGGGCGTTCGTACAGCGTGTCCGGCGAGCCCACCTGCTGCACGATGCCGTCGTTCATGATGGCCATGCGGTCGGCGATGGCCAGCGCCTCTTCCTGGTCGTGGGTGACGAAGATAGTGGTCAGGCCGAGCCGCTGCTGCAGCGCGCGGATTTCCTCGCGCACTTCGACGCGCAGCTTGGCGTCCAGGTTGGACAGCGGCTCGTCCAGCAGGAATACCTTGGGCTCGATGGCCAGGGCGCGCGCGATGGCCACGCGCTGCTGCTGGCCGCCCGAAAGCTGGCGCGGGTAGCGGTCGCGCAGCTCGGTCATGCGCACCATGTCGAGCACGCGGCGGATCTTGCCGTCGCGTTCCGCCCTGGGCACCTTGTGCATCTCCAGGCCGAACGCCACGTTCTCGGCCACGGTCATGTGCGGGAACAGGGCATAGCGCTGGAACACCATGCCGGTGTCGCGCTTGTGCACGGGCAGGCGGGTGACGTCGGTGTCGCCGATGAGGATGCGCCCGGAAGTGGGTGCGATGAACCCGGCGATCATGCGCAGCGTGGTGGTCTTGCCGCAGCCGCTGGGACCGAGGAAGGTGACCAGCTCGCCTTCGGCGATGTCCAGCGTGAAGTCGGACACGGCGACCGACGCGCCGAATTGCTTGCGGAGGTTTTCGATGCAGACTTTGGCCATGACTTCCTATACCACCTGACTCAGTTTTACGTAGCGGTCGGTCACCAGCATGATGAGACCCAGCAGCAGGATCTGGACCGACGCCACCGAGGCGATGGTCGGGTCGAGATTGAACTCCAGGTACTGCATGATGGCGATGGGCAGCGTGGTGCGGCCCGGCCCGGCGAGCGAGAGCGACAGCTCCAGGTTCTCGAAAGACACGACGAAGCTGAAGAGCGCGGCGGCCACGATGGAGGGGCGCAGCATGGGCAGGGTGACGCGCATGAACGCCACCGGCGCGCTGGCGCCCAGGTTGCGGGCGGCCTCTTCGATCGAGCCGTCCAGCCCTTCCATGCCGGCCATGACCAGCCGCACGGTCCAGGGAATGGTGAGGCAGATGTGCGCGATGACCAGTCCGCCGAACGTGCCCACGATGTCCTGGTCGAGCGCGTTCTCGGCGCGCAGGTAGAACAGGTAGATGCCCACGCCCGCCACGATGCCGGGAATCAGCAGCGGCGAGAGCAGCAGCGTGTTCACGCCCTTGCTGCCCAGGAAGCGGTAGCGGGCAATGCCGACGGCGGCCAGCACGCCCATGGCCACGCCGACGACGGCGGCCAGCAGCGCCACCTGCAGGCTGAAGACGAAGCCGTTGGCGAAGGCGGGGTTGTCCCAAGCCCTCACGTACCAGGACAGGGTGTATCCCGATGGCGGGAAATACAGGATGGCGTCCTTGAAGAAGCTCAGCCACACCACGAGGATGATCGGGCAGAGCATGAAGCCGTACATGAGAACCACGAAGACGCGATGCAGCCAGGTGGCCCATGGAATCCGGGGCGCGCGGCGCGCGTGTCCGGCCATGGCGGACGAATCGATCGGGGACGTGTTATCCAAGACGTGGATTCCTTGAGTGCGAGTGCCGGCTCGGGGTTCGGGCTCCTCCGGTTACGACTCTGCGGTCTTTGCGGTTAACCAGAGAATATTGACGGGTTGCGCCTTCGAGGAACTAGGGATAACCCAAGACGGCGGGGTGTCAGCGGGTAATCCCCGAGCCGGGGCATCCCTCGGTGAACCTGCCCGTAACCAGGGCCGCACGGCGGTTGCACCCTGGAAGAGATCGAGGTGTCGCCCGCAGCCGCGCGGAAGCGGACGCGGGGGTGGGAATGAAAGCCGTGCTCATTCCCATGCGGCGGGAAACCGTCGCGCGCAGGCGGCGTTCAGGACAGCGGACGGCGCGGAACCGCGGCCAGCGTCTCCAGGTTCAGGCCGCAGGCGCGGGCGCGCTCGGCCAGGGTCTCGCTGTGTTTCAGGGCGCGCTGGCTTTCGCAGAGCAGCACGTCCAACTGCTCTTCGGCGGTGCAGGCCATATGCCAGGCATGTTCGGAGAACTGCGCGGCAAAGGATTCGCAGCAGGGCCGGCACAGGGCCGCGTTGTTCTTTTCGAGCAGCAGCGCGCCCTGCGCGAGCGTGGCGTGGCAAAAAATACAGGCGAGGGCGTGGTTCATGCCTGGCGGATGGGTGGAAGAATGGGCCCGGCGCGGGCCGGGAGCGTGCCTGGAGAACGGCGCGCGCGCCGGCACTCTTAAGCCATCCGCCAGCAGGAACCGCCCGGGCGCGGCGATCCGGGTGACGATTCAGGTGACATTGAAGCCGCCCGGGCCCGACTGGCCCAGCAGCTCGCGCGCGCACTGCACGGCTTCCTCGGCCGTCGCCACCACCAGGAACGGCATGCCGAAGGCGCGCGACATTTTCTCGCCCCGCTGCCGGGTCTTTTCCCGCGCCTGCGGATTGCGCTCGACGCCCACGAAGGCGCGGCAGCGCGCCCGCAGCCGGGGCATGTTCTCCGTCTGCCATGCCACCATGGCCTTGCGGTCTTCCTGGGCCATGTCCTGCTGCAGGTTGGGCACCACGAGTACGAAGGAGCAGGGGTTGTCCACCAGCATTTCCATTTCCCGTATCCAGCCCTGCGCGTAGCCCCCGGGCCGCCCGCCGCGGGCGGTGACAATGGGAAACCGGGACAGGTCGTGGAAAACGAAGTCTTCGGGGTTCATTCGAACTCTCCTCGCATGGGCGGGTCGGCCTGGCGCCTGCGGCAACCGCAGTCGCCGTAGAGCACCAGGCTGTAGGATTGAAGGGCGAAACCGCTGCGCCGCGCGATGCGGCGCAGCAATGCATCCAGACCGGGGTCGCTGGCTTCCAGGATCCGGCCGCAATGGGTGCAGACCAGATGGTCGTGGCGCTCGCCGTCGTTCAGTTCGTACACGGTGGTGTGCACGTCCAGCGCGGTGCGGCGCAGAAGGCCCGCTTCCTCGAGCTGGGCCAGCACGCGGTAGACGGTGGCCAGTCCGATGTTGCTGCGGTCGGCTACGAGGGTGCGGTACACGTCGGCCGCGCTCATGTGCCTGTCCGGATGCTGGTGAAAGACATCCAGGATTTTCAGGCGGGGCAGGGTGGCCTTGACGCCGGCCTCGCGCAAGCGGCTGTAGTCCATGGGGTTCTCCGGCCGGGCGGCATGACGGTGCCCGGCTGATGAGAATGATGTACATTTTCAAAAGCCGTCGCTTGCGAAAACCCGACAACCAATAGCTCAAACCTGCCAACCATGCTCGATGTGGCCATTGCGCCCGCCGGCCAGGGGGAATTGCTCACTCCCTTCAGCGTCCGCGGCCGCCGCGAAACCAAAGGCATAGACGTGCCCTCCCATGCGCACGAGGACGGCATGCTCGTGCTCGTGCACGAGGGTCTGGTCATGGTGCAGGCCGAGGGCGAAGTCTGGACGGCGGTGCCCCGCAGCCTCGGCTGGGTGCCGCCCCGCCTGCAGCATGGCGCGCGCTGGTTCGGCCAGGCCCGCGGCTCGTTTCTGTACGTGCGTCCCGACGTCTGCGGCCGGCTGCCGGCACAGTGCTGCTCCTGGTCCTCGACGCCGCTCATCGACGCGCTGATGCAGCGCTTCACGCAGAGCGCGCCGGGCGAGCTGTCGCCGGCCTATCTGGCGCAACTGTTCGAGGTGCTGCTCGAGGAAATCCGCCAGCGCGAACACGCCCCGCTGCGGCTGCCCATGCCGGACGACGGGCGCCTGCGCGACCTGGCCCACACCATCATGGGCGCGCCGGACGATCCGGCCGGCATCGACGAGTGGGCCCAGCGGCTGAACATGTCTTCGCGCACGCTGATGCGGCGCTTCCGCCAGGAAACCGGCATGACGTTCGGGCGATGGCGTCAGCAGGCCCGCCTGCTGCGGGCGCTGGAGATGCTGTGCCGGGGCGGTTCCGTCACCGAGGCCGCGCTGTCGGTGGGCTACGAGAGCACCAGCGCCTTCATCGGCAGCTTCCGCGCCGCGTTCGGCGTCACGCCGACGCGCTACCTGGCCGGCCGCGGCTGACCGTCTTCAGGCGGCCGCGGGCTGGTCGGGGTGCAGCGGCCCTTCGGGATCGTTCTCCGCATCCGGGCGGGGCGGCACGGGCGCCAGGCCGAGACGGGCGCGCAGGCGCTGGCAGTCCGGATTCGGCGAGCCGTCCGGCTGCCAGATCTCGAATTCCCGGCAGGGCGACGGACGGTCTTCGTAGATGGCGCAGTGAATGCCCGGGCGGCCCAGTTCGCCGCGCAGGGCCACGCAGCGGCCGCCGCCCTGCTCGGTGCCTTTCATGCACGCGCGCAGCGGGCTCATCTGGGTGACCAGCTCCACGGGCACGCGCCCGCCGTTTTCTCCCGCCAGTTCGCCGCAATAGAACGACACGCGGAAGTGCGCGCAACAGGCGCCACAGTTCAGGCAGGGGTTGGCGGCGGGGTCGTCGCCGGCCAGGGTGGCGGGCGACACGAGGGTCAGGGCAACGGTCTCTAGGGACATGGCGGGAAATCCGGGCCGGCGAAGGACGCAAAACGGGCTTGCCGCGCGGCAAGCCCGTGTGGCCGGGAATCTGCCCGGCGTAACGCTAATTTAAAGGAATTCCGCGCCGGCGCTCCAGGGTTTTTTCCGGCGCGCGGCCGGCCTTTGGCGGGCATGCAACACGGCGGAGGGAACGCGGCGCCGGGCTGCGGTAGCATCGGACTCCGCCTCTTTCACTGCAGGAGTTACCGATGCCCGCCGCCATCGCCCACGCCGACGGACTGCGCCGCTGCCACTGGGTGGACGCGTCGCCCGAATATATGGCCTACCACGATGCCGAATGGGGTGTGCCTCGTGGCGACGACCAGGGGCTGTTCGAGCAGCTCTGCCTGGAAGGATTCCAGTCGGGCCTGAGCTGGCGCACCATACTCATGAAGCGCGAGGCTTTCCGGCGCGCATTCTCCGGCTTCGATCCGGCGCGCGTGGCGCGCTACGGCGAGCGGGAAGTGCAGGCGCTGCTGGCCGATGCCGGCATCGTGCGCCACCGCGGCAAGATCGAGGCGGTGGTCAACAATGCCAGGCGGGCGCTGGAAATGCAGGAGCGCGAAGGATCGCTGGGAGCGTTCTTCTGGGGCCACGAGGCGCCGGCCGGCTCGCCTTCCACCTACGGCGCCTCGACCTCGCCGCAATCGGAGGCGCTTTCCCGGGCGCTGAAAAAACTGGGCTGGAAGTTCGTGGGCCCCACGACCGTGTATGCCTTCATGCAGTCGGTCGGCATGGTGAACGACCACAGCCCCGATTGCCACTGCCATGCGCGCTGCGAGCGCGCCCGGCGAGCATTCGCCCGCCCGCGCTGACCGGCCGGAGTGACGCGCCCTAGGCGGACGGCGCCCGCCCGGGCAGGCAGTAGCGGCCTTCCCGGTACGCCCAGCTCGGCCAGAGCGCGTGCGCCAGCGCCTCGCGGGCCAGTTCGCGGTCGAGTTCGGCGGCGTCGTAGGTTTCGGGCGCGCAATAGCGGAATTGCACGGCCGGCCGGTTGGGCGCGAGCACCAGCAGGTCCGATCCCTTGAGATACCCGTAGGTGCTGTCGTACTGCATGATGGCGCGGTCGGGCGTGCTGCGGGTGAGATCGTGGCCGATCATGGGGTGCTCGGTGTCCACGCCGATGAGCGACAGCAGCGTGGGCGGCAGGTCGATCTGGCTGACGAGGCGGTCGTCGGCGCGCGGCTCGATGCCTCCGCCCAGCACCACGGCCGGAATGTGGAAGTGCCGCACCGGCACCAGGCTGGCGCCGAAGACCCGCGAGTCGTGGTCGGCCGCGATCAGGAATACCGTGTTTTCCCAGTAAGGCGAGGCCTTGGCCTGCTCGAAGAAGCGTCCCAGCGCCCAATCGGCGTAGCGCACGGTGTTTTCCACCGTGGCGGGATTGCCTTCGGTCTGGATGCGCCCGGCCGGATACTCCCAGGGCGTATGGTTGGACACGCTGAAGGCCAGTGTGAAGGTGGGCTGCTCGCCGTCGGCGCTCAGGCGGCGGTGCAGCTCGTTGAACATGTCTTCGTCGCTGGCGCCCCAGGTGCCGACGAATACGGGGTTGTCGAAATCGGCGCGCTCGATGATCTGGTTGAAGCCGTTGCCGAGGAAGAAGCCCTTCATGTTGTCGAAGTGCGCCTCGCCGCCATAGATGAAGCGCGAATGGTAGCCGTGGCGCCCGAGCAGGTCGGCCAGCGAGAAAAAGCCCCGCTGCGAGCGCGGCAGCTTCAGCACGGCTTGCGCGGGGGTGGGCAGGAACCCGGTGGTGACGGCCTCCAGGCCGCGCACCGAGCGGGTGCCCGTGGCGTAGCAGCGCGTCAGGGACCAGGCCCCGCGCGCCAGCGCGTCCAGTTCGGGCGTCAGGCCCATACCGCCCAGCGCGGCGCTGTACTGCGCGCCCAGGCTCTCTTCGAGAATGATGACCAGGTTGAGCGGGCGGCGGGTGCGGCGCGTAGCCGGCTGCGCGTGCAGGCTGGGGTAGTCGGGATGGGCCGGCGGACGGGGCAGCCCGGCCTGCGCCAGGACGCGCTCGTGCATTTCGGGTTCGTCCATGCCGCCGTACACATCGGAGGCCGATTTCTCGTTCTTCATGCTGTAGATGGCATAGCTCACGCTGTACAGCGAATTGAGCGCCAGCGTGTTCAGCATGCCGTCACCGCAGTAGGCCACGGAAGACGGGTTGATGGGGCGGTGGCCCAGCGTGCCGCGGATGGACAGGATGACCACGGCCAGGATGGCGAGGCTGGCCAGCGGCATCTGCCACCAGGACAGCGGCGCGTCGGGCCGCGGCGGCCAGAAAATCGCGTAGCCGGCCCAGGCGAGGAGCGCGACCGCCGCCAGTCCGCCCAGCAGCGCCGTCTTGTAGCCGCGCCACAGCATGGTGGACACTTCGCGCGGATGTTTCAGATACTCCACGAACAGCCGGTTGGGCCGGGTGTCGTATTCGAGGATGAACGCCGGCGAGGCGATCTCCAGGAAGGCCAGCAGGACGAAGGCGAACAGATACCAGCCGCTGGCGATGGCGGCGGCCAGGGGATAGTGGCCGAGCCAGGGCGAGAGCACGGCGGGCGCGGCGGCCAGCACGGCGATCTGGTGGGCGTCGATGCGCAGCCCGCCCAGCATGAGCGGAACCAGGCCGCCGGCATTGCGCATGCGCTCGCGCTGCCAGAGCGCAAGCGCCAGGCGGCTCAAGGTCAGCAAGACGAAACTCGCCGCCACGAAAATCAGGGTTGAATGCCGCATCGGGCCTCCGGTTGGTGCTGCCTGGCGTTCTCGCGAACGCGTCCGTCTTGGGTGTCGCCGGGAAGGCGCAGCGTTTTCGGTTTGTAACGCCGGGGCGCTGCGCGGCCGCCCCGCCAGCCGCGCCCGCGCCTGGGGAGCGCGGGGCGGCGGCCCGGCACGGGGCTCCGGGAGGTGGAAAGATCCACACACATTATCCGGCCGGCAAGCTTAACCCGGCGCGCGGCCCGCGCTACCCTAGGGGGACGGAGCGCCGGGGACAATCGGCGCGAAAGAACCGCGTAGGATAACAAGCATGACGCGTACAAAAAAAGCAGCAATAGGAATCGTCAGTGTCCTCGTCGTGGTTTTGGCGGCGCTGGTCGTCGTGATCGCCACGTTCGACTGGAACCGGCTCAAGCCGACCATCAACGAGCGCGTCAGCGCCGCCATCGGGCGGCCCTTTGCCATCAACGGCGACCTTTCCGTCCAATGGACGCGCGAGCCCGACGAAGGCGGCTGGCGGGCGTGGGTGCCATGGCCGCACATTGCCGCCAACGATATCGTGGTGGGCAACGCGCCGTGGGCCAAGGCGCCCGCCTTCGCCTCGCTCGAGCGCGCGGAGTTCAGCGTGGCGCCCCTGCCGCTGCTGCGCCAGCGTCTGGCGATCCGCCGCATCCAGCTCACCGGGCCCGCCGCCGACCTGCAGCGGCTGGCCGACGGCCGCGCGAACTGGGTGTTCACCCTGCCCGAAACCGGCGAGCCTTCGCCGTGGGTGCTGGACATTAACGAGATCGGCTTCGACAAGGGCCGGGTGGCGCTGGTGGACGAGACGCTCAAGGCGGACCTGACCGTGCTGGTCGACCCGCTGGGCAAGCCCGTGCCTTTCGGCGACGTGGCCGGACAGGCTTTTGCCAGGGACGGGGAAAAGACGGAGGGCGCGAAGCAGGAGGAGCCGAAGCCGGAGGACGGGCAGGAGGATGACGGGAAGCCGAAGAACGCGAAGTCCGGGCCTGCGCCCGCGCCGCGCGATTACGTCTTCGGCTGGAAGGCGGAGGGCAAGTACAAGGGGATGCCCGTCAAGGGCGAAGGCAAGGTGGGCGGCATGCTGGCCCTGCAGGACGCCAGCCAGCCTTTTCCGGTGCAGGCCGATGTGACCGTGGGCGGAACCCGCGCCGCGGTGGTGGGCACGCTGACCGACCCGGTCAACCTCGGCGCCCTCGACCTGCGCCTGAAGCTCTCGGGCGCGTCCATGGCCCAGCTCTATCCGCTGACAGGCGTGACTCTGCCCGACACGCCGCCTTATTCCACCGACGGCCACCTGGTGGCGCGCTTGCGCGACCGGGGCGGCGCCGTGTTCGAATACCGCGGCTTTAACGGCCAGGTGGGCAACAGCGACCTGCACGGCGACGTGCGCTTCGCCCTGGGCCTGCCCCGGCCCAAGCTCAGCGGCACGTTCTCTTCGCGGCAATTGCGCATGGCCGATCTCGGCCCGCTCATCGGCGTGCCGTCGGGCAGGCAGACGGCCGCGCAGGAGAAGGACGCGCCCCGGCGTCCGCCGGGCGGCAAGGTGCTGCCCAACCAGGAATTCCGCACCGACCGCTGGCGCGACATGGACGCGGACGTGTCGCTGGAGGCCGGGCGCATCGTGCATGGCGGCAAACTGCCGCTGTCCGGCCTGTCGGCGCACCTGGTGCTGGACGACGGCAAGCTGGCGCTGGACCCCGTCGGCTTCGGCATGGCGGGCGGCGCCATCAACGGCACCGTGCGGCTGGACGGTTCGGGCAAGACCATGACCGGCCGCATGGATGTCCGGGCCCGCCGCCTGCGGCTCAAGCAGCTGTTTCCCGTCACCGAGTCCATGCAGAAGACCCTGGGCGAGATGAACGGCGACCTTGCGGTGAGCGGTGCGGGCAATTCGGTGGCGGCGCTGCTGGGCACGGCGAGCGGCGACGTGAAAATGCTCATCAATGACGGCGTCATCAGCCGCAGCCTGATGGAAATCGCCGGGCTGAACGTGGGCAACTACGTCGTGTCCAAGCTCTTCGGCGACGACGAGGTTCCCATCAATTGCGGCGCGGCCGACCTGCAGATGAAGAACGGCGTCATGACGCCCCGGGTATTCGTCTTCGACACGGAAAACGCGCTCATCAGCATCACCGGCAGCGCGGATTTCAAGAACGAGAAACTGGACCTGGACATCACGCCGGACAGCAAGGGCTTTCGCATCTTCTCGCTGCGTTCGCCGCTTTACGTGCGCGGCACCTTCGGCTCGCCGGACGTCGGCGTGCACGTGGGGCCGCTGGCGGCCCGGGGCGCGGGCATGGTGGCCCTGGGCGTGCTGCTCACGCCGGCGGCCGGCCTGCTGGCGCTCATCGCGCCCAGCGCCAACGAGGAAAACGCCTGCGGCCCGCTGCTCAAGCAGATGCAGCAGCCGCCCAAGGCGCCGCCCGCGCGCGCCAGGTAGGCGGCCAGGCGGACACGGGTCAGGCCATCTTCCGCACGCGGCCCTCTGACTGGTCGTCCGCCACGCACACGGCGTCCCGGCCATGGCGCTTGGCGTAGTAGAGCGCCTGGTCCGCGCGGTCCAGGGTTTCGGCGAGCGTGGCGCCGTGCGTGGGGTAGTGGGCCACGCCCACCGACACGGTGAATGCCACCGGGATGTCCTGCGGCGCCGCCAGGCCGGCCAGCCGCTCGCGCAGCCGCTCGGCAATGGCCGCCGCCGCCGTGAGGCTGGCGCCGGGCAGCAGCATGGCGAACTCCTCGCCGCCGGTACGCGCCAGCGTGTCGCCGATGCGCGACCCCTCGGCCATGAGGGCCGCCAGACGCTGCAGCGCCCGGTCGCCCGCGGAGTGGCCGTAGTGGTCGTTGATGCGCTTGAAATGATCCACGTCGAGGATGACGATGGACACGGGCGACTCTTCCGCCTGCAGCAGCGCCATGGCTTCGTCCAGGCCGCGCCGGTTGAGCACGCCCGTGAGCTTGTCCGTGGTGCTTTCGCGGCGCAGGTCGCGCAGCTTGTGGTGCATGGCCGCCAGGCCCACCAGCAGGCCGCGCCGCAGCTGCGCCGCCTCCACGTACCACGATCGCACGCCGCGTATGCGCTGTTCGGCGTCCGGGTCCTGCATGTGGCGGGCGATGTCCGCCAGTTGGCCCAGCGGGCGCACGATCCAGCGCGACAGCAGCCAGATCAGCGCGAGCGACACCACCAGCAGGGGCAGGGTGTAGCGCGCGGTGGCCAGCAGCAGGTCGGACAGCGGCTGCAGCGTGCCTCGCACCGGCCGCTGCGAGATCACCGTCCAGCCCGTGCTGGCCACGCGCGCATAGCCGGCCAGCATGTCCCGGCCTTCGCTGTTCACGTAGCGCAGGTCGCCGTCTTCGTGCGCCCGGGCCGCGGCGCTCAGCGGGTCTTCCTGCGCGGGCTTGCCCAGCAGGGTGGGATCGGGGTGGTAGAGCAGCGTGCCGTGACGGTCGATGACGTACAGATATGAGTCGTCGCGGTAGAAGTGGCGGCCCAGCAGCCGTTCCAGCGCATTGTCCTCGTGCAGATAGAGCGTGCCCGCGATATAGCCGAGATAGCGGTAATCGCGCGAGAAAATCGGGTGGGTGTAGAGAATGAGCCAGCGCCCGCTCGCGGCCAGGTAGGGCTCGCTGATCGTGGGCTCGCGGCTTTGCAGCGCGCGGCGGTTGGCTTCGCTCGTCAGGTGCTGGCCGAGCATCTGCGGCGTGGCGCTGGAAACCGCCAGCACCTTGCCCCCGGCAGACACCACGAAACTCGAATTGAAATGCGCCAGTTGCTCCTGCAGGCGGCGCGTCTCGGCCGCCATCCGCTCGGGATGCGATTCCATGTCGGCAAGCTGGTCGGCGCTGTAGCCCAGGTAGCGGCGCAGGTCGCTCAGGAAGGTTTCTGTCGTGGCGGCGAGCTTGGCGGCGTAGACGCGATTGACCTCCAGCGCATTGTGCAGCAGCAGATCGCGCTGCACGAGGTAGCTGGCATGCAGGCTGCCGGCCAGGGCCAGGATCACGGACAGCAGGCAGATGCCCAGGACCAGCCGCCTCAGGTCGAGGCGGATCATGGGGCGGCCAGCCCGTCGCCCGCGGTCCGGCCAGCCCCGGTAAGCGCGTCCCAGGCCTGCATGGCCTGCCGGGCGATGGATTGCAAGGTCTTGCGGTTGGCGCCGTCGCGCGCCTGGATCGACATGCCGTGCAGCACCGTGGCGTAGAACGCCGCCAGCTGCCGCAGATCCAGCCCGGCTGCGAGCTCGCCCTCCTTGGCGGCCCGCTGCAGCCGCGCCAGGATGCAGGACTGCATGTCGCGCCGGTTGTCCGCCAGAAAGGCGCTCGCGCCTTCGCCCGCCCGCGCGCCGGCCAGTGCGCCCAGCACCACCAGGCATCCCGGCGGCAGGCCGGGCGTGGCGAAGCGTTCGGCCGCCGCGGCCAGCATGCCCTCGACGGCCTGCCGCGCAGTCGGCGCATCGAGCAGGGCGCGCCGCGACGCGCCGCCTTCCGTCTCGCGGTAAAGCGCCACGGCCTCGCGGAAGAGCTCTTCCTTGGATCCGAACGCGCCATACAGACTGGGCGCGTTGATGCCCATCGCGGCCGTCAGATCGGTCAGCGATGCGCCGTCATATCCTTGGGACCAGAAGACCTCCATGGCCTTGCGCAAGGCCTGGGTCCGGTCGAAATTGCGGGGGCGCCCACGTTCTGCCATGGGGCGATTGTACCCAGGCTCGCCCGGCATTTTTATCGATCGCTAAAAAACGACTTGACGTTCCGGCGCGCCTCGCGCCATCAAATTTGTATTCATTGATACAAATTTGGGGCGCACATGCCCGCCCTCGAAGGAAAAACCGCATTCGTCACCGGCGGCATCCGCGCCGCCATGGTGGCCGTGCTGTCCCTGCCGCACTACGGCGAACCCCGCGACATTGCCGGCATGGCGGCCTTCCTCGCCGGTCCCGAGGGACGCCAGTCACGGGCGCCAGCCTGTCCGTGGACGGCGGCTACGCGGCGTGAGGGCGTTTTCTGCGGATTGCGCGCACGCTGCTTGCACAAACAAAAAAAGCTCCCTATAATCTCGCTTCTTCGCACTACGCGGTGATTGTTTGGCAGCAGCAATACTTGCTGCGTCCATGCCGGCAAACGCGGAAAAGCGCAGGGCTGTTAGCTCAGTTGGTAGAGCAGCGGACTCTTAATCCGTAGGTCGAGTGTTCGAGCCACTCACAGCCCACCAGAATCAAGGCCGTTGGCGATCGTCGCCAGCGGCCTTTTGTTTTTTCCGGGCGCCGTGTTTCCCGAGCATCATGTGGGCTGCGCGTCGGCCATTCAGTGCCGCCGCGCTTCGTGCCGGGAAGGCCAGGGAGGAATGACGCCATGCATATCTGGGTCGACGCAGATGCCTGCCCCGTCGTGATCAAGGAAATCCTGTACCGGGCAGCGCAGAGATGGCGGATGCCGCTGACCCTGGTCGCCAACCAGATGCTGCGCACGCCGCCTTCGTCCCTGATTCGCGCCGTACAGGTGCCGCGCGGCTTCGACGTCGCCGACGGCTACATCGTCGAACACGTTCACGCCCGCGATCTGGTGATTACCGGCGACATTCCCCTGGCCGCCCTGGCGCTCGAAAAGAACGCATGGGCGCTCAGCCCGCGCGGCGAGCGCTATACCGCCGACACCATACGCGAGCGCCTGTCGTTGCGCGACATGATGGAAGAACTGCGCAGCGCGGGCATCGATACGGGCGGCCCCTCGGCTTTCAGCCAGGCCGACCGGCGCGCATTCGCCAATGCGCTGGATCGCTTGATGGTCCAGGCGCGGCGGGGTTGAACGGCGATACGGGGCCAGGCCGCGCTGCGCGGCGCGCGCGATTCTGCTATGCCGATGGTTCGGGCGCGGGATAGGCGCCGCCCAGCGCTTCGGTCAATGCGCGCGCGGCCAGTTTGACCGGCGCCTGATACGCCGCATCGAAGCGCTCTGCCGGCATGGTCAGGGTAATGGAGCCGACGAATTCGCCGCCGGCGCCGAAGGCCGGCGCCGCGATGCCGGCCAGTTCGGGCAGGCGGTCTCCCACCAGCACGACCACCTGTTCTCGGCGGATGCGGGCATGGATGTCTTCCGTGCCGCCCGCATAAGCGCTGAGGATGCGCCCGCCCGCGCCGCGGTTCAGCGGCAGCAGGTCGCCCACGCGAGTGTGGTCGCGCACCGGCCGCGGGGAATCGACCCGCTGCAGGCACAGGCGCTGGTCGCCCTGGCGCACGTGCAAGGCGGCGCTTTCCTGCGTAGCCGCGGCCAGTTGGCGCAGGATGGGCATCACCACGGAGGCCAGCGAGAACGAAGACGCATAGACCTGATGCAGGCGCGCGATGCCGGGCCCGAGGGCATAGCGCCCATCCGCCTGGCGCTGCACCAGGTGCGCGTGTTCGAGCGAGGCCATCAGGCGCAGCACGGTGCTCTTGTGCAGCCGGGTGTGCTGGGCGAGCTCGGTCAGATCGGGCTGGGGCAGGGACGCCGAAAACGCATTCAGCAAGGACAGCGCGCGGTCGACGGCTCCGACGCCGCCAACGGCGGCATTTTCATCGGCGAGCGAAAGAACGGCGGATTTCCTGGGCATGGCAAAGGGCCGCTTGACATGGGTGTGCGGCGGCAGTCATTATAGATAGAACGTCATTCTATCTAATGAAATTGACTGGCGCAATGCCGGGTTCTCAATAAATCCACCGGGTTTCCCGCCCCGGCACATCAAGAACATTCCAGGAGACAACATGGACCACCAACGCCGCGTTCTGCTCGCCGGCATGGCCGCCGCCGCGACAGGCTTCGCCCTGCCGGACCTGGCGCGTGCCGACTCGCCGTATCCATCCGGCCCCATCACCATGATCGTGCCGTTTCCGCCGGGCGGCGGCACTGACGCCGCCTCGCGGCTGATCGCGCAGTTCATGGGCCAGTCCACGGGCTGGAATATCGTGGTGGAAAACCGTTCGGGCGCCGGCGGCAATATCGGGCTGGGCCTGCTGTCGCGCGCCAGGCCGGACGGCCTGACGATAGGCATGGGGCAAACCTCCAACCTGGCCATCAATCCGGCGCTGTATCCCAAGATGCCTTACGACCCGCTCGAGGATTTCGCTCCCATTGTGCTGGTCGCCGGCCAGCCGGTGGTGCTGGTGGTAAGCGCAGCCAGCCGGTACCGGTCGCTGGCCGACGTGGTGACGGCAGCCCAGGCCAAGCCGGAAGCGGTCACCATGGCCTCGGCAGGCATCGGCACCGTCGGCCACCTGGCCGGCGCCATGTTCATGCAGGCCGCGGGCCTTCAGTTCCTGCACGTGCCTCATAACGGCGCATCGACCGCCGTGGCCAATCTGATCGGCGGCCAGGTGGACATTTATTTCGCGACGCCGGCCTCCGTATTGCCGTTGATTTCCAGCGGCAAGCTGCGCCCGTTGGCCGTGACATCCAAGACCCGCCTGCGGGCCCTGCCCGACACGCCCGCAATCGCCGAGCAGGGTTATGCCGATTTCGATGCGCGCGACTGGAAGGGGCTGGTGGCGCCGGCCGGCACGCCGGGCGAGGTGATCCGGCGGGTCAACGCGGCGGTCAACGACGTCCTGAAGAAGCCGCTGACCGCCGGGCGCTTCGCCGCCGAGGGCAGCACGCCGATCGGCGGCTCGCCGCAAGACTTCGCCGCCTTCCTGGAGTCGGAATACCGGCGCTGGGGCGACGCGGTGCGGGCGTCGGGCGCCAGGATGGAATAAACAACCCACGCGCGCGAGCCGCGGCGGCCGCGCACTTCGAGAGGAAATCATTCATGTCCAAGCCGTTGCGCGGCATCCGCGTACTCGATCTCACCAACGTGCTGGCCGGGCCGTTCTGCTGCCATCAATTGGCGCACCTGGGCGCCGACGTGATCAAGGTGGAAACGCCCGGGACCGGCGATCTGGCGCGCCAACTGGGCGCGGACGCCGGCCTGAACCGCGGGCTGATGGGCGTTTCCTTCCTGGCGCAGAATGCCGGCAAGCGGTCGATCACGGTGAACCTCAAGCATGCGCGCGGCAAGGAGGTTTTTCTGCGACTTGTGGCTCGCGCGGATGTGTTGGTCGAGAACTTCCGGCCGGGCGTGATGGACCGCCTCGGCTTGGGGTTCGAGGTGCTGCGCCGGCACCAGCCGCGCCTGGTGTATTGCGCTATTTCGGGTTTCGGCCAGCAAGGGCCGTTGCGCGACTATCCGGCCTATGACCAGATCGTGCAGGGCATGGCGGGCGTGATGAGCATCACCGGCGCGCCCGACACCGCGCCGTACCGCGTCGGCTATCCCATCGCCGACACCATCGGCGGCATGACGGCGGCTTTTGCGGTGGCGGCGGCGCTGGCGGAGCGCGAACGCGACGGCGCGCGCTTCATCGATGTTTCGATGTTGGAGGCCACGATGGCCACCATGGGCTGGGCCGTGTCGAATTACCTGGTGGCGGGGCGTTCGCCGTCGCCCATGGGCAACGAGAACGTCACCGCCAGCCCGTCCGGCACCTTCCGCACCGGCGATGGGCTGCTGAACATCGCGGCCAATAAGCAGGAGCAGTTCGAGGCCCTGTGCCGCGTGGTGGGGCGCGAGGACCTGTCCGGCCATCCCGATTACGCCGAGCGCCAGGCGCGCCTGCGCCATCGCGAGGCCTTGAAGGCCGAGCTGGAGCTGGCCCTGGCCGCGCGATCCGCGCAGCAATGGTGGCCGTTGCTCACCCGGGCCGGCGTGCCGAGCGGGCCGGTCTACAGCGTCGAGCAGGCGCTGGCCCATCCGCAGGTCGCGGAGCGCGGCATGGTGGCTACCTTTCCGGACGTGCCGGGCGTGGGCCGGGACGTGCGCGTGGTGCGCACGGGATTCAAGCTGGACGGCGCGACGCCGTCGGTGGATGCGCCGCCTCCGCAACTGGGGCAGCACAACGAGGAATTGCTGCGCGAGCTGGGCTACGACGCCGGGCAGATCCGCAGCCTGAAAGAGGAGCGAGCGATATGAGAAGCCGCGAAGCGGACGGCGGCGCGGTGCCGCCCGAGGACGGGCTGGCCAGCCGGCAGTGGTGGCATACGTCGATCATCGACATGCGGCCGGGCGTGATCCGCTACCACGGCTATGCGATCCAGGATCTGATCGGCAACATCGGCTTTGCCCAGATGGCGTGGCTGATGCTGCGCGGCGAGCTGCCGTCCGCGCGGCAGGGCCGGCTGCTGGAGGCGGCGCTGATGGCCGCGGTGGACCATGGACCGCAGGCGCCCAGCATTGCCATCGCGCGCATGGCGGCCACGTGCGGCGTGGGGCTGAACAATGCGATGGCCTCGGCCGTCAATGTGCTGGGAGACGTGCATGGCGGCGCCGGCGAGCAGGCGGTCGAGCTGTACCAGGACGTGGCCGCCCGCGTCGACGCAGGGGCCAGCCAGGAAGCCGCGGTGCGGGCGGGACTGGACGCGTTCATCGAACTGCATGGCAAGTTCGTCCCGGGCTTCGGCCATCGCTTCCATCCTCTGGACCCGCGCGCGCCGCGTTTGCTGCAATTGGTGGACGAGGCGGCCGCGGCCGGCGCGGTGCCGGGGCGTTACGCGGCCATTGCCCGGGGCATCGAAGCGGAACTGGAGGCCCGCAAGGGCAAGCCCATTCCCATGAACATCGACGGCGCGACGGCGGTGATCTATGCCGAACTGGGGTTTCCCGCCCCGCTGGCGCGCGGCCTGTTCTGTCTCTCGCGCTCGGTGGGCATTCTGGCCCACGCATGGGAGCAGAGCCGCCAGGGCGGGCGCAACAAGGGGCCGATTCCCCGGCAGTACATTCCGTTGTACGACGGGCCTCCTCCCCGGGAGGTGCCGGAGCGCTGAAGCGGTTTTCTCCCGAATGGCTGGTACAAAATGTTTCCGGCCCGCCTCCCCCCGCTTGCTAGCATGATCCAGCCGGAATCGTCCGGCGTTACCGATCGATCGTGGAGGTTGCCATGAAATCAAGAACAATCCTCAACCGCTTCGCCGTGGTCGCGGCATCCGGGGTCTTGCTGGCGGGGTGCGCCACGCAGCAGCAGACCAATACGGCCGTGGGCGCGGGCGCGGGGGCCGCGGTGGGCGCGGGCCTGGGCGCGCTGATCGGGCATGGCAAGGGCGCCGCCATCGGCGCGGGCATCGGCGCGGTGGCCGGCGGCCTGGTCGGGTACAACTGGAAGGTGGTGAAGGAGGACGTGCAGAACTCGGGCGCGTCGTCGCTCGGCATCGATGTGGTGGAGATGCCCGATGGCAGCCTGAAGGTGAACATCCCCAGCAACGTTTCGTTCGATACCGACAAGACGCAGCTCAAGCCGGCGTTGCTGCCGGTGCTCGACAGCGTGGCGCGCGCGCTCAACCAGCATCCGGAATTGCGCGCCAAGGTGGTGGGGCATACGGACAACACGGGCCCGCTGGCGCACAACCAGACGCTGTCGGTGAACCGGGCCCGCAGCGTGACGGACTACCTGTCCAAGCAGGGCGTGGCGCCGGCGCGTCTTGCCATCGAGGGGCGCGGGCCGAACGATCCGGTGGGCGACAACGCCACGGCGGAGGGCCGCGCGGCCAACCGGCGCGTGGAAATCTACCTGTACGCGGTCAAGCAGTAGAAAAAGACGGGTTCGCGTCTTGCGCGCGCCCAGGAGCACATCATGAGCAGCATGTTTCCTCCCGCGCGCATCGGCGCGGACACCGCGCTGGCGGCACTGCCCGGGTGGCAGGCCGCGGCCGCGCGGGACGCTATCGAAAAGCGGTTCCGCTTCGCCAATTTCAACGCGGCCTTCGGCTTCATGGCGCGCGTGGCGATGTTTGCCGAAAAGCTGAATCACCATCCCGAATGGAGCAACGTGTACAACCGCGTGGACGTGGCGCTGACGACGCATGACGCGGGCGGCGTGACGGAGCTGGACGTGCGCATGGCGCAGTTCATGGACGAGGCCGCGGCGCAGCTGGGCGGGTCGGCAGCCAAGATCGGCGACGCAAGCTAGCCCGCTTTGCGCGGCCGGCAGGCGCCGGGCGGCGACGGCCGCGCGCGCCCGGGCGCGTTCTTTGGGCCTCAGTCGTCGTCGCGGCCGGGCGCTGCGCGCAGGTGGTCGATGAGGCGGTCGAGCATGTCGCCGAATTGCCGTTGCTCTTCGGCGCTGAGGCAGCCGAAGATTTCCGCGTTGCGGCGGGAGATGAGCGCGATGATGCGCTCGTATTGCGCCTGGCCGGAGGGCGTGGGCGCCAGCACCACGCCGCGCCCGTCGGTGTCGGAGTTCTTTTTCTCGACCAGTCCGCGCTCGACCAGGGCTTGGGCCGAACGGCTGGCCTGGCCCTTGTTGAGATTCGCGGCGCGCGCCAGTTCGTTGACGGACAGCGGCGCATAGCGGCCGATGGCCGCCAGGCAGCGGGCTTCGCCCAGCGGGATGCCGCAGTCCGCCAGATAGGCGCGGGCGGTGTCGCGGTCGCTGATTTTGTTGACGGCGTGCAGCCGGTACGTGAGGAAGCGTTCGAGGTCGGGCTGGGTCACGGCGCGCGTTCTGGCGGTGATGGCGAGGGGTCTTAGTTTGCCACACCCTCCGCGGCCGCCGGCCGCGCCGCGGATTCGCCGGCGCGGGTGGCCGCTTCGGCCTGGGCCAGCAGCGCCAGGGCCTCGGCCGTGTCGGTCTGGCGGGCCAGCAGCGAGAGGCTGAGGATGGACAGGAACAGCGGGGCGCGGGTTTCGCCCACGCGCGTCAGCGTCCGGGCGAGCTGGGTGTAGACCTGGTCCAGATCGTGGGCGTTCATGCTTGGTTCTCCTGGGCTTGGCGGGCGTCGATGGCGGGGTAATAGGGGGCGAGGGCGTTGCGCAGCGCGGCGTCGCCGGGCTGGCGCCAGCGGCCGAGCACGTAGCCGTCGGGGCGCAGCAGGTAGATCAGTCCGGGGCCGGCGCCGTAGCGCTCGCGCAGTTGGCCGTCGGGATCGGTCCACGCGCCGGGCGCGGGCCGCGCCGCCACCGTGATGACGCGCAGCGGACGGTCCGACTGCGCGGTGGCCTGGGCGAGGGCTTGCAGCGCCTCGGCCTGCGCGGCATCGGGCTCGATGGCCAGCGCGACGAAGCCGGCGCCGAACGCCGTGGTCAGATGGCGCGCCTGCCCGCCGTCGTGCAGGCGGGCTTCGGGCGCGGGCTGGCCGGGCGCGCTGGCAGGACCGGCTTCGGGCGCGCCGTCGGCCAGATTCAGGGGCGAGCCGTCGTAAGAGATGGGCGCGGACTGGCGCGGGTTGATGAGGGAGCGCACCCGCTCGTCGCTCAGCGCCAGGCGCAGGGCCGCTTCGCGCATGAGCGTGAAGCCGAAGTCGGGCGGCGCCATGAACTCGGTGCTTTTCGCGCCGTAGGCCAGGTTCTGGCGGGTGGCGTGCACGCGTTCCACGCTGTAGCTGTCCAGCAGGCTGTCGGCGGCCAGGCCCTTGATGACCCAGGCCAGTTTCCACGCCAGGTTGCCGGCATCGTCCAGGCCGGAATTCAGTCCGCGCACGCCGAAGATGGGCACCAGGTGGCCGGCGTCGCCGGCGAACATTACGCGGCCGTGCCGGTAGCTGTCCAGCGTGAGGCACTTGGCGTTGTAGATGGAAATCCAGAGCGGCTTCCAGGGCGCGGTTTCGCCGATCATGTCGAGGTGGCTCTGCACGCGCGGCAGGACATTCTCCGGCTTGACGGCTTCGTCGGGGTCTTCGTCGTCGCGGATCTGGTAGTCCACGCGCCAGACGTTGCCGGGCTGGCGGTGCATGAGCAGCGTGGAGCCGGGGTTGGAGGGGGGATCGAACCAGGCCAGGCGTTCCACGGGCCGCTGCGATTCCTGCTCGATGTCGACGATGACGTAGCGGCCCTCGTATTGCATGCCCTCCAGCTTCAGGCCCAGTTCGTCGCGCACCGTGCTGCGGCCGCCGTCGCAGGCCACCAGCCAGTCGGCGCGCACGGTCTGGCGCGCGCCTTCGGCCTGGATTTCCACCGTGACGCCGTCGGCGTCCTGGCGCACCGATTCCACCCGGGCCGACCATTGCAGCGCGGCCAGGCCGGGGTGTTTCTGCATGGCCTGGTGCGCGTATTCCTCGACGTAGTACTGCTGGATGTTGACCATGGGGGCGTAGCGCTGCAGCGGCTCGTGCGGCATCTCGAAATGCAGCACCTCCTGGTCGCGGAAATAGCTGCGGCCGCCCGTCCAGGCAAGCCCGGTCCGGTTCAGCGGCGCGTCTGCGCCGATCCAGCCCAGGATTTCCTGCGAACGCCGCGACATGCAGATGGCGCGGCTGCCGGCGCAATAGCCGTCGTCCGCTTCCACCGTGAGCGAGGCGATGCCGTACTCGGCCAGCAAGGCGGCCAGGGTGAGGCCGACCGGGCCGCCGCCGGCAATGAGAACGGGGACATGGGAGGGCAAGGGCATGAAAGTCTCCTGAATGATTATGCGGAGCACTATATGCCGATAAAGTTGCGTGCGCAACTATAAAGACGTAAAAAAACCCGCTGAGGCAGCGGGTTCGGTGAAGGCGGGAGGTCAGTTGCGGACGTGGTAGATGCGCATGGCCTGCTGTTTCTGCGCGCCGTCCAGCACGCGCAGCACGACCACGCGGGGCGTGAATCCGTCGGGCAGGGTGAGCTGGCCCGTGGCGAAGTCATAGCGGTCCACGTTGAGCTGGGGCCCCTCGGGCGTGACGGTGCCGGACCGGCCGTTGGGGTAGGTGCCGTCGATGGCGAAGGTGAGAGAGCCCTTGAAGGGCGCGGCGCCCTGGCGGTCTTCCCGCATGACCAGCACGCGGTAGTCGAGCTGGCCGGGCTGGCGCTTGAAGCTGGCCGAGCGGATGCCCAGGTTGCCGCCGCGCGGGTCGGGAGGCATGGCGTCCTGGAATAGGACCAGTTCCTGGGTCAGCGACTCGATTTTCTGGTTGGCCGCGGCCAGATCGGCGGTGAGTTTCTCGTGCGTGGCCTTGTTGGCGTCGCGCTGCTGCGTGGCTTCCTCGAGCAGGCTCTGCAGGCGCTGGCGGTCGAGGTTGGCGGCGCTCAGTTCGCTGTGGAGCTGCTCGGACTGCTCCACGGTGAGACGCTGCGGGCCGTAGTTGGTCTGGAGAAAGAGCACGCCGCCCGCGCCCAGGCCGATGCCCACCAGCAGCAGCACCAGCCAGCGCGGCATGCGCCGGCTGCGTTGGCCGGGTTGGTAAACAGAGGGCTTGAACACGGCCCGTTGCGATCTTCCGAACATCCCCATTTCCTACGAGAATCCTGTGCGTTGCCTGGCGCGCGGGCGCGGGACCGCGCGCCAAAACCTTGGAGAATACCGCGTCGGCCCTTGGCGGAGGAGGCCCGGACAAGCCTGGTTGCGCACCTTGATATTGTGAAATATGTGGCAACCGGCCGGTTCAGCGCCGCGCGTCGCGCAGCTGGGCGTCCAGCGTGGCCAGGCGCCCGGGCGTGCCGACGTCGGTCCAGCGGCCGGCGTGGCGCGAGCCGCGCACGGCCCCGCGCGCCATGGCCTGCCGCAAGAGCGGCGCCAGCGGTGCTGCCGTGCCGGGCTCGATGCCGGCAAACAGCGTGGGATGGTAGACGCCGATGCCGGCAAAGGTCAAACGCGGTTCGCCGTCGGCATGGACCGCGCCGCCCGCGTCCAGCCGGAAGTCGCCGGCGGGGTGGTGGGCGGGGTTGTCCACCAGCGCCAGCCAGGCCTGGCCGGGCTGCAGCGCCTGGCCGATGGCGGGCGCTGCGGCCGGATCCCAGTCGCACCAGATGTCGCCGTTGATGGCCAGAAAAGGCTCCGGGCCCAGCAGGGGCAGCGCCTGGACGATGCCGCCCGCGGTTTCCAGCGCCCGGGCTTCCGGCGAGTAGCGGATGCGTACGCCATGGCGGCTGCCGTCGCCCAGCGCGGCTTCGATTTCGTGGCCCAGCCAGGCATGGTTGATGACGATGTCGGTAAGGCCGGCGGCGGCCAGCCGGCGCAGGTGCCACACGATGAGCGGCTGCCCGCCCACCGGCAGCAGGGGCTTGGGCAGGCGGTCGGTCAGCGGGCGCATGCGCTCGCCGCGGCCGGCGGCAAGAATCATGGCGCGCATCAGAAGGTGTATTCGCGTTTGACTTCGACCTGGTCCAGGCGGTCCAGCAGGCGCAGCAGGGGGGCGAAGACGCCATAGCGCCGCGCCACCTGCCGCACGTAGCCGTTGACGCGGGGCATGTGCGCCAGATAGTGCGCCTTGCCGTCGCGATGGTTCAGGCGCGCGAACACGCCCAGGATGCGCAGGTTGCGCTGCAGGCTCATCCATTCGTAGGCGCGGTGGAATTCGGCGAAGTCGCTGTCCACCGGCAACCCGGCGGCGCGCGCCATTTCCCAGTAGCGGATGGCCCAGTCGAGCTGCTGCGGCTCTTCCCAGGTGGTGCGGGCATCGGTGACCAGCGAGGCCAGGTCGTAGGTGATGGGGCCGGCCAGCGCGTCCTGGAAATCGATCACGCCGGGATTGGGGCCGTAGCGCCCGCCGTCGCAGACCATGAGGTTGGGCGAGTGGTAGTCGCGGTGCACCAGCACCAGGGGCTGGCCGGCGCCGCTGCCGGACAGCAGGGCGAAGACGCGCTCCAGCGCCGCCGCCGTCTTGTCGTCCAGCGCGACGCCGTGATGGCGGCCGACATACCATTCGGGGAAGACCTTGAGCTCTTCGGCCAGCCGCGCCGCGTCGAAGGCGGCCAGGCCGGTGGTGCGGGCCTGCTGGAGCCTGACCAGCGCGGCCAGCGCCTCGCGGTACAGCGTCTGGAGCTCGGCATCCGGCAGGCCGGCCTGGATGCGCTGGTAGTAGGTCTGCTCGCCCAGGTCGGAGAGCAGCAGCAGGCCCCGGGCCAGATCCTGCGCGAGCACCGCCGGCACGTTCAGGCCGGCGTCGCGCAGCAGCCCGCCGACGTGCAGGAAAGGCCGGCAATCCTCGTGCTCGGGCGGGGCGTCCATGACGATGACGGTGCCTGGCCCGGCGTCGAGGCGGAAGTAGCGGCGAAAGCTCGCGTCGGACGAGGCCGGGCGCAGGGTGTCGAGCGCCAGCTCCAGGCTGGCGGGCAGGCTGCGCAGCCAGTCGCGGATCTGTTCCAGGCGGGGATCGGAGGCGGTTTTCAAGAAAAATCCGTGTCAGATAGGCAATATTGCGGAAATTTGCCGCAGGCCCATTCATGGCTGGGCCTGCGGCGCGGCTTCTCTATAATACCGGGTCATTTCCGTTCGCAGCGGCCGCTCACGCGGGCGCCGGCTGCCTGGTCCCATCGTAGAAATAAGGGCTGTTTTCACTCGTGCGCAAGGTTCGGTGGTTGATCCTATCTGCTGTCAGCGTCGCCGGGGCCGTGCAGGCTCAAGGCAGCCAGGGCTCGGCGCCGTCGGCGGCCTCTCCGGCGGGCGCGCCGGCTTCCGCAACGACCTCCGCCCCGGTGCTGCGCACGTCGCCGGGCCTGCGGGTGCACCGGCTCCCCGATGAACAGATCCCGGCCTTCCTCGAGGCGGATCAGATCGACGGCAACCCCGATTCCGATCTCACCCTGACCGGCAGCGCCCAGGTGCGCCGCATCGACAGCGTCATCAAGGGCGACCGCATCCACTACGACAAGCGCACGGGCGACGTCGACGTGCAGGGCAGTGCGCGCATGATGCGCGATGGCACGCTGGTTACCGGGCCCAGCGCCCGGTTCAACGTGGACAAGACCTCGGGCGAGATCGAGCAGCCCAACTTCTGGCTGGGCGCCACCGGCGGCTTCGCCGTCGCCGAGAAGGCGGACATCTTCAGCAAGTCGCAGATGCGCCTGCATACCGTTACGTACAGCGGCTGCGCCTGCGAAACGCCGTCCTGGTACATCAAGGCCAATTCCGTCGACCTGGACTTCGACGAGAACGAAGGCGTGGCCCGCAACGGGGTGCTGTATTTCAAGGACGTACCCATCCTGGCCTCGCCCTACATGACCTTTCCGGTCAAGAAGGAACGCAAGTCGGGCTTTCTGATCCCGACCTACGGCACGACCAGCAAGGGCGGCATCGACATTTCGCTGCCGTATTACTTCAATCTGGCGCCGAATTATGATCTGACGCTGATACCGCGTTACTTCTCCAAGCGCGGGATGCAGCTGGGGGGCGAGTTCCGGTACATGGGGGCGACCTACGGCGGCACAGCCTTTGGCACCTACCTGCCCCACGACGACGACACCGGCAACGACCGCTGGATGTACCGCTGGCAGCACCAGCAATTGCTGCCCTATGGCTTCTATGCCGACTGGGACATCGCCAAGGTGTCGGACAACGATTACTACCGCGACATTTCGCAGCTCGGCCTGAACCAGGCGTCCACCACCTTCCTGCCGCAGCGTGGCCGCCTGGGCTGGATGTCGCCGTCGGGCTACTGGTCGGCCTCGGCGGAGGTATTCAAGTATCAGACGCTGCAGGATCCGGACGCCCCGATTGCGCCGCCCTATGACAAGGAGCCCGAGTTCACGCTGCGCGGCGCCCGCTATGACTGGGGTGGTTTCGACGTCGAATGGACCAACGTGGCCACGCGCTTCCGGCGGCCGTTGCTGGATGGCGTGCGGCTGGGCCAGACGGGAGACAGGTTCCAGAGCTATCCGACGGTTTCGTACCCCATCGTGCGTCCTGGCTGGTTCATCATTCCCAAGGCCGGCGTGCATTTCACGCAATACCAGACCGATTGGTACAACACGGACTGGTGGGGGCTCAATACCGGCACGTCGCACCAGGGAACGGCCTATGGCTACGAGCGGTCGGCCTCGCGCACCGTGCCCATCATGTCGCTGGACGCGGGCATGATCTTCGAACGCGACACCACGCTGTTCGGCAAGGCATCCACGCAGACGCTGGAACCGCGCCTGTACTACCTGCGCGTGCCGTATCGCGACCAGTCCAGGCTGCCGGTCTACGACACCACGCTGGCCGACTTCAGCTTCTCGCAGGCCTTCGAGGAAAACATCTATACCGGCGGCTGGGACCGCATCGCCAACGCCAACCAGCTCACCGCGGCGCTGACCACGCGCTGGCTGGACGCCAACACCGGGTTCGAGCGGTTGTCGCTGTCGGCGGCGCAGCGCATCTATTTTCAGGACCAGAAAGTCACGTTGCCGTACGAAACGCCGCGTGAAAACGTGCGTTCCGATTTCCTGGTGGGGGCTTCGGCGGCGCTCACCGACACGTTGCAGACCGACGTGGTCGCGTCGTACAACCCCTATGACGACAAATGGACGCGCGCGCTCGTCGCCGCGCGCTGGTCGCCGCAGCGCCTCACCACGGTCGCGCTTTCGTACCGCTACCAGCGCGAACCGGAGCCCGGCATCGCCTACCAGTCCCTGGGGCAGAACCAGGTCAGCCTGGCGGTGCAGTGGCCGTTCTCGAAACGCTGGTATGGCGTCGGCCGGGTCGACTATTCCATGCGGACCGGCCTGGGCACGGACAGCGACGGCAACGTCGTCAAGGAATCCCCCCGCGTCACCCAGGCCATCGCCGGTCTGGAGTACAAGGGCGATTGCTGCTGGGTGGGCCGCATCGTCTACCAGCGCTATGCCGTGGCGGCCAACGATGCCAATACGGCCTTGTTCCTGCAGCTCGAGCTGACGGGCCTGGGTTCGCTGGGCACCGATCCGATGAACCTGCTGAACAGAAGTATCCCCGGCTATACGAGCATTACGCCGCCAGTGCCGTCCGGGACCACATTTGAAAGGTATGAATGATGCGTAGGTTGCACTCTTTCCGCCGGTCGGGCGGCGCGCTGCTGCTGGCCCTTTGCGCGGGGCTGCCCGCGGCCCATGCGGCCAATCCGGGCAAGGGCGCGAACGCCAAGCCCGCCGCGGCGCCGGCCGGCCAGGCCGATGCGCCGCCTCCCGAGCAGTTCGTCGACGGCATCGCGGCCGTCGTGGACAAGGACGTGATCACGCTGCGCGAGCTGCGCGACGCGTCGCAGCGCATGGCGGCCGAGCTCAAGGCCCGCAATATCCAGGTGCCCGACGACAATACGCTGCGTCACCAGGTGCTGCAGCGCCTCATCATGGACCGGGTGCAGCGCCATGAGGCCGACCGCCTGGGCATCCGGGTGGACGACGCCCAGGTCGACGCCGCCGTGCAGTCCATCGCCGCGCGCAACAAGATCTCGGTGGACCAGCTGCGCAAAGAGATCGAGAAGTCGGGGTCCACCTGGGACGGCTATCGCAAATCGCTGCGCGAGGAAATCCGCATGGACCGCCTGCGCCAGCGCGCGGTGGACTCGACCATCGTGATTTCCGACGCGGAAGTGGACGCCTTCCTGAAAGACCAGCGCCGCAACCCCGCTTTCGGCGCCGCGCCGCAGCAGGCCCAGCCCGCGCAGCAGCCCGCGCCTCAGCCCGAACCGGCCGCCGCGCCCGCGGGCCCCATGCTGTACGCGCTGGCGCAGATCCTGGTGCGCGTGCCCGAAGGCTCGTCGCCCGACCAGGTCGCCATGCTGCGCAAGAAGGCCGAGGGACTGCTGGCCCGCGCCAAGCGCGGCGACGACTTCGCCAGCCTGGCCGCCGCGTCGTCCGACGGTCCCGAGGCGCTGCAAGGGGGCATGATGGGCGTGCGCCCGGCCGAAGGCTGGCCCGATCTTTTCGTCAAGGCGATCCAGGGCCTGGGCAAGGGCCAGGTCAGCTCGCTCATCCAGAGCGGCAACGGTTTTCACATCCTGAAGGTCGTGGACATGGGCACCGCGCAGCCGGCGCCGGCCCGCACCGCGCGCGCGCCCGAGCCGATGCCCGCGCCGCAGCCGTCCGCCCAGCCCGCCCAGCAGGGGCCGGTGCAAGTCACGCAGACGCGCGCGCGCCACATCCTCATCAAGACCTCCACGGTGATGAGCGACGCGCAGGCGCGCGAGCGGCTGGCGCAGATCCGCCAGCGCCTGGCGGCGGGCGACGCCAAGTTCGAGGACATGGCGCGCCAATACTCGCAGGACGCCACCGCGCCGCAGGGCGGCGAGCTGGGCTGGCTCAATCCGGGCGAGACGGTGCCGCCGTTCGAGGCCGCCATGAACGCGCTGCAGGTGGGCGAGATCAGCCAGCCGGTGCAGTCGCCCTTCGGCTGGCACCTGATCCAGGTCGAAGAACGCCGCCAGCATGACGCCAGCGACGACCTGGCGCGCATGAAGGCGCGCCAGATCCTGTTCGAGCGCCGCGCCCAGCCCGCTTTCGAAGACTGGCTCGAGCAGCTGCGAGCGCAGGCCTACATCGACAACCGTCTCGAAAAGCAGGAAAAACTCGAGCAGAACAACCGCTAGGCGCCGGGCCCGATATGTCTCAACACCAGGCGCGCAAGCGTTTCGGCCAGAACTTCCTGACCGACGAAAGCGTGGTCGAGTCCATCGTGCGGGCCGTGGCGCCCGCGCGCGGCGACACGGTCGTCGAAATCGGCCCGGGCCTGTCGGCGCTCACGCGCCCGCTGCTGGAGCGGCTCGACCATCTCACGGCGGTCGAGATCGACCGCGACCTCGCCGCGCGACTGCGCAAGCAGTTCGACGCGGCGCGGCTCACCGTGGTGGAAGCGGACGCGCTGACGGTGGATTTCTCGCAGTTCGGACCCGGGCTGCGCGTGGTGGGCAACCTGCCCTACAACATCTCCAGTCCGCTGCTGTTTCATCTCATGGCCTGGGCCGATCACGTGCGCGACCAGCATTTCATGCTCCAGCGCGAAGTGATCGACCGCATGGTGGCGCAGCCCGGCGGAGGCGACTACAGCCGGCTGTCGGTCATGCTGCAGTCCCGCTACCGCATGGAGAAGTTGTTCGACGTGCCGCCCGAGGCCTTCGATCCGCCGCCCAAGGTCGTGTCGGCCGTGGTGCGCATGCAGCCCCTGCCCGCGGAACGGCCCCGTCCGCTGAGCGAAACCGCTTTCGCCGCCGTGGTGGCGCGCGCGTTCTCGCAGCGGCGCAAGATGCTGCGCCGCGTGCTGGGCGACTGGACGCCGCACATCGCCTGGGACGAGCTGGGCATCGCCCCGACCGCCCGCGCCGAAGAGGTGCCGGTGGCCGCCTTCATGCGCCTGACCGACGCGCTGGTGCGCGCCGGCGCCGTGCCGGCGAACTGAGCCGCCGCAACAGCCGCGCCTTGCATCGCGGGCGCCGCCGTTGCGCCGAGCGACGCGGTCCGTCCGGCAAGGCGCGGGCCGCGCCTGCCGTCATCAGAGCATTCTTTTCTGCGCCGCCAGCCACAGCAGCATGACATCGCGGGCGCGGTCGTGCAGCAGGCGCGCGGCGTCGGCGCAGGCCTGCTGCAGCGTGATGGGACCGGGCGCGATGCTGAACGCGGCGTTGATGCCGCAGGCATGCAGGGCCTCGTAGCCTTCGCCCAGCGAGCCGGCCAGCGCCACCACCGGCACGCCGGCCGCCTGCGCGATGCGGGCCACGCCGGCCGGCGTCTTGCCGCGCAGCGTCTGCGCGTCCATCCGGCCTTCGCCCGTGAAGACCAGGGCCGCGCCCTGCACGGCATCGGCCAGCCCGCCCAGTTCGGCCACCACGTCCACGCCGGGGCGGAACGACGCATTCAGGAAGGCGCGCGCCGCAAAACCCAGGCCGCCCGCCGCGCCCGCGCCGGGATGGTGGCGGTGGTCCACGCCCAGTTCGCGGGCGCAGACGTCGGCGCAGCGGGCAAGCGCCGCGTCCAGCGCCGCGACCTGTTCCGGGGTGGCGCCTTTCTGCGGACCGAACACGTGCGAGGCGCCCTGCGGCCCGCACAGTGGGTTGTCGACGTCGGAGGCCACGATGATTTCCGTCTGCGCCAGCCGCGCGTCCAGGCCGTGCGCGTCCACGCGGTCCAGCGCGGCAAGGGCTGCGCCGCCGGGCGGGAGGCTGCGGCCCTGGGCATCGAGCAGGCGCGCGCCCAGGGCGGTGAGCATGCCGGCGCCGGCATCGTTGGTGGCCGAGCCGCCCAGGCCCAGGATGATGCGCCGGGCGCCCGCGTCCAGCGCGGCGAGCATGAGTTCGCCCACGCCGTGGCTGCTGGCCCGCATGGGGTCGCGGCGCGCCGGCGCGATCAGTTCCAGCCCCGCCGCCGCCGCCATCTCGATCACGGCCGTGCCGTCGTCCAGCAGCCCCCATTCGGCATCCACCTTGTGCCCCAGCGCATCGTTCACCGTCCTGGTGCGCGCCTGGCCGGACGCGGCCGCCAGCACGGCTTCGACGGTGCCCTCGCCGCCGTCGGCCATGGGCACGCACACGGCATGGGCGCCGGGATGCGCGGCTTTCACGCCGCGCGCGATGGCCGCTGCGGCCTCGGGCGCGGAGACGCTTTCTTTGAACGAATCGGGAGCGATGACGATTTTCACGGTGGCCGGAATGCGGGTTGTCGGAAAAAACGGCGGGGCCTGCCGCAGGCCCCGACCATGATACCTGCGCGCGGGATGCGTGGCGTACCATAGCGCTTTCGGTCTACCTGCGAGAGTGAAAAGCCATGCCCGTATTGCGCCGCACCAAAATCGTCGCCACCCTGGGGCCCGCCACCTCCACGCCCGAGCGGCTGGAGGCCCTGATCCGCGCCGGCCTGGATGTGGCGCGCCTGAACTTCTCGCATGGCAGCGCCGACGACCATCGCGAGCGCGCGCGCCTGGTGCGCGAGCTGGCGGCGCGGCAGGGGCGTTTCGTGGCCCTCATGGGCGACCTGCAGGGGCCGAAGATCCGCATCGCGCGCTTTGCCGGCAAGCAGGTCATGCTCAAGGCCGGCCAGCCCTTCACGCTGTCGCGCGTGCATCCCGCGGAAGAGGGCAACGAGCGCATCGTCGGCATCGATTATCCCGAGCTGGTGCAGGATTGCCGCGTGGGCGACGAGCTGCTGCTGGACGATGGCCGCGTCGTGCTGATGGTGGACAAGGTCGAGGGCGATGAAGTCCACACCGTCGTCACCGTGGGCGGGCCGCTGTCCAACAACAAGGGCATCAACCGCCGCGGCGGCGGGCTGTCCGCGCCCAGCCTCACCGACAAGGACCGCGCCGACATCAAGCTGGCGGCCGAACTGGAGCTGGACTACGTGGCCGTGTCGTTCCCGCGCCACGGCAGCGACATCGAAGAGGCGCGCGCGCTGGTGCGCGCCGCCGGCAGCGAAGCCTGGATCATCGCCAAGATCGAGCGCGCCGAGGCGGTGGCCGACGACGAGGCGCTGGACGCGCTCATCCGCGCCAGCGACGGCGTGATGGTGGCGCGCGGCGACCTGGGCGTGGAGGTGGGCGACGCCGAGCTGGTGGGCATCCAGAAGCGCATCATCCAGCACGCGCGCACGCTGAACAAGGTGGTCATCACCGCGACCCAGATGATGGAATCCATGATTTCCAGCCCCATGCCCACCCGCGCCGAGGTGTCGGACGTGGCCAACGCGGTGCTCGACTACACCGACGCGGTCATGCTGTCGGCCGAAAGCGCGTCGGGCCAGTACCCCGTGGAGGCGCTGCAGGCCATGGCCCGCATCTGCCTGGGCGCGGAAAAGCACCCCACCACCACGCACTCGCACCACCGGCTGGGCGAGACCTTCACGCGCTGCGACGAAACCATTGCGCTCGCCGCCATGTACGCCGCCAACCATTTTCCGGGCGTGAAGGCCATCATCTCGCTCACCGAAAGCGGCCACACGCCGCTCATCATGTCGCGCATCCGCTCGGGCGTGCCCATCTATTGCTACAGCCCGCACGCCGTCACGCAGAACCGGGTGGCGCTGTTCCGGGGCGTGTACACGGTGCCGTTCGCGCCGCTGGACTACGACCCCGCCGAACTGAGCAACGCCGCCATCGACGAGCTGCGCAAGCGCGGGCTGGTGCAGTCGGGCGACTGGGTCATCCTGACCAAGGGCGATTTCTACCGCGACAGCGGCGGCACCAACGGCATGAAGATCCTGCTGGTGGATTGAGGCGGCCGCCTCAGCCGAAAAACCAGTAGCACACGGCGATGGAGGCCAGCACGCCGGCCAGGTCGGCGACCAGGGCGCAGCCGACGGCGTGGCGCGCGCGCAGGATGCCGACCGAGCCGAAGTACACCGCCAGCACGTAGAAGGTGGTTTCGGTGCTGCCCTGCATGACCGCCGCCAGCAGCGCCGGGAAACTGTCCACGCCGTAGTGCGTCATGGTTTCGAGCATCATGGCGCGCGCCGCGCTGCCCGAGAAGGGCTTGACCAGCGCGGTGGGCAGCGCGTCCACGAAGCGCGTGTCCCAGCCCGCGGCGTGGGCGGCCCAGCGTATGCCGTCCAGCACGACGTCCAGCGCGCCCGAGGCGCGCAGCACGCCCACCGCGCACAGCATGGCCACCAGGTAGGGCAGCAGGCCGCGCGCAATGTCGAAGCCCTCTCTGGCGCCCTCGATGAAAGCCTCGTAGACCGGCACTTTCTTCCAGGCGCCCACCACCAGAAAGGCCAGCAGGATGCCGAACAGCGCCAGATTGCCAAGCAGCGAGGACAGGTGGGCGATGGCGGCGGCCGACATGCCCGCCAGCAGCGCCATGAAGCCGCCCAGCGCCGCCGCGCCGCCGCCCAGCCAGAGCAGGATGACCGGGTCGTACAGCTTCAACCGCTGGCAGGCCGCCACCGCCAGGAAGCCGGCCAGCGTGGAGGCGCTGGTGGCCAGCAGAATGGGCAGGAAGATCAGCGTGGGGTCGGGCGCGCCCTGCTGCGCGCGGAACATGAACAGCGTGACGGGCAGCAGCGTGAGGGACGACGCATTCAGCACCAGAAAGAGAATCTGCGCATTGCTGGCCGTCTCGGGCGTGGGGTTGAGCGATTGCAGTTCGCGCATGGCGCGCAGGCCGATGGGCGTGGCGGCGTTGTCCAGCCCCAGGCCGTTGGCGGCGAAATTCAGCGTAATGAGGCCGATGGCCGGGTGGTTGCGCGGCACGTCCGGCATCAGCCGCGAAAAGAGCGGCGACAGCAGCGCGGCCAGCCGCTCCACCAGCCCCGCGCGCTCGGCGATGCGCAGAAAACCCAGCCAGAGCGTGAGCGTGCCGAAGAGCAGCACCATGACCTCGACCGATACGCGGGCCATGTCGAACAGGCTGGCGACCATGTGGCGGAACACCTCGGCGTCGCCGATGGCGAGCCAGCGGTAGAGCGCGGCCGCCGCGGCGGCGAGGAAGAAGCCCAGCCAGAGTTTGTTCAGCATGCGTCGTCGGTCGGTTGCGTCGGCGCGCCAGCGGCGCGCGGCCTCCATTGTCGCAGAGTCGTCCCGCTGCGCGTGGCCGGTGCGGCGCAATTCTGGTACTTTGGCCCCGTATGCTCCATGAGCGCAACACAAGAGGGAGCCGATGGACTTCAACGCCTGGCGCCGGCGCCGCATCTCCGAACCTGCCTACCGCTGGGCGCGTCATGCCCTGCCGCCGCTCTCCGCCACCGAGCGCGAGGCCATCGAGGCCGGAGACACCTGGTGGGAGGCCGATCTTTTCACCGGCAATCCCGATTGGCGCAAGCTGCAGGCCGTGCCCGCGGCCGTGCTCACGCCCGACGAGCAGGCGTTCATCGCCGGCCCGGTCGCCCGGCTGTGCGCCATGCTCGACGAATGGGACATCTCCTGGAACCGGCGCGACCTGCCGCCCGAGGTGTGGGAGTTCATCAAACGGGAGCGCTTCTTCGGCATGATCATCCCGCGCCGCTACGGCGGCCTGGGCTTCTCGCCCTATGCGCATTCCGAGGTGGTGCGGCGCGTATCGGCGTATTCCATCACCGCCGGCGTGACCATCATGGTGCCGAACTCGCTGGGGCCGGGCGAGCTGCTGCTGCAGTTCGGCACCCAGGCGCAGCGCGACTACTGGTTGCCGCGCCTGGCCGACGGCAGCGAGGTGCCGTGCTTCGGGCTGACCAGCCCCGAAGCGGGTTCGGACGCGGCCTCCATGGTGGACACCGGCATGGTGTGCCGGCGGGTCGTCGACGGCCGCGAAATCATCGGCATCCGGCTCAATTGGCACAAGCGCTACATCACGCTGGGGCCCGTGGCCACGGTGCTGGGGCTGGCCTTCAAGCTGTACGACCCCGAGCGCATCCTGGGCGGCGAGCAAGACATCGGCATCTCCGTGGCGCTGGTGCCCACCGAGGCGCCCGGTGTGGAGATCGGGCGCCGCCACGTTCCCGCCATGCAGTTCTTCCAGAACGGCCCCAACCGCGGCTGCGACGTCTTCGTGCCGCTGGACGCCCTCATCGGCGGCCAGGAGCGCGCCGGCCACGGCTGGCAGATGCTCATGAGCGCGCTGGCCGCGGGCCGGGGGATTTCGCTGCCCTCGCTATCGGCCGCCGCGGCGGTCATGAGCGCCCACGCCACCGGCATGTACGCGCGGGTGCGCGAGCAGTTCGGCATCCCGGTCGGCCGGTTCGAGGGCGTGCAGGAAAAGCTGGCGACCCTGGCGGGCAATGCGTACATGGTGGAGGCCGCCCGGCGGCTGACCTGCGCGGCCCTGAACGAGGGCGTCAAGCCGGCGGTGGTGTCGGGCATCATGAAATACCACGCCACCGAGCGCATGCGCGAATCGGTCAACGACGCCATGGACGTGCACGCGGGTCGCGCCGTCATCGACGGCCCGCGCAATTACCTGGGCGCGCTTTACCGCGCCCTGCCCATCGCCATCACGGTGGAGGGGGCCAACATCCTCACGCGCAACCTCATCGTCTTCGGCCAGGGCGCCATCCGCGCCCATCCCTGCCTCATGCCCGAAATGCTGGCGCTGGCCGACCCCGACGAGGACCGGGGCCTGGAAGCGTTCCACGAGGTGTTCTGGAAGCACCTGCGCCACACGGGCTGGAACGCGCTGCGCGCCATCGGCCGCGCCTGGACCGGCGGCATGCTGGCGCCCGCTCCGGGGTCCGGCCCCACGGCCGGCCACTACCGCAGGCTGGGCCGCTACGCCGCCGGCTTCGCGCTGCTGGCCGACGCGGCGCTGGGCCTGCTGGGCGGCGGGCTCAAGCGCAGCGAGCTGATCTCCGCGCGCCTGGGCGACGTCCTGTCGGAGCTCTACCTGCTCTCCGCCGTGCTCAAGCGCTGGGAAGACGAAGGCCGCCGGCACGACGACCTGCCGCTGGTGCACTGGTGCATGGAACGGGGCTGCGCCACCATCGAGGCCCGGTTCGACCAGGTGCTGGCCAACCTGCCCTCGCGGCCCGCCGCCTGGGCGTTGCGGGCCGCCGTCCTGCCCTGGCGCCGCGCCCGGGGCCCGCGCGACGCGCTCACCCGCGAGTGCGCCGGCCTGCTGCTCAAGCCTTCGCCCACCCACGACCGGCTGGCGGCCGACCTGCAGCGCGAGCCGGGCGACGACCCGCTGGGAAGGCTGACGCGCGCCTTCGCGCTGGTGGACGCGGTGCAGCCGCTGCGCGACCGCCTGCGCCAGGGCGGGGTGCGGGATTGGCGCGAAGCCCATCGCCGGGGCGCGCTCACGGACGACCAGGCCGCGCAATTGCAGGCGGCCGAAGACACGGTGGCGGAAGTGCTGCAGGTGGACGATTTCGCGCCAGAGGAGCTGTCGCCCGCCCGGTGCGGAGCGGCTGCCGGGCAGGCAGGCGGGTAGGGCGCGCCCGCCCGCGCCGGCTTCAGTCGTCCCGGCTGGGGTCGAGGCCGGGAAACAGCACCTCGGTGTAGCCGAACTTCGAGAAATCGCGGATGCGCGACGGGTACAGCCGCCCGATCAGGTGATCGCACTCGTGCTGCACCACCCGGGCATGGAAACCCTCGGCCTCGCGCTCGATGGGCTGGCCGTAGGGATCCTTGCCGGTGTAGCGGATGCGGCGGTAGCGCGGCACCAGGCCGCGCAGGCCGGGCACCGACAGGCAGCCTTCCCAGCCGTCTTCCATGTCGTCCGACAGCGGCGTGATGACCGGATTGCACAGTATGGTCTGCGGCACGGCCGGCGCGTCGGGATAGCGCTCGTTGCGCTCGAATCCGAAGATGACCAGCTGCAGGTCGGCGCCGATCTGCGGCGCGGCCAGGCCCACGCCCTTGGCCGCCTCCATGGTCTCGAACATGTCGTCGATCAGGGCGTGCAGCTCGGGCGTGTCGAAACGCTCCACGGGCGCGGCCACGCGCAGCAGCCGTGGGTCGCCCATTTTCAGGATGGTGTGGATCATGGGATTGCGCCTGTCGGAGGAAGCGGGAAGGCCGCGGCTCAGTCTTCGCGGCCCTTCTTCTGGATGAACTCGATCTTGTAGCCGTCGGGATCTTCCACGAAGGCGATGACGGTGGTGCCGTGCTTCATGGGGCCGGCCTCGCGCGTGACCTTGCCGCCGCGCGCCTTCACCTTTTCACAGGCTTCGTAGGCGTCGTCCACTTCCAGGGCGATGTGGCCGTAGCCGTTGCCCAGGTCGTACTTGTCGGTGTCCCAGTTGTGCGTGAGTTCGATAACGGCGCCTTCGGCTTCGTCCTGGTAGCCCACGAACGCCAGGGTGAACTTGCCGTCGGGGTAGTCCTTGCGGCGCAGCACCCGCATGCCGAGCACGTTGGTGTAGAAATCGATGGATTTGTCCAGGTTGCCGACTCGCAGCATGGTATGGAGCAAGCGCATGGTGTGTTTCCTTGTCCGGGTTGGGGAAGCGGCGCGCTTCCCGGAATGGCATGGGCCGCGCAGGCGGCCATGCCGGAAGTGTAACGGCCCGGGGGGCCGCCTGCCCTAGAACTGCGGCAGGCTGGCGGGGTCGTGGCGCCGCAGCAGGTTCTTGGCGTCTTCGAAGCCGGGCAGGATCTGTCCGACTTCGCGCCAGAAATCCTGGCTGTGGTTCATTTCGCGCAGATGGGCCAGTTCGTGCGCGATCACGTAGTCGATGATGGGCGGGGCGAAATGGATCAGCCGCCAGTTGAGCATGATGTTGCCGTCGCTGGTGCACGAGCCCCAGCGGGTGGCGGCCGACGACAGCCTCCAGCGCCGGATCTTCAGGCCGCTGGTCTGCTGGAAATGCGCCAGGCGGGCGCCGAACCAGGTGCTGGCGCGCTGCTGCAGCCAGGCCTGTGCCGCGTCGCGGATGCGGCCGGAATCGGCATGCGCGGGCAGCGCCAGCCAGAGGGTGTCGCCGTCCCGGGGGGCGTCGGCGTCGCCCGACAGCCGGGCCTGGCGGCTGTCGCCGCCCACGCCGATCACGATGCGCCTGCCCAGGTAGGGCAGTTCGCCGCCGGCCTGCCAGCGCGTGTGCGCCATGGCGAGCTGCTGACGGCGGGTGTTCCAGTCGCGCAGCTTGGCGAGAATCCAGCGCGATTTTTCGCGCACGGCGTCGTCGATCTGCGCCAGGGTCACCCAGTTCGGCGCGGTGACGCGCAGCCCGTCGTCGGCGATGACGAAGCCGATGGTGCGCCGGCGCGACCGCGCCAGCACGAAGCCGATGGGCTGGCTCTCGGTTTCCACCACGCGCCAGCGGCAGCCCTCGGGCAGCGAGGCGGGGCAGGGCGTGGGCACGCGGGCGGGCGCGCTGGGCGCCAGCATGAGCGCGCCGGGGTCGGAAGCGCCGGGGTCGGAAGCGCCGGGCGCGGAGGCGTCGGCGGGCTCGGCCCTGGCCGGCGGCTGCGCGGGCGCGGCGTCGGAGAACAGCGCGGGCTGTAGCGGCGCCCGCGGGCCGGTCAGCGGCGCGGCGGCAGGGCTGCTGTCGCGCGCGTCGAACAGGAGTTCGAGCTGCTCAGGATTCGACATACCTTTCAGGGTTCAGGCGCCGCATTTCGCCTTCGATCCAGTCCTGGACCTTCCGGTTCAATTCCTCGGCGGTGATGCCCTGGGATTCTATCGCAGGCCCGATGGACACCGTGACCAGCCCCGGCCGCTTCACGAAGGCGTTGCGGCGCCAGCATTCGCCCGCGTTGTGCGCCACGGGAATCACCACCGCGCCGGTGCGCGACGCCAGCAGCGCGCCGCCCATCTTGAAGCGGCCCGTCTTGCCGGGCGCCACGCGCGTGCCCTCGGGAAACAGCAGCGGCCAGCGGCCTTCGTTGAGCCGGGTCTGGCCCTGGCGGACCACCTGTTCGAAGGCGTCGCGCCCCTTGGAGCGGTCGATCGGAATCATGCGCAGCAACGCCAGGCCCCAGCCGAAGAACGGCACCAGGTGCAGCTCGCGCTTGTAGACGAAGCACACCTCGCGCGGCATATGGGCGGGGAAGAACAGCGTTTCCCAGGCCGATTGGTGCTTGGACAGCAGGACGGCCGGCCCGTCGGGCAGGTTCTCCCAGCCCTTCACCTGCCAGCGGATGCCGCAGAACGCGCGCGCTCCCCAGATCGCCAGCCGCGGCCAGCCCACGGTGAGCCGGTAGCGCAGGTGCAGCGGCAGGGGCGCCCACAGGATGCAGGCGATGGCATACGGGATGACCGTGACGGCCAGGAACAGGAAATACAGCAGCGAACGCAGCCAGGCCATAGGGGGTCAGATCTCTTGCAGCAGGGCGTCGGCCACGGCCGACAGGTCGTCGCTGATGCGGGTGCCTTGGGGCAGGCCGCCTTTCTGCAGCGTCTTGCGCCCGTTGCCGGTCATCACCAGCCACGGGGAGCACCCCGCCGCGGAAGAGGCCTGGAGGTCGCGCAGCGAGTCGCCCACGGCGGGCACGCCCGCCAGGTCCGCGTCGTAGCGGTGTCCGATCTGCTCGAACAGGCCGGGCCGGGGCTTGCGGCAGGAGCAGTCGTCGTCCGGGCCGTGCGGGCACATGAAGACGGCGTCCACGCTGCCGCCCACGGCGGCCAGCTCGCGCCGCATCTTGGCGTGGATGGCGGTAAGCGTGTCCATGTCGAACAGCCCGCGCGCCAGGCCCGACTGGTTGGTGGCGACCACCACCTTCCAGCCGGCCTGGGAAAGGCGGGCGATGGCCTGCAGGCTGCCGGGCAGGGCCACCCACTCGTCGGGCGTCTTGACGAAGGCGTCGCTGTCCTGGTTGATGACGCCGTCGCGGTCTAGGATGATGAGCTTCACTGTGCCAGCCTGGAAATGTCGGCGACCTGGTTCATCAGGCCATGGAGCTGCGCCAGCAGGGCGAGCCGGTTGGCGCGCACGGCCGGATCTTCGGCCATGACCATGACGTCGGCAAAGAAGGCGTCCACCGGCTCGCGCACCTGCGCCAGCGTGGTGAGGCTGCCGGCGAAATCGCCGGCGGCGAGCTGGGCCTCGGCCTGCGGCCGCAGGCGGGCCACGGCGGCGGCCAGCGCCTGTTCGGCCGGCTCGGCCAGGGCGGCGGCATCGACCTGGCCGATGCCGCTCTCGGCCTTCTTGAGCAGGTTGCCGATGCGCTTGTTGGCGGCGGCCAGGCTCGCGGCCTCGGGCAACTGGGCGAAAGCCGCCACCGCCCGCACGCGCGCGGCCACCTGGTGCAAGGGCGGCGCCAGCGCGATCACGGCTTCCACCGCGCTGCGGTCGGCATCGGCGATGAGCTGGTTGCGGTAGCGTTCGTAGACGAACGCCTGCACCTCGGCCAGCGTGCCGGCCGGGATCTTGCCGGCCGGGAAGGTGCCGGCGGCCAGCGCCAGCAGGCCGGACAGCGACAGCGGGCCGTCTTGGTCGATCTTGAGCCAGCCGCCGGCGGCCAGCTGCTCGAAGGCGCTGATCAGGCCCAGCGCGGCGCGGCGCAGGCCGTAGGGGTCGCGCTCGCCGGTGGGGGCCAGGCCGATGGCCCAGATGCCCACCAGGGTTTCGGCGCGTTCGGCGACGAACAGCGCGGCGGCGGTCAGGTCCGCGGCCGTGACGGGGGCGTCGCAGCGGTTGCGGTACTGGGTGCGCAGCGCCTGCACCACGCCTTCCGGCTCGCCGTCGTGGGCGGCGTAGTAGGCGCCCATGATGCCCTGCAGCTCGGGGAATTCGCCCACCATGTTCGAGCCCAGGTCGGCCTTGGCCAGCAGGGCGGCGCGGTCGGCCTCGGCCTCGCTGGCGCCCAGCAGGCCCGCCACGCCGCGCGCGATGGCGCGCACGCGCTCCACGCGCTCGAGCTGCGTGCCGAGCTGGTTGTGGTACACGATGGAGCCCAGTTGCGCCACGCGCGCGGCCAGCGGCACCTTGCGGTCGGTTTCGTAGAAGAACTGCGCATCGGCCAGGCGGGGGCGCACCACGCGCTGGTTGCCTTCGATGATGTTCACCGGGTTGTCCGTCTGCATGTTGCTGACGATCAGGAAGCGGTGCGTCAGGCGGCCGGTGGCCGGGTCGAACAGCGGGAAGTACTTCTGGTTCAGCCGCATGGTGAGGATCAGACACTCCTGCGGCACCTGCAGGAACTGCTCCTCGAATTCGCCCACGTAGACGGTGGGGTGCTCGACCAGCGCGGTGACTTCGTCCAGCAGCGCGGCCACTTCGGGGCCGTCGCCCAGGCTGGCGGACAGGCGCGCGGCATGTTCCTGGAGCTGGCGCTGGATCTCGGCGCGGCGCGCCTCGAAGGACGCCACGACGCGGCCCTTTTCGGCCAGGGTGGCGGCGTAGGCGTCGGCATCGGCAATGGCGATGGGGCCGCGGCTCATGAAGCGGTGGCCCAGGGTTTCGCGGCCGGCCGACAGGCCCAGGGCGGCGACGGGCAGCACCTCGGCGCCGTGGAGCGCCACCAGGCCGTGCGCGGGGCGCACGAACTTCACGGTGGTCACGCCGTCGGCGAGCTGGTAGCGCATGACCTTGGGAATGGGCAGCCCGTCGATGGCGGCGGCGATGCCATCCTGCAGCGCGTCGGCCAGGCGCGCGCCCGGCGCGGTGCCGCGGGCGACCAGGTATTCCTGCTTGCCGTCGGATTCACGGGCCAGCGTGGCCGGATCCAGGCCGGACAGGCCCTTGGCGGCCAGCTTCTTCTGCAGGGCCGGCGTGGGCGTGCCGTCTTCGGCCAGGCCGATCTTCACGGGCATCAGCTTTTCGGCGTAGGCCTGGTCGGGCGCCTGCTCCCGCACGGCGGACAGGCGCACCGCCAGGCGGCGCGGCGTGGCGTAGGCCTGGACGGCGCAGCCGTCGGCCAGCAGACCGTGGCGCGCCAGCGTGGCGCGCACGCCTTCGGCAAAGGACTGGCCCAGCTTCTGCAGGGCCTTGGGCGGGAGTTCTTCGGTCAGCAGTTCGACCAGCAGCGGGCGGATGTTCGTGGTCATTTAGGCAGCCTCCCCCTTGGCCTCTTGGCGCAGCATGGGAAAGCCCAGTCGTTCGCGGGAATCGTAGTAGGCCTGCGCGACGGCGCGCGACAGGTTGCGGATGCGGCCGATGTAGGCGGCGCGTTCGGTCACGCTGATCGCGCCGCGCGCGTCCAGCAGGTTGAACGTGTGGGCGGCCTTCAGCGCGGCCTCGTAGGCCGGCAGCGCCAGCGGCACTTCCATGAGGCGCTTGGCCTCGGCCTCGTAGTCGTTGAAGTGCGAGAACAGCATGTCGGCCGAGGAATGCTCGAAGTTGTAGGTGGACTGCTCCACTTCGTTCTGGTGGAACACGTCGCGGTACAGCACGCGCCGGCCGTTGGCGCCTTCGGTCCAGACCAGGTCGTACACGCTCTGCACGTCCTGCAGGTACATGGCCAGGCGCTCCAGGCCGTAGGTGATTTCGCCGGTGGTGGGCGTGCAGTCCAGGCCGCCCACCTGCTGGAAGTAGGTGAACTGCGTGACTTCCATGCCGTTGAGCCAGACTTCCCAGCCCAGGCCCCAGGCGCCCAGCGTGGGGTTTTCCCAGTCGTCCTCGACGAAACGGATGTCGTGCTGCGCCGGGTCGATGCCCAGCGCCTCGAGCGAGCCGATATAGAGATCCAGGATTTCCGGGGGCGCGGGCTTGAGCACCACCTGGTATTGGTAATAGTGCTGCAGGCGGTTGGGGTTCTCGCCGTAGCGGCCGTCCTTGGGGCGGCGCGAGGGCTGCACGTAGGCCGCCCGCCAGGGCTCGGGGCCGATGGCGCGCAGGAAGGTCGCGGTGTGCGAGGTGCCGGCGCCGACTTCCATGTCGTAGGGCTGCAGCAGGGCGCAACCCTGCTTGTCCCAGTATTCCTGGAGCGTGAGGATGATTTGCTGAAAGGTGAGCATAGGATTCTTGGAATTCGGTGCGCCGGGCCGGACAGCCGCGGGCGCGGGCAACCAGACGCGGGAAACCCGGCATTTTAACTGGCCCGGGCGGGCTGCGGGCCGGGGCCCGCCCGCGGGCGGTTACATCCGCGCACGGGCGTGCTCCTGGCGGACACCGGCCGGGCGCGCGCCTGCGGCGGGCAGGCAATGGTCGTATCATTGCCGTTTGGTCCAAGTCTTATATAAAACCCCGCAGAAACAGCGATACGGAAGGAGCACAACCCATGTCTGACCTGATCAAGGTGGAAATCGCCGACGGCATCCAGATCATCACGATCAACCGGCCCGAAGCCAAGAACGCCATCAACCTGGAAACGGCCCAGGCCATGGCCGCGGCGCTGGATCAGCTCGACGGCCGCGACGACGTGCGCATCGGCATCCTGACCGGCGCGGGCGGCACGTTTTCCTCGGGCATGGACCTGAAGGCCTTCGCCAAGTCGGGCCAGCGCCCCTATGTGGAAGGCCGCGGCTTCGCCGGCCTGAACGAGCGTCCGCCCAAGAAGCCGCTGATCGCGGCCGTGGAAGGCTACGCGCTGGCCGGCGGCTGCGAAATGGCCCTGGCCTCCGACCTCATCGTGGCCGCCAGCAACGCCAAGTTCGGCCTGCCCGAGGTCAAGCGCGGCCTGGTGGCGGGCGCCGGCGGCATGCTGCGCCTGCCGCGCCGCCTGCCGTACCACATCGCCATGGAGGTCATTCTCACGGGTGAGATGCTCGGCGCCGAGCGCGCCCATGCCTATGGCCTGGTCAACCGTCTCACCGAGCCCGGCAAGGCGCTCGAAGGCGCGCTGGCGCTGGCCCGCGCCATTGTCGAGAACGGCCCGCTGGCCGTGCAGACCGCCAAGAGCATCGTCTCGCAGTCGGGCGACTGGCCCCAGGAAGGCATGTTCGACCGCCAGCGTCCGCTCATCGCCCACATTTTCACCTCGGCCGACGCCAAGGAAGGCGCCACGGCCTTCGCCGAGAAGCGCAAGCCCGTGTGGCAGGGCAAATAAAATAGACCTGATCGCGCGCGGCCGCCCGCTGCGGCCGCGTTTTTCCGTTTATCCCTCCTGAACCGCAAATCTCCATGTCCGTCATCATCAAAGAAGAAGACTTCATCCAGTCTATCGCCGATGGCATCCAGTTCATCAGCTACTACCATCCCGTGGACTACATCCGCCACCTGGCCCGCGCCTACGAGCGCGAGGAAAGCCCGGCCGCGCGCGACGCCATGGCGCAGATCCTGACCAACTCGCGCATGTGCGCCGAGGGCAAGCGGCCGCTGTGCCAGGACACGGGCATCGTCAACGTCTTCCTGAAGATCGGCATGGACGTGCGTTTCGACACGCGCCGCAGCCTGCAGGAACTCTGCGACGAGGGCGTGCGCCGCGGCTACACCAACCCCGACAATCCGCTGCGCGCCTCGGTGCTGGACGATCCGCTCTTCACCCGCAAGAACACCCGCGACAACACGCCCTGTATCCTGCACGTCGACCTGGTCCCCGGAGACAAGGTCGACGTGCAGATCGCCTCGAAGGGCGGCGGCTCCGAGAACAAATCCAAGTTCGTCATGCTCAATCCCAGCGACTCGCTGGTGGACTGGGTGCTCAAGACCGTTCCCACCATGGGCGCGGGCTGGTGCCCGCCGGGCATGCTCGGCATCGGCGTGGGCGGCACGGCCGAGAAGGCCATGCTGATGGCCAAGCAGTCGCTCATGGAAGACATCGACATGTACGAGCTGCTGGCGCGCGGCCCGCAGAACAAGCTGGAAGAGCTGCGCATCGAGCTGTACGAGAAGGTCAACGCGCTGGGCATCGGCGCCCAGGGCCTGGGCGGCCTGACCACGGTGCTGGACATCAAGATCAAGACCTTCCCCACGCACGCGGCCTCCAAGCCCGTCGCCATGATCCCCAACTGCGCGGCCACGCGCCACGCGCACTTCGAGCTGGACGGTTCCGGCCCGGCGCGCCTGGAGCCGCCGTCGTTGTCCGAGTGGCCCGAAGTGCACTGGGCGCCCGACTACAACAAGTCCAGGCAGGTGGACCTGAACACGCTCACCAAGGAAGAAGTGGCGAGCTGGAAGCCGGGCCAGACCCTGCTGCTCTCGGGCAAGATGCTCACCGGCCGCGATGCCGCCCACAAGCGCATCCAGGACATGCTGGCCAAGGGCGAGAAGCTGCCGGTGGACTTCACCAACCGCGTGATCTACTACGTGGGCCCGGTCGATCCGGTGCGCGACGAGGTGGTCGGACCCGCCGGCCCCACCACCGCCACCCGCATGGACAAGTTCACCGACATGATGCTCGAGAAGACCGGCCTGATCTCCATGATCGGCAAGTCCGAGCGCGGCCCCGTCGCCATCGAGGCCATCAAGAAGCACGGCTCGGCCTACCTCATGGCCGTGGGCGGCGCGGCCTACCTGGTTTCCAAGGCCATCCGCGACGCCAAGGTGCTGGCCTTCGAAGACCTGGGCATGGAAGCCATCTACGAGTTCGACGTGAAGGACATGCCCGTCACGGTGGCGGTGGATGCGCAAGGCACCTCGGTGCACACCACCGGCCCGAAGGAATGGCAGGCCCGCATCGGCAAGATTCCGGTTGCGGTGGAGGGGTAAGGAAGGACGCGCCTTTCCTACTGTTTGGCGACGCTCTCCCGCAGGCGGGCGGCGTAGGCGGCGATGGCTTCGGGCGGCTTGCCCAGCACGTCGCGCAGCACTTCCTCGGTGTGCTGGCCGAGCAGCGGCGGGGCCAGGCGGTACTGCACCGGGCTTGCGGAAAAGCGCAGCGGGCTGGCGGTGACGGCGGCCTGGCCGCCCAGCGGGTGGGGCAGGTCGCGCCGCAGCTGGCGGGCCTGCGCCTGCGGATGCGCGAAGGCCTGGGCGATGTCGTTGATGGGGCCGCAGGGCACGCCCACGGCCTCCAGTTTCTCGATCCAGTCGTCGCGCCGGCCCCGGCGCATGATGTCGGACAGCAGTCCGATGAGCGTCTCGCGGTTGGCGACGCGCAGCCGGTTGGTGGCAAAGCGCGGGTCGTCGCCGAGCTCCGGCGCGCCGATGGCGCGGCAATAGGCGCGGTACTGGGATTCGTTGCCCGTGGCCACGATGAGATGGCCGTCGCTGGCGGCGAACACCTGGTAGGGCACCACGTTCTGGTGCGCATTGCCCGCGCGCCGCGGCGCAACCCCGGTGTTGAAGTAGTTGGAGTTCTGGTTGGCGAGCAGGGCCACGTGGCTGTCCAGCAGCGCGATGTCCAGGTGCTGGCCCAGCCCGCTGTTGTGCCGCTCCTGCAGCGCCGCCAGGATGGCCACGGTGGCGTACATGCCGGTCACGATGTCGGTGACGGCCACCCCGGCCTTCTGCGGCCCGCCGCCGGGCAGGTCGTCGCGCTCGCCCGTGATGCTCATCAGCCCGCCCAGGCCCTGGATCATGAAGTCGTAGCCGGGCCGCTGCGCGCAAGGGCCGTCCTGGCCGAAGCCCGTCACCGAGCAATAGATGAGGCGCGGGTTGACCTCGCGCAGGCTCTCATAGTCGAGTCCGTATTTCGCCAGCCCGCCCACCTTGAAGTTCTCCACCAGCACGTCGCTGGCGGCGGCCAGTTCGCGGATGAGCGCCGCGCCCTCGGGGCTGGCCATGTCGGCTTCCACCGAACGCTTGTTGCGGTTGGCGCTGAGATAGTAGGCGGACTCGGCGGTGTCGTTGCCCGCGCCGTCCTTGAGATACGGCGGGCCCCAGGCCCGCGTGTCGTCGCCCACTCCGGGGCGTTCGATCTTGATGACGTCGGCGCCCAGGTCGGCCAGGTTCTGCGTGCACCAGGGGCCGGCCAGGATGCGCGAGAGGTCGAGCACGCGGATGCCTTGCAATGGCGGCGGACGGGTCATGCGCTCACCCTGGCGCTGCCGTGGCTCATGACCACGATGCCGCGTTCGCGCACGCGGGCCTGGAAGCGCAGCTCGCCCCCGGGCCGGCGCCAGATGTCGCAGACCAGCGTTTCGCCCGGGTAGACGGGCGCGGAGAAGCGGGCGTCCAGGCTCAGCAGGCGGCGCGCGTCGTAGTCGCAGCAGCTCTTCACGATGGCGTGGGCCGCCACGCCGTAGGTGCAGAGCCCGTGCAGAATGGGGCGCGGGTAGCCCGCCTGGCGCGCCACTTCGGGGTCGGCATGCAGCGGGTTGCGGTCGGCGTTCAGGCGGTAGAGCAGCGCGGCGCGCGGCGAGATGGGCAGTTCGCAGCGGAGGTCGGGCTCGCCCTCGGGCGCCGGCGGCAGCGCGGGCGGCGCCTCGTCGCCCTGGCCGAAGCCGCCGTCGCCCCGGCAGAACGTGCTCTGGCGCACCGTGGCCAGCAGGTTGCCGCCTTCGTCGTGCAGCGTGCGTTCGTTGACGATGATGGCGCCGCGGTCGGCGCCCTTGTCGATGACGTGGGTATTGCGGCTCCTGCCCACCACCAGGCCGGCCGGCGGGAGCGGGGCGTGCAAGGTGAGCCGTTGCTCGCCATGCACGACCTTCACCCAATCGATGCCCGCGCGCGGGTCGCGCACCCAGAAGCCCGGGTAGCCCAGCACCACGGCCATGGTGGGGAATGCGAGCAGGTCTTTCTCGTACACGTAGCGCAGCTGCGCCGTGTCCATGGGGTCTTGCCCCAGGCCGATGCCCAGGGCGTAGAGCATGGCGTCTTTTTCGTCGTAGCGCTGGCGCACCTCGTCGAAGCGCCAGTTCTTGATGGTGTCGTAGTTCAGCGGCATGGCGGCCTCGCTCAGATGGGATCCCAGTCGATGACGTCGGGCGATCGCTCCAGCGCGTAGAAGTGCTTGCGCATGGCCGGGATGGCGAGCTCGCCGATGAGCTCGGGCGTCCAGCCGCCGTCGTGGTGCACCGTGCGCAGCGGGCGGGGCTGGCTCATGAGCATGATCTCGTTGGCGCGCACCGCGAAGATCTGCGCTGTGATGGCGCTGGCCGCGTCGCTGGACAGGTAGACCGCCATGGGCGCCACTTTTCCCGCTTCCATTTTCTTGAGCTTTTCCACGCGCGCCTTTTCTTCCTCGGTCTCGGCGGGAATGGAGCTCGTCATGCGGCTCCAGGCGAACGGCGCGATGCAGTTGGAACGCACGTTGTAGCGCGCCATGTCCAGCGCGATGGACTTGGACAGCGCCACGATGCCCAGCTTGGCCGCGGCGTAGTTGGCCTGGCCGAAGTTGCCGATCAGGCCCGAGGTGGAGGTCATGTGCACGAACGCGCCCGACTCCTGTTCGCGGAAATAGGGCGCGGCCGCGCGGCTGACGAAGAACGAGCCGTTCAGGTGCACGTCGATCACCTGGCGCCATTCTTCTTCGCTCATCTTGTGAAAGACCCGGTCGCGCAGGTTGCCCGCGTTGTTGACCACGGCGTCGATGCGGCCGAAGGCGTCGATCGCGGTCTGCACGATGCGGGCCGCGCTGTCGTAGGCGGCCACGCTGTCGGTGTTGGCCACGGCCTGTCCTCCGGCCTCGATGATCTCCTTGACGACGGCGTGCGCCGGTCCGTCCCCGCCGCCTTCGCCCGTGAGCGACACGCCGATGTCGTTGACCACCACCCTGGCGCCCGCCTGCGCCATGGCCAGGGCGATGGACCGCCCGATGCCGCCGCCTGCGCCGGTGACGACCACAACCTTTCCAGAAACAATACCGCTCATTGCGCTGACTCCCTGCACGCGGGCTGTCCGCGTGGAAAAAAGTTCTCCATCGGTCCGTATGGTTTACGGGCTTTCACCATGGTAGATTTCTGCAGGCATTCGCAGAATTCAAAATTAGAAATGCCCCCCTTCCGCGTGGTGGAACATGAGACATGACCTGACTGACCTGCGTTTGTTCGTGAACGTGGGCGAGACGCTTAACCTCACCCGCGCCGCCGAGCGAACCTTTCTGTCGCTGCCCGCGGCGAGCGCGCGCGTGAAGAACATGGAAGAGGCCTTCAAGGCCAGGCTGCTGGTGCGCATGGCGACCGGCGTGCAGCTCACGCCCGCGGGCGAGGTGCTGCTCAAGCACGCCAATGCGGTGTTCCGCCAGCTCGAATGCCTGAACGCCGACCTGCAGCCCTACGCCAGCGGCCTGAAAGGCCGGTTGCGGCTGCTGGCCAACACCACCGCCACCAATTCCTTCCTGGCCGATGCGCTGTCCACCTTCCTGGCGGAAAACCCGGACGTGGACGTGGAACTGGAAGAAAAAGTCTCCGGCGACATCGTCATCGCGATCCGCGCCGGCGCGGGCGACCTGGGCATCGTGGCCGGCAACATCGACGTGGAGGGGCTGGACGTGACCCCGCTTTTCCGCGATGAGCTCACCGTGGTGACCTCGCTGGACCATCCGCTCGCCGAGCGGGCTTCGGTGCGGTTTGCCGACCTGCTCGACCAGTACCAGTTCGTGGGCATCCACCCCGACAGCGCCATCCAGACCTTTCTCGAGGACATCGCCAGCGGCATGGGCAAGCGCATCTGCCAGCGCGTGCACGTGGGCAGTTTCGAGGCCGTCTGCCGCATGGTGGAGGCCGGCGCGGGCATCGCGGTGGTGCCGCGCGCCTGCGCGGCGCGCTACAGCCGCGCCGACGCGCTGCACGTGCTGCGGCTGGAAGACCGTTGGGCGCTGCGCGACCGCCTGCTGTGCCGCCAGCGCGGCCGCGACCTGCCCAGCTTCGCCGAGTCTTTCATCGAGCACCTGCAGCGGGCGGCCAAGAGCCAATAGCCAGGGGCCGATAGCCGTCTTCGACACCTGAAGGCGTCCGATTCTGCCGGCGCGCTCCCGCGGTGCGGCGGACGGGCCGGCGCACGCCGACGGGCCCTTAAGGGGGGCTTCCGCAAATCCGTAGCGGCAAGGCCGGGCAATGGGCGAATAATAAAAAATGCCGCAGCGCCGGCAGTACGCGGTCTGCGCACAGAAAAACGATACCCAGGAGACTGCTTTGATCAACCTCGAACGCCGCCGCGCGGCGGCGGGGCTCGCTGCGCTGTGCGCCGCGGCCGCGCTGCCGCTTCGCGCCCGGGCCGCGGCCTGGCCCGCCCACGCCGTCAATTTCATCGTGCCGTTCCCGCCGGGCGGTCCGGTGGACACCACCGCCCGCTTCGCCACCCAGCCGCTGGGGCGCCTGTGGTCCGTCCCCACCGTCGTGGACAACCGCTCCGGCGCGGGCGGCATCGTGGGCGCCCAGTTCGCCGCCAAGGCCGAGCCCGACGGCTACAGCTTCTTCTTCGCGTCCATCCATCACGCGGTGCTGCCCAGCCTGCGCGGCAACCTGAGCTACGACATCGTCAAGGACTTCGATCCGGTCGGCATGGCCGCGGTATTCCCCATCGTGCTCGTGGTGCATCCCTCGCTGCCGGTGAAATCGGTCGCCGAGCTCATCGCCTACGCCAAGGCGAATCCGGGCAAGCTCTCGTTCGGCTCGTCGGGAACGGGGGGCGGAACCCACCTGGCGGGCGAGCTGTTCAATGCCATGGCCGGGGTGAAGATCCAGCACGTACCGTACCGGGGCAGCGCACCCGCCATGCAAGACCTGCTGGGCGGGCAGGTGCAGGTGATGTTCGCCGACGGCCCTTCGGCCGTGCCGCACCTGAAGGCCGGCAAGGTGCGCGCCCTGGGCGTGGGCAACCCCGAGCGTTCGGCCATGCTGCCCGACCTGCCCACCATCGCGCAGTCCGGCCTGCCCGGCTATGAGGCGTACTCGTGGAGCGGCATGGTGGCCCCCCGGGGCGTGCCGCCCGACATCATCGCGCGCGTGAATGCCGACCTGGTGCAGGTATTGTCCGACCCCGCCACCGCGCAGAGCATGCTGGCGGCGGGGGCCGAACCCAAGCCGGGCACCCCGGACCAGTTCGGCGTCTTCCTGAAGAACGAGATCGCCAAGTGGCGCGATCTCATCAAGAAGGCCGATATCCGTGTGGATTGACGCCCCGCGGCCAGCCGCGGGGCGGCGGGCCGCGGCTCAGAAGGCCCGGGCCGCCTCCAGCAGCTGTCCGCGCGCGTGGCGGTATTCGTCTTCGAGCTGGTCCACCAGCATGCGCACGGGCAGGATCTCCTGCGCCGCGCCCACGCCCTGGCCCGCGCTCCACACGTCTTTCCAGGCTTTGGGGCGGGTGTTCTTGTCCAGGTTGGGCGGCGGCGCCTGCCGGCTCTGCGCCAGCTCCTGCGGATCCAGCCCGGCGTTGCGGATGCTCTCGGCCAGGTAGTTGGCCGGCACGCCCGAGAAGTAAGGGGTGTAGACGATGTCCGCGCTTTGCGCCCGCAGCACCATGTCGCGGTAGGCGTCGCCCGCCAGCGACTCCTGCGTGGCGATGAAGCGCGTACCCATGTAGGCGAACTCGCAGCCCAGCACCTGCGCGGCCAGCACGTCCTTGCCGTGGCTGATGCAGCCCGACAGCGCCAGCGGCCCATCGTAGAAGGCGCGGATTTCGTTCACCAGCGCGATGGGGTTGATCTGGCCCGCGTGGCCGCCCGCGCCGGCCGCCACGAGGATCAGTCCGTCCACGCCGGCCTCCAGCGCGCGCTTGGCGTGGCGCACGTTGGTGACGTCGTGGAACACCAGGCCGCCGTAGGCGTGCGCCTTGCGCACGACTTCGTCCGGCGCGTGCAGCGAGGTGATGATGAGCGGCGCCCGGTGTTCCGCGCAGATGTCCAGGTCGCCCCGCCAGCGCGCGTTGCTGGGGTGCACGATGAGATTGACGCCGTAGGGCGCCACGCTGCCGCGCGGCTGCGCGTCGCGCGCCGCGCCCAGCCCCCGCTCGATGCGCTCCAGCCATTCGTGCAGTTGCTCCTGCGGACGCGCGTTCAGCGAGGGAAACGTGCCGATCACGCCCGCCGCGCACTGCGCAATCACCAGTTCCGGTCCGGAAACCAGGAACATGGGGGCGCAGATCACGGGAAGGCGGGTCTGGGCGGCGAGAGCGGTCGGGGCGGGCATGGCGGCCTCCGTGGTCAGTTGGCCTGGATGTTGGCGGTCTTGATAACGTCGGCCCACATGGCGTATTCCTTGTCGATATGGGCCTGCAGGGCGCGCGAATCGCCGGTGTTGATGGTGTAGCCGCCTTCTTTCATGGCTTTCTCGAAGGCGGGGTCGCGCGAAACCTCGGACAGCGCCTTGCCCAGGCGGGCGGTGACGCCGGCCGGCAGGCCGCGCGGGCCGACCAGCGCATACCAGCCCACCACTTCGTAGTCCTTCAGCCCGGCCTCGATCATGGTGGGCACGTCGGGCAGCTCCGGGTTGCGGGTCTTGGAGGTAACGGCCAGGGCGCGCGCCTTGCCGCTCTTGATGAACGGGATGGCCGTGCTGGTGATGTCGAACATGAACGTCACCTTGCCGCTCACCACGTCCATCATGGCGGGCGAGTTGCCGCGATAGGGCACGTGCAGCATGGGCGCGTCGGCTTGTTTCTTGAGCAGTTCGGCCGACAGGTGGTTGGATGCGCCGATGCCGGCCGACCCGAACGACACGGCGTCCGGATGGGCGCGCGCGTAGCTGACGAGTTCCTTCACGCTCTTGGCCGGGATTTGCGGGCCGATGAGCAGCACGTTGGCGTAGTCCACCACCATGCCGATCAGCGAGAAGTCCTTGCGCGGATCGAACAGGTTGCTGCGCTGGACCAGCGGCGACATGGTCAGCGTGGGGCTGGCCGCGAAGCCCAGCACATAGCCGTCGGGCGCCGCCTTGGCGGTGGCGTCGGAGGCGATCATGCCGCTCGCGCCGGCGCGGTTCTCCACCACCACGGCCTGGCCGAGCTTTTCGCCCAGGTATTTGGCGAAGACGCGCGCGGTGGTGTCCACCGGGCCGCCGGGCGCGTAGCCCACCAGCAGGCGGATGGGGCGGTCGGGGTAGGCGCCCTGGGCGCCGGCGCTGGACGCGCCGGCCAGCGCCGCCACGGCGGCCGCCGCGGCGAAGAGGGTCTTGAGTTTCACAGTGGTTTCTCCTTTGCGTGGATGGACCGGTCGCGGGCGCGCCATGCGCCTACGCCAGCCTTTCTTTCAGCGGCTGCTTGAGGATCTTGCCGCTGACTGTGGTGGGAATCGTGTCGATGGGAATGATCTGCGCCGGGCGCTTGTAGGGCGCGAGCTGCGCGCGCAGATGCGTGGCCAGCAGGGAGACGTCGAGCGAGACGCCGGGCAGGGGCTCCACGAAGGCAATGACTTCCTCGTTGCGGTCTTCGGTGGGGCGGCCCACCACGGCCGACAGGCGCACGCCCGGAAACGCATTGATGACGGCCTCCACTTCGATGGGATAGACGTTGAAGCCCGAGCGGATGATGAGATCCTTGGAGCGGCCGGCGATGAACAGCGCGCCCGTGCCGTCCACGTAGCCGATGTCGCCGGTGTGGAGCCAGCCGCCGGGCAGCAGCGCCTGGGCGGTCTGCGCCGGGTCGCGGTAATAGCCCAGCATCACGCCCGGGCCGCGGATGAGAATGTCGCCGCGCTCGCCGGGCCGCGCCTCGCTGCGCTCGGGCGAGCCGATGCGCAGTTCCACGCCCTCCACGGCATGGCCCGCGGAGCAATCGTCGCGCGGGTGGTCGATGTCGGTGATGAACATGGAGCCGGCATATTCGGTGATGCCGTAGCCATGATGCATGGGCAGGCCGAAATAGCGCTCCACGTCGCGCTTGAGGGTAGGGTCGAGCGCCGCGCCGCCCGTGTACAGGTACCGCAGCCGCGGCGCGCGCAGCGCGGCCCGCGGGGGCGCGGACGCCAGCAGGCGGGTGAACATCGTGGGCACGCCTTGCAGGATGCTGATGCCAGGATGCGCGAGCGCCTTGAAGACGTCTTCGGCCTCGAACCGGCTGCGCACCACCAGGCTGGCGCCGGCATGCACCGTCGCCATCAGCACCGTGGCGATGCCGAAGATGTGGGAGAGCGGCAGGGCCGCGTAGCCGATGTCCTGCGGCGTCAGCCGGCGCGAGGCGGCCGACACGCGCGCGAAGTGCAGCAGGCCGCGGTGCGGCACCATCACGCCCTTGGGCGCGCCGGTGGTGCCCGAAGTGTAGATGACGGTGGCCACCTCGCCGGCCCGGTCCGCCCGCTCCGGCTCGGTGGGAGCGGCGGCCGGCGCATACATCACGCCCGGCCCCCAAGCCTCGGGATCGGCCTCGCGGGCCCCGGCCTCGCGCGCATGGCCCTGCGCGGCGGCCGAGACCCCCGTGGTGTAGAGCGAGATCTGGGGCTGGGCATGCTCGCGGATATTGCCCACTTCACGCCCGGACAGCCGGGCGTTCACGCCCACGGGCCAGGCGCCCGCCAGGCTGCAGGCGAACAGCGCCACCACCATGGCGGCGCAGTTCTCGCCGGCCATCAGCACGCGATGGCCGGGCCGCACGCCTTGCCGCGACAGCCAGTCCGCCGCCCGGCGCACGCGTTCCCAGGCCTCGGCATAGCGCAGCACGGCGCCTCCTTCTTCGTGCAGGAAAACGGCGTCGGGCCGTTCCCGGGCCTGCTGCATCAGCAGCTGGTGGATGCGGGTGTGAGCGGGAGACTGCGACATGATGGATGGCCTGGCGTGGGGTTCGGGGATCAAAGCGCGGCCTGGGTGCCCAGCACCGCGGTGGACTGGCTCGAGAGCGTGCCGCCGTTGCCGTGCACCAACGCCAGCTCCGCGCCGGCCACCTGGCGCGCGCCGCACTCGCCGCGGAGCTGCCGCACGGCCTCGATCATGATGAACACGCCGTACATGCCGGGATGCACGCAGCACAGCCCGCCGCCGTTGGTGTTGACGGGCAGGCGGCCGCCGGGGGCGATGGCGCCGTCGGCGATGAAGTCCTTGGCCTCGCCCTTGGCGCAGAAGCCCAGGTCTTCCAGGAAGAGCAGCGTGTTGATGGTGAAGGCGTCGTACAGCTCCACCACGTCGATGTCGGCGGGACTGACGCCGGCCATCTCGAAGGCGCGCCGGCCCGATTCGGTGGCGGCCGTGACGGTCAGGTCTTCCATCGACGAGATCTGGCGGTTCCAGACGGCGGTGGCGTTGCCCAGCACGTAGACCGGGGGTTTGGGCAGGTCGCGCGCGCGGTCGGCGCGCACCAGCACGTAGGCGCCCGCGCCGTCGGTCACCAGGCAGCAGTCGCGCACGGTGAGCGGGTCGGACACCATGCGCGACGACAGGATCTGGTCCAGCGTGGCGGGTTCGCGCAGTTGCGCCTCGGGGTTGAGCTGGGCCCATTTGTTGGCGGCCAGGGCCACCTGCGCCAGGTCTTCGCGGCGCGTTCCGTACTGGTGCATGTGGCGCGCGGCGGCCAGCGCATAGGACGAGAGCGGGCTGAGCGGATCGTAGGGCGTCTCGTAGGGCTGCGGATCGAAGCTCTTGCGCACGCGGCCGATCTCGGCGCGGCTGAGCGTGGACGTGCGCTGGGTGCTGCCGTAGCAGACCAGCACGGCGCTGCACTGGCCGCTGGCCAGCGCGTGCAGGGCCGGGAGCAGGTGGGCCACGAAGCTGGAGCCGCCCAGCATGGTGCTGTCGATGAAAGTCGGACGGATGCCCAGGTGCTCGACCACCGGCATGGCCCACATGGGCGCGGCCACGCTGGCCGTGCAGATGCCGTCGATGTCGCGCATGGTCAGGCCGGCATCGGCCACGGCGCGCTGCGCCGCCTGCACCAGGATTTCCATTTCGGTAAAGCCGTGCGCCTGTCCCAGGCCGGCATGGCCCACGCCGGCCACGGCCACCGCGCCGCGCAGATCGTTCAGTTTCATTGCGTCTCGTCCTCTGCCGTGAACACCACCAGACCGTGGCCGTCTTGCTGGATTACCCGCGCCCGCACCGGCATGCCGATGCGCACGTCCCGGGGCGCCACGCCTTCCACGCGGCTCATCAGCCGCACGCCTTCGGCCAGATCCACGAGCGCGACGTTGTAGTCGCCGCCCGCTTCCGGCTTGCGCCGCACGGTGGTGGTCGAGTAGACCGTGCCGCGTCCCGAGGGGCTGGTCCACGCCAGTTCGCCGCCGCCGCAATGCGGACAGATCATGCGCGGGTAGAACACCGCCCGCGCGCAGCCGGCGCATTTCTGGATGAGGAAGCGCCCGTCGTCCAGCGCCTGCTGGTACTGGGCCTGGGCGCCTTTGTCGCTTTGCGTCATATGCCTGATTCCGGATGTTTGTCCCGGAATCAGTGTCCGCAAAGCGGCGCGGTTCTGCCATTCTTCATTGCTGAAGCAGGGGTTTTGGCAGCCCGTAGAGGGGAGCGGGAGGGGCAAGGCTACGTCCGCGCCAAACCCCGTCTTCGGCAACCGCAGATTGCCCGGGGCGGGCGGCTCGTGGCTAGATACGTGCAATGAAACGGAGGTAGACCATGAACCTGACCTGGACGCCGCAAGAGCGCCGGTTCCGCGAGGAAGTGCGCGCGTTCGCCGAGGCGGGCGTGCCGCCGGAGCTGCGCGCCAAGGTGCTCGCCCATCAGCGCCTGGAGCGCGACGACTACGTGCGCTGGCACAACATCCTGGCCGATCGAGGCTGGGGCGCGCCCAGCTGGCCGAAGGAATACGGCGGCACGGGCTGGAACGCCCTGCAGCGGCTGATCTTCGAGGTGGAGTGCTTCAAGGCGGGCGCGCCGCGCCTGCTGCCTTTCGGCCTTTCCATGATCGGCCCCGTGCTCATGAAATACGGCAGCCCGGCCCAGCGCGAGCGCTTCCTGCCGCGCATCATCCGCGTGGAAGACTGGTGGTGCCAGGGCTATTCCGAGCCCGGCTCCGGCTCCGACCTGGCCTCGCTCAAGACGCGCGCTGAGCGCGACGGCGATCATTACGTGGTCAATGGCCAGAAAACCTGGACCACGCTGGCGCAATACGCCGACTGGATGTTCTGCCTGGTGCGCACCGACACCGAGGCGCGCCCGCAGCGCGGCATTTCCATGCTGTTGCTCGATATGCGCTCGCCGGGCGTCACGGTGCGCCCCATCCGCACGCTGGACGGCGGCCACGACGTGAACGAAGTCTGGCTGGAGAACGTGCGCGTGCCGGTCGAGAACCTGGTGGGCGAGGAGAACCAGGGCTGGACCTACGCCAAGTACCTGCTGGGGCACGAGCGCACCGGCATCGCCGGCCTGGGCCACTGCCACCGCGAGCTGGGCGTGCTCAAGCGCATGGCTGCGCAGGCGCAGTCCGGCGGCAGGCCGCTGCTGTCCGATCCCCGCATGCGCGACCGTATCTCGCGCATCGAGGTGGACATCATGGCGCTGGAGATGCTGCTGCTGCGCGTGGCGGCGAACAACGGCGGCACGCCCGGGCCCGAGGCCTCGGTGCTGAAGATACGCGGCTCCGAGATCCAGCAGGATCTCGCCATGCTGCAGATGGAGGTGGCCGGCCCCGACGCCTGGCCCTACGACCCCGAATGGATGTTCGCCGAGGCGGACGACCACGGCCCCGGCCCCGAGATGGCGGCCGCTGCCGGCGCGGGCTATGCCGACATGCGCAAGACCACCATCTACGGCGGCACGACCGAAGTGCAGAAGGGCATCATCGCCCGCCTCATGCTGGGTCTCTAGGACGAGCCCGGCGCGCTGGGCTCTCGAAGGAACGCGACAATGGATTTCATCTACACCGAAGAACAGCGCATGCTGGCCGACAGCCTGCGCCGCCTGGTCGACCAGGAATGGGCGTTCGCGCGCCGGCGCGCGCGGCAGGCCGCAACCGCGCTGGACCCCCAGGCCTGGGCATCGCTGGCCGAGCTCGGCGTGCTGGGGCTGAACATCGGCCAGGACTACGGCGGGTTCGGCGAAGTGCCGGCCAGCCTGCTGCCCGTGCACGTGGAACTGGGGCGCGGGCTGGTTTCCGAGCCCGTGATCCCCAGCGCGGTCATGAGCGCGGCCCTCGTCGACGCCGCGGGCGGCCCGGCCCGCGAACGCTGGCTGCCCCGCATCGCCAGCGGCGAGGCCATCCTGTCGGTGGCCTACCAGGAGCCGGGGCGCCGCTACGACGCGCGGCCGCAGGACTGCCGCGCCGCACCGCAGGGCGGCGGCTGGCGGCTGGACGGCGCCAAGCACCTGGTCTGGCACGGGGGAGCGGCCACGGCGTGGCTGGTGAGCGCGCGCGCCGAAGACGGCGAGACCCTGTTGCTGGCCGTGCCTTCGGACACGGCGGGCGTGCGCATTACCGATACGCCCACGCTGGACCGCGCGCGCTGCGCCCGCCTCGACTTCGACGGCGCGGCGCTGCCCGCCGACGCGCTCTTGGCGCGCGGCGAGGCCGCCGGCCAGGCCCTGGCGCAGGCGCTGCAATGGGGCACGGCCGCCCTGTGCGCCCACGCGGCCGGCGCCATGGAGCGGCTGCTCGAGATCACGGCGGACTATCTCCGCACCCGCAAGCAGTTCGGCCAGCCGCTGGCTTCCTTCCAGGCCCTGCAGCACAAGCTGGCCGAGATGCTGGTCGCCAAGGAACTGGCGATGTCCATGGCCTATGTGGCCGTGGCCGCGCTGACCGAGCCCGATCCCGTCCAGCGCCGCCGCATGCTGGCCTCCGCCAAGCTGGAAGCCGCGCGCGCCGGCCGCCAGGTGGCGCAGATGGCCGTGCAGCTGCACGGCGGCATGGGCATGACCGACGAGCTGGAAGTCGGCGATTTCTTCAAGCGGCTGACCGTGGCGGACCTGCTCCTGGGCGATTCGGCCGAGCAGCTCGCCACGCTCGCCGAAGAGGAGGCCCGGGCATGAGGCATCCCGTATCCGCTGTCCATGGCGATCTGGCGGTGTCGGGCGGCGCGAGGGCAATGCAATGAAAGCGGCGCCCTACACGCAGATCCTGTACACGCTGGAAAACGGCGTGGGTCGCATCACGCTCAACCGCCCGGAGCGCCTGAACAGCTTCACCGCCGTCATGCACGAGGAGCTGGCGCGCGCCCTGGACGAGCTGGAGGCTTGCGCCGGGCTGCGCGGCCTCATCATTACCGGCGCGGGCAGGGGCTTTTGCGCCGGCCAGGACCTTTCCGAGCGCAGGCCCGCCGGGAACGGCGAGCGGCGCGACCTGAGCCTGATGCTGGAAAAGCACTACCGCCCGCTCATCATGCGGCTGCGCGCGCTGCCGGCGCCCGTGGTGTGCCTGATGAACGGCGTGGCGGCCGGCGCGGGCGCCAGCCTGGTGCTGGCCTGCGACGTGGTGGTGGCGGCGGAATCGGCCCGCTTCGTGCAGGCCTTCAGCAAGATCGGACTGCTGCCCGACGCGGGCGGCACGTGGTTCCTGCCCCGGCTGGTGGGGTCGGCGCGCGCCATGGGCGCGGCCCTGTTCGGAGAGCCGGTCAGCGCCCGCGAAGCGCTGGATTGGGGGTTGGTGTGGCGCGTGGTGCCCGACGCGGAGCTGGCGGCCGCCGCGGAAGAAATGGCCCAGCGCCTGGCGGCGGGGCCGACCCGCTCGTATGCGGCCATCAAGCAGGCGCTGCATGCATCCAGCGACAATACGCTGGCCGGGCAGTTCGACCTGGAAACGCGTCTGCAGCGCGAACTGGGCTATACGGACGATTACCTGGAAGGCATGCGCGCCTTCGCGGAGAAGCGCGCGCCCGTCTTCAAGGGGACGTAGCGTCGGGCGCCTGGAACTGCTCGATGAGCTGCCGGGCACAGCCCGGCAGCGCGTCGATGTCGCGCACCAGCAGCTTGCGCTCGCGCACCACCCACGGCTCGTCCAGCTCGATGACCCGCAGTTTCATGGCCGGCCCGTAGCGCCGCGCCGCCGAGTCGGGAATCACGCCCACTCCCACGCCGGCCTGCACCATGCGGCAGATGGAATCGAAGCTGTAGAGCTGGATGCGCTGCGGCAGGCGCTGGCCGGCGCGCTCCAGTTGCTCGCGCAGGAAGGCCACCAGCGTGGAGCCTTCGTGCATGGTCACGAAGGGGTAGCGCACGGCGTCGGTAAGCTTGACCGAGGACTGTTCGCCCAGGGGATGGCCTTCCGGCGCCACCAGCACCAGGCGGTCGGTGCTGAAGTGGATGGTCTGCAGGTCGGGCGCGTCCACCGGCCCGGCCACGACGCCCAGGTCGGTGGTGCCGTCCAGCACGCCGCGCACGATGTCGCGCGTGAGGCGCTCCTGCAGATCCACGGTCACGCCCGGATGCTCGGCCAGGAAGCGCGCCAGGATGTTGGGCATGAATTCCGTGACCGCCGTGGTGTTGGCGAAAATGCGGATGTGGCCGGCCTCGCCGTCGGACTGCTCCTGGAAGTCCAGCTTGAGGTGGTCCACCTGGCGCATGATGACGCGCGCGTGCTGCAGCAGCCGCTGCCCGGCGGGCGTGATTTCCACCCCCCGGCTGTCGCGGTAGAGCAGCCGCGTGTTGAGCTGGTTCTCGAGCGCCTTGATGCGCACGCTGACCGCCGCCAGCGACAGGTGCGCGCGCTTGGCGGCCTGCGTCAGGCTGGGCGATTCGGCAATGTGGATGAAGAGGCGTAGGTCGGCGAGGTCGAAGTGCATGGGCCATATATTAGGACGTATCGCTTCCGGGGCGCCCGTGCGCGCGCAAGGGCGGGTGCACGGGCGGGCGCGATTCAGGCGCCGCAAACCCCGCCTTGAGCAAAAACGAATTCACAAGCGCGGCGGCTTGCGGGCATGCTTGCCGCTGGACAAACAGCCCTGGAAAGGAATACGGATGAGTCAGACAGACCCCTCGGCCTGGATCGGCAGCAGCGAGCGCCAGGCCGATGCCCTGGACGCCGGCCACGCCGCCCGTGTCGCCGCCACGCTGGGCGGCCCCGCGCCGGGCAACGGCGACGCGCTGCCGCCCCTGTGGCAATGGGCGTTCTTCATCAAGCCGGTCGGCCTGGACGGCCTGGGGACGGACGGGCATCCGGCGCGCGGCGGCTTCCTGCCGCCCGCGCAAGACCGCAACCGCATGTGGGCGGGCGGGCGCGTGGAGTTCCGCCGCCCGCTGCGCGTGGGCGAGCCGGCCGAGCGCGTGTCCACCGTGGCCCAGGTGCAGGAAAAAACGGGACGTACCGGCTCGCTGCTTTTCGTGACCGTGCGCCACGAATACCTGCAGGCGGGCGAGGCGGCCATCGTCGAGGAGCAGGACATCGTCTACCGCCAGCCCGCCCCGCCCAAGCTCTCGGGGACGGAGCCCGCGCCCGAGGCGCAGTGGCGCGAAACGGTGGAGCCCACGCCGGTGCTGCTGTTGCGCTACTCCGCCGTCACCTTCAACGGGCACCGCATCCATTACGACCATCCCTACGTCACGCAGACCGAGGGCTACCCGGGGCTGGTGGTGCACGGCCCCATGATCGCCACGCGCATGCTGGCTGCCTTCCTGAACGCGCGTCCGGCCGCGCGTCCCGTCCATTTCTCGTACCGGGGCCTGCGCCCGCTGATCGCGCCCGCGCCGTTCGAGGTGGCCGGCCGGATCGAAGCGCCCGGCCATGCGCGCCTCTGGGCCCAGCAGGACGGCACCCTGGCCCACCAAGCCGAAGTGAGGTTCGCCGAATGAGCAACGCCGCTCCCCGTCCCCTGGACGGCATTACCGTGGTCAGCCTGGAACACGCCATCGCCGCGCCGTTCTGCACCCGCCAGCTCGCCGACATGGGCGCGCGCGTCATCAAGATCGAACGCCCGGGCTCCGGCGATTTCGCGCGCGGCTACGACGAGCGCGTGCGCGGCCTGTCCTCGCACTTCGTCTGGACCAACCGCTCCAAGGAAAGCCTCACGCTCGACCTCAAGCGCGACGCGGCCCGGGGCATCATGCAGCGCCTGCTCGAACAAGCCGACGTGCTGGTGCAGAACCTGGCGCCCGGCGCCGCGGCCCGGCTCGGCCTGTCGTTCGAGGCGCTGCACGAGAAACACCCGCGCCTGATCGTCTGCGACATTTCCGGCTACGGCGTGGGCGGCCCCTACCAGGACAAGAAAGCCTACGACCTGCTCATCCAGAGCGAGAGCGGCTTCCTGTCAGTCACGGGCACGGCCGAGGAACCTGTCAAGGCGGGCTGTTCCATTGCCGACATTTCCGCCGGCATGTACGCCTATTCCGCCATCCTGAACGCGCTGCTGCTGCGCCAGAAGACCGGCGCCGGCAGCCGCATCGACGTCTCCATGCTGGAAAGCATGGTCGAGTGGATGGGGTTTCCCATGTACTACGCCTTCGAGGGCGCCGCGCCGCCCGTGCGCGCCGGCGCGGCGCACGCCTCCATCTACCCCTACGGCCCGTTTCCGGTGGGCGACGGCGGCACCATCATGCTGGGCCTGCAGAACGAGCGCGAATGGCGGGTGTTCTGCGCCCAGGTGCTGCGCCAGGCCGAGCTGGCCGAAGACCCGCGCTTTCTCGGCAACTCGCTGCGCACCGCCAACCGCGAGGCGCTGCGGGCGCTCATCGTGGAGGCTTTTTCCGGCCTGACCGTGCAGCAGGTGACCGACCGCCTCGAAGACGCGCAGATCGCCAATGCCCGCGTCAACGACATGGCGGGCGTGTGGGCGCATCCGCAGCTGCGCGCGCGCGAGCGCTGGAGCGAAGTCGGCAGCCCGGCCGGCGTCATCCCCGCGCTGCTGCCGCCGGCCAGCAGCAATGCCTTCGCGCCCCGCATGGATCCGGTGCCGGCGGTAGGCCAGAACACCGATCAGGTGCTAGCATCACTGGGATACGCGCCCGAAGAGGTGGCGCAGTTCCACGCACAGGAGGTCGTGTAATGCACGCTGTCGTCCGCACCGCCCTGTTCGTGCCGGCTTCCCGGCCCGAGCGCATTCCCAAGGCGCTGGCCAGCGGCGCGGACGCGGTCATCGTCGATCTCGAAGACGCGGTGGAGCATCTGGCCAAGGACAGCGCGCGCGAAGCGCTCTGCGATTTCCTGGGCACGCATCCCCAGGCCCGCGTCTGGGTGCGCATCAACGATGCCTCCACCCCCTGGCACGACGCCGATCTCAAGGCGTGCCGGGGCAAGCCGGCGGTGGCGGGGCTGCTGCTGCCCAAGGCCGAAAGCCTGGCCCAGGTCCGCCATGCGGCGCAGTCCGGGCTGCCCATCATCCCCATCCTGGAAACCGCGCGCGGCGTGCTGAATGCGGCCGAGGTGGCCGCCACGCCCGGCGTGGAGCGGCTGGCCTTCGGCAGCCTGGACTATGGGCTGGATCTCGGGCTGACGCCCGACACGCCCGGCGCCGACACCGTCCTGGACCATGCCCGCGTGCAGGTGCTGCTGCACGGCAGCGCCGCGGGCCTCGCGCCGGCGCTGGACGGCGTGTTCCCCGGCGTCCAGGACACCGCCGGGCTGGCCCGGGCCGCGGCCCGGGCAAAGCAGATGGGCTTCGGCGGCATGCTTTGCATCCATCCTTCGCAGGTGCCGGTCATCCACGGGGCCTTCGCGCCCGACGAGGCCGAGCTGGGCTGGGCGCGCCGCGTGGTGGCCGCGCACCGCGACAGCGGCGCGGGCACCTTCATGCTCGACGGGAAAATGGTCGACGCCCCGGTCATCGCGCGGGCGCGCACCGTGCTGGCGCGCGCCGGCGAAGACGCCCACCCGGGTTCCTGACCGTCCGCGGCTCCGCCTATGCGCGACGCGCTCTTCATCGGCCACACTTACATCGACGTCACCGTGCTGGCCGACGCGTGGCCCGCGGGCGACGAGAAAAGCGTGGCGCGCGACTATGCCGTGTCTTTCGGCGGCAACGCCGTCACGGCGGCCTTCGCCTGCGCGCGGCTGGGTTCGCCGCCCGATCTCATCTGCTCGCAGGCGCCCGACTGGCTCGGCCATATGTTCGCCGACATGGCGGCCGCCCACGGCGTGGCCCTGCACGCGCGGCCGGTGGGCCGCTCCTCGCTGTCCGTCATCATGCCGCGCGAAGGCAGGCGCGCCATCGTGCGTGCGCGCGACACCGGTTACCTGGGCGATTTTCCGCGCCTGGACATACGCGGATACCGCGCGCTGCACCTGGACGGCCACCAGCCCGACGCGGCCCTGCACTATGCCCGCGCCTGCCGCGAGGCCGGCATCCTCACCTCGCTCGATGGCGGCAGCCTGCGCGAGAACACCGACGAGCTGCTGGGCCACGTCGATGTGGCGGTCTGCGCCGAGCGCATGGCCGAGCAGATGGGGTTGACGCCCGAAGGGCTGCTGGCCCTGTTGAAGGCGCGCGGCTGCCGCGTGGGAGCCGTCACGCGAGGCGAGCGCGGCATGCTCTGGTATGCCGACGGCGGCGAGCCGCGCACGCTGCCCGCGCTGGACGTGCCCGCGGACCGGGTGGTGGATACGTCCGGAGCGGGCGACGTATTCCACGGCGCTTATGTCTGGTCTTTCCTGAACCGCCCCGAGCTCGGCTGGGACGAGCATTTCGGTTTCGCGCGGGCGGCCGCGGCGCACAAGATCCAGCACCTGGGCAACGAAGCGGGCCTGCCGGACACGCAGGACGTGGAGCGCGCCATGATGGCGTTCGCCCCGCGCGCCGTTGCGGCCTGAGCCGGCGGCCCGGCTGCGTCAGCCGGGCAGGCGCTCGATGGCCTGGCCGCGGATCTGCGCCAGCCAGTGATCCAGGCTCTCGCCGCGCACCCGCAACCCGGGCGCGAGGTCGCGCAGCGGCAGCAGCACGAAGGCGCGCAGGTGCAGGCGGGGGTGGGGCAGGGTCAGGCGCCCGCCGTCGCATTGCGACTCGCCGTGGATCAGCAGGTCCAGGTCCAGCGTGCGGGGCGCGTTGCGGTACGGCCGCTGGCGGCCGTGGCGCAGTTCCAGCGCCTGCAGCGCGTCGAGCAGGTCCAATGGCGCCAGCGTGGTGTCGACGCCGGCCACGGCGTTGGTGAAATCCGGGCCGCCCGCGTCCACGGGCGCGCTGCGGTAGAAGGGTGAAGCCTGCAGGTTTTGCAGGCCGGGCGTGGCGCGCAGTTCGTCGAGCACGGCGCGCAGCGTGGCCGCGCCGTCGCCGAGATTGGCGCCCAGGCCGATATACGCGCGCACGGGCCCTGCGGTCATGGCGTCATTGCGGCGCCGACGAACTGCGCGGCGCGCGGCGCGGGCGGCGGCGTTTGCGGGGCGCGCTGTCGCCGCCTTCGCGGGGCTGGCGCGCCACTTCTTCGATCATGGCGGCGCGGGTGACGTCGTCGGCATTGGCCAGGTCCATCCACCATTGCGCCAGCACGCTGTCGAATTCGCCGGCCGCCGCGCGCAGTTGCAGGAAGTCGCAGGCGGCGCGGAAGCGCGGCTGCTCGATCATGCGGTAGATGCCCTTGCCCATGCGGCGTTCGAAGCGCGGCTGCATGAACCAGATTTCGCGCATGTCGGACGAAAAACGGCGCTGAATGGCCAGTTTCTCGGTTTGCTCGTCGAGCACCGAGTCGGCGGCCTGCGACAGCGCCGGGATGGTGTGCTCGCCCTGCGCGCGCAACTGCTTCCAGCGCGCTTCCACCTGCTGCCAGAGCAGGGCCGCGAACAGGAAGCTGGGGCTGATGGTCTTGCCGGCGCGCACGCGGGCGTCGGTGCGCTCCAGGGCCAGCTCCACGAAATGCTCGCCGCCGGGCTGCTCCAGCACCACATCCAGCAGCGGCAGCAGGCCCTTGTGCAGGCCGTCGGCGCGCAGCTGGCGCAGACAGTCCATGGCGTGCCCGCAAGTCAGCAGCTTGAGCATCTCGTCGAACAGGCGCGAGGCGGGCACGTTCTCGATGAGGTCGGCCATGGTGCCGATGGGCTGGCGCGTAGCCGGATCGATGGTGCCGTTGAGCTTGGCGGCAAAGCGCACGGCGCGCAGCATGCGCACCGGATCTTCGCGATAGCGCTTGGCCGGGTCGCCGATGATGCGGATCTGGCGCTTCTTGAGATCGGCCACGCCGTGGTGGTAGTCGATGACTTCTTCGGTGTGCGGATCGTAGTACAGCGCGTTCATGGTGAAGTCGCGCCGGGCGGCGTCCTCGGCCTGGCTGCCGAACACGTTGTCGCGCAGGATGCGGCCGTGTTCGTCGGTTTCCTGGTCTTCCGAGGCCGGGGCGCGGAACGTGGAGGTTTCGATGATCTCCTGGCCGAACACCACGTGCACGAGCTGGAAGCGGCGGCCGATGATGCGTGCGCGCCGGAAGAGCGGCCGGATCTGCTCGGGCGTGGCGTTGGTGGCCACGTCGAAATCCTTGGGCTCCAGCCCCACGATCAGGTCGCGCACCGCGCCGCCCACGATATAAGCCTCGTAGCCGTGCTGGCGCAGCACCTCGCACACCTTGATCGCGTGGCGCGATACGTTGCGGCGGTCGATGCCGTGCTTTTCACGAGGGATGCGCTGAGGGCCCCGGGCGGCGGGAGAGAACAGGCGGCCGACGAATTTTTTTATGGTTTCGGTAATCATCAGGACTTCGCATCTTCCATGTGGTCGAACAGGTCGATCACCTGCCAGCCGCGGCCGCGCGCGATTTCGCGCAGCGCGGGGCTGGGGTTGGCCGCGATCGGCTGGCTCACTTTCTCGAGCAGGGGCACGTCGTTCACGGAATCGCTATAGAAAAACGATTCGGAAAAATCCGCAAGGGTCAGGCCCATGGCGGCCAGCCAGTCGTTGACGCGGATGACCTTGCCTTCCTTGAAGCTGGGGGTGCCCTGGATGCGGCCGGTGAAACGGCCGTTCAGGTACTGCGGGTCGGTGGCCACCAGGTGCGGCACGCCGAAAGCGCGCGCGATGGGCGCGGTGACGAAACTGTTGGTCGCCGTGACCACCGCGCACAGATCGCCCGCCTCGAGGTGGGACTGCACCAGCTCGCGCGCGGCCGGCGTGATGGAGGGGCGCACGACCTCGGCCATGAACTCCTCGTGCCAGGCGGCCAGGTCGAACGGCGTGTGCGCGGCCAGCAGGCCCAGCATGAACTCGGCGGCCTGCTCGGCCGTCAGCTCGCCGCGGTTGTACCGCTCCATGAGGTCGTCGTTGCGGCGCCGGGCCTCGTCGGGATCGCCCGCGCGGCCGGTGCGCGCCAGATAGTCGGCCCATTGATAGTCGCTGTCCAGCGGCAACAGGGTGTGATCCAGGTCGAACAGGGCGAGTCGTCGGAAGGTCATGTGCGTTGCGAATCAGGATCTGCGAGCATGGCGCGCAGCAGGGGCAGGGTGATGGGGCGGCCGGTGGCCAGCGAATAGCGGTCCAGCGCGTCGACGAGCGCGGCCAGTTTGCGGATGTCGCGCTCGTGGTGCGTGAGCATCCAGTTGATGATCTCGGGGGCGAGCTGCATGCCGCGTTCGGCGGCCTGCGCGCTCAGCGCGGCGAGCTTGTCGGCGTCGGACAGCGGATCCAGGCGGAACACCAGGTCCCAGCCGAGCCGGGTGCGCAGGTCTTCGCGCAGCGGCATCGACAGCGGCGCGCGGTCGCCGGCCACGGCCAGCGCAAAGGCGCGTCCGGTGGCGGCGGATTCGCGCCAGCGGTTGTACAGGGCGAACAGGCCGGCCTGCCGGCGTTCGTCCATGCGGTGCACGTCGTCCACCGCCACGAACTTGGGCATGGGCGCGGCGGAATCGGCCTCGGCCAGCTCGCGCAGCATGCGCGCGCCGCGCGCCTCGTCGATGTAGACCGCGTCGGGGCGGGCCGTGAGCGCGCGCAGCAGATGGCTGCGCCCGCAGCCCGCCGGGCCCCAGATGTAGAGCGCGCGGCCCGGCGCGAGCGCGCGCACGGCGGCCAGCGCTTCCCCGTTGGGGCCGGCGATGTAATTGTTCAGCGAGGGCGCTGGCGCGGGAAGAACGTCGAGCAGCAGCTGGCGGTTCATGAGAGGTTATCGATCAGGCAGTCCGGGTTTTCCGCCCGGGCCCGCGTCCCGAGGGAAGCGGCAAGGCCGGGCAGCGCTGCCGGTGCGCCGGAAAGCCAAAAAACACAGTCTGGCGGGCTGGGTCCGTCCTGCCAAAAGAGGACAAATCCAAGGTCGGCCAACCCTACACTTTAAACTACCTGGGCCGCCGGTGTCGCGCCCGGGGCGTTGCGGGGCGCGGCTTTGCGCCTCTTTGCGGCCTCGCGGCCGCCCCCGGCGGGCGGCCGGCGTCCGCCAAAGGGCCGCGGCATCGTAAAATGCAGGGCGTTCCACCTCAAATCCCCGCAATTGTTACATATCCCACGGCTTTTCTCATGACGAATCAACCCTCCGCCCCCTTGACCTACCGCGACGCCGGTGTCGATATCGACGCGGGCGATGCCCTGGTCGACCGCATCAAACCCCTCGCCGCGCGCACCATGCGCGCCGGGGTGCTGGCCGGTATCGGCGGCTTCGGCGCCTTGTTCGAAGTGCCGAAGAAATACCGCGAGCCGGTGCTGGTGTCGGGCACGGACGGCGTGGGCACCAAGCTGCGCCTGGCGTTCGAGTGGAACCGCCACGACACCGTGGGCATCGACCTCGTGGCCATGAGCGTGAACGACATCCTCGTGCAGGGCGCCGAGCCGCTGTTCTTCCTGGACTATTTCGCCTGCGGCAAGCTGGCGGTGGATACGGCGGCCTCGGTGGTGGGCGGCATCGCCAGGGGCTGCGAACTCGCCGGCTGCGCGCTCATCGGCGGCGAAACCGCCGAAATGCCCGGCATGTATCCGGACGGCGAGTACGACCTGGCCGGCTTTGCCGTGGGCGCGGTGGAAAAATCCGCCATCATCGACGGCAAGTCCATCCGGCCGGGCGACGCCGTGCTGGGCCTGGCCTCCAGCGGCGCGCATTCCAACGGTTATTCGCTGGTGCGCAAGATCCTCGAGCGCGCCCAGGCCCGCCCCGACCAGGACTTCCACGGCCAGCCGCTGGTGGACGCCGTCATGGCTCCCACGCGCATCTACGTCAAGCAGGTGCTGGCCGCGCTGGCCGCGCACGGCGCCGCCATCAAGGGGCTGGCCCACATCACCGGCGGCGGCCTGGTCGACAACGTGCCCCGCATCCTGCAGCCCGGCCTGACGGCGCGCCTGGATCGCAGCGGCTGGGAAATGCCGCGCCTGTTCCAGTGGCTGCAGCAGCAGGGCGGCGTCGAGGACGCCGAGATGCACCGGGTCTTCAACTGCGGCATCGGCATGGTGCTGGTGGTGGACGCCGCCCAGGCCGATGCCGTGGCCGCCACGCTGCGCGAGCAGGGCGAAACGGTCAGCCGCATCGGCGAGATCGTGGAGCAGAAGGACGGCATGGCGCAGACCATCGTGGTCTGACGCCGCACAAGTCGGCCGCCGGCCGGTTTTTCCGGCGCGGCGGCCGCGCACGCTAGCGGTTCGCGCTTTTCCCCGCGGCCAGCACGGCCGCCGCCGCGTCGATGGCGCGCGACACCGCATCCGGCGCCAGGCAGTCCACGACGATGCGCGACGGCTGCGCGCGCAGCCAGGTGATCTGCCGTTTGGCGAGCTGGCGCGTGGCGGCGATGGCCTGTTCGCGGGCCTCGGCCAGCGTGGCCTCGCCGTCCAGGTGGGCCCACATCTGCCGGTATCCCACGCAGCGCACCGAAGGCAGGCCGGGGTGAAGGTCGGGGCGCGCGTGCAGCGCGCGCACTTCTTCCAGCAGGCCCGCCTGCAGCATGGCGTCGAAGCGCTGCGCGATGCGCGCATGCAGGGCCGCGCGTTCGGAGGGCTCCAGACTGATGGTCACGTAGCGCCCGGCGTCCTCGGCAGGCCGGCGCTGCGCGCGCGTGAGCAGCGCCGACATGGGCTGTCCGCTCAGCATGCAGATCTCGAGCGCGCGCTGGATGCGCTGGCTGTCGTTGGGCGCGAGTCGGGCGGCCGTGGCCGGGTCCAGCGCCGCCAGCTCGGCGTGCAGGGCCGGCCAGCCCAGGCGCGCCGCGCGCGCCTCCAGCTCCGCGCGCAGCGCGGGGTCGGCCTGGGGCAGATCGTCCAGCCCTTCGCGCAGGGCCTTGTAATACATCATGGTGCCGCCGGCCAGCAGCGGAATGCGGCCGCGCGCGCGGATCTCGCCGATCAGCCGCAGCGCGTCCGAGCGGAACTCGGCCGCGCTGTACGACTGCGCGGGGTCCAGGATGTCCAGCAGGTGCTGCGGCACGCGGGCCCGCTCGGCGGCGGTGGGCTTGGCCGTGCCGATGTCCATGCCGCGATAGATCGTGGCCGAATCCACATTGACGATCTCCAGCGGCCAGCGCTCGGCCAGCGCCAGCGTGGATGCGCTCTTGCCGGCAGCCGTGGGGCCGGCCAGGCAGATCACCGGCAAAGCCGGGGCGGGAGAGGCAGGCATGGGGCTTACTGTCCGCGCAGAAAGAGCTTGTCGAGTTCGGACACGGTCCACTGCACCCAGGTCGGACGGCCGTGGTTGCACTGGTCGGCGCGCTCGGTCGCTTCCATCTGGCGCAGCAGACCGTTCATTTCCTCGATCGTGAGCTTGCGGTTGGCGCGCACCGAACCGTGGCAGGCCATGGTGGCGAGCAGCTCGTTGCGCTGCTCGGTGAGCAGGCGCGAGACGCCCACCGCGGCCAGGTCGCGCAGCACGGCGCGCGCCAGCGTTTCGATGTCGCCGCGCGCGAGAATCGCGGGCACCGAGCGCACCGCGATGGAGGCCGGCCCGGCCGGGCGCATTTCGAAGCCCAGTTCGCCGAGCTGTTCGGCATATTCCTCGACCAGGGCCACGTCTTTTTCCTGGGCATGGAACACCACCGGCACCAGCAGGTCCTGGCGCGGCAGGCTGCGCGCGTCCAGCGCGCGCTTGAGCTGTTCGTACACCACGCGCTCGTGCGCGGCGTGCATATCCACCAGCACCATGCCGCGCCGGTTCTGCGCCAGGATGTAGATGCCGTGCAACTGGGCCAGCGCCATGCCCAGCGGATGTTCTTCGTCGGGGGGCAGCGCGGCGGGCGCGGGGTCGCGCAGCGGCGCGGGCCGGGCCGGTTCCTGCGCGGGCAGCGGCTTGTACAGCGATTGCCAGTCGGCGGCCGGAATGCCGGCCGGCTCATGCAGGCGGAACGGCACCTGCGTATGCGGCCGCGCCGGCGACGGCGCAGGCGTGGGCCGCAGGCCGTAGGGCGCGCCATGCGCGGCGGGCGCGGACGGATGCGCCGCGCCGCCCGCGCCGTTCATGCCAATGGCGGACGGTGCCTGCACGGCGGGCGGCCGGGCTGCCGCTTCGGGCCGCGGCGTCGCGCCGTCCGCCGGAACCGCCGCCGCGCCGCCCGTCTGGGCAAGCGTCTGGCCGACGGCCTGGGAAACGAAGCGGTGCACCGCGCCGCTGTCGCGAAAGCGCACCTCGTGCTTGGCGGGGTGCACGTTGACGTCCACCGCGCCCGGGTCGATGTCCAGGAAAAGCACGTAGGCGGGCTGCCGGTCGCCATGCAGCACGTCGGCATAGGCGGCGCGCAGCGCGTGGCTCACGGTGCGGTCGCGCACGAAGCGGCCGTTCACGTACAGATACTGGCGGTCGGCGCGCGCCCGCGCGGCCGTGGGACGGGTGATCATGCCCGCCAGGCTTACCGCGCCCACGGCATGAGTCAGCGGCAGGCCGTGCTCGGTGAACTCGGCGCCCAGCACGTCGCGGATGCGCTGGAGCGGGTCGGCCGGCAGCCACTGGCGCTGCGCGCGGTCGTGGTGAAAGAGCCGGAAGGCGATGTTCGGGTGGGCCAGCGCGATGCGCTCCATGGCGTCCAGGCAGTGCCCGAACTCGGTGGCTTCGGAACGCAGGAACTTGCGCCGGGCCGGCACCGCGTCGAACAGTTGGCGCACGTCGACCGTGGTGCCGGGCGGTCCGGAGGCGGGACTTACCTGCAGGCTCGCGCCGTCGATCTGCCAGGCATGCTCGCCATCGCGCGTGCGGGAAATGAGGGTCACCTGCGCCACGGACGCGATGGAGGCCAGCGCCTCGCCGCGAAACCCCATGGAGGCTACGGATTCGAGCTCGGCCAGCGAACGGATCTTGCTGGTGGCGTGCCGCGCCAGCGCCAGCGGCAGTTCGCCGGGCGGAATGCCGAAGCCGTCGTCGGTCACGGCGATGCGCCGGATGCCGCCGCCTTCCAGCCGCACCTCGATGGCGCGCGCGCCCGCGTCGATGGCGTTCTCGAGGATTTCCTTGAGCACGGAAGCGGGCCGCTCGATGACTTCGCCGGCGGCGATCTGGCTGATCAGCAGGTCGGGGAGCGCGAGAATGGAGCGGCGTTCGGTCATGAGGCGGACAGGCGGAAGGACTATGTGGACGATTTTAGCCTCCCGCCATGGTGGGCTATAGTCGCGGACGAATGTCCCCTATTCACAGGTTGCGCGAATGCTCGAATTCTTCAATATGGTGCTCCACATCGACCAGACGCTGGGCGTGTGGGTCCAGCAGTACGGCGTGTGGGTGTACCTGGTGCTGTTCCTGATCGTGTTCGCGGAAACCGGGCTGGTGGTGCTGCCGTTCCTGCCGGGCGATTCGCTGCTCTTCATCGCAGGCGCGTTCGGCGCCTCCGGCAGCCTGGACCCCGTCCTGCTGAGCGTGCTGCTCATCGTGGCCGCGGTTACCGGCAATTCGGTGAACTACGCCATCGGCCGGTACATCGGGCCGCGGGTGTTCTCCATGAACCTGCGCTTCCTCGACCGCAAGGCGCTCATGCGCACGCATGCCTTCTATGAAAAGCACGGCGGCAAGACCATCGTCATGTCGCGCTTCATTCCGGTGGTGCGCACCTTCGCGCCGTTCGTGGCCGGCGTGGCCGAAATGCCGCTGGGGCGGTTCCAGCTTTTCAATATCGGCGGCGCGGTGCTGTGGGTGGCGGGCCTGGTGGCGGCCGGCTATTTCTTCGGCAACATCCCGCTGGTGCGCGAGCACCTGAACACCATCGTGCTCATCGGCCTGGCCGCGGCCATCGTGCCGGTGGCGCTGGCGGGGATGGTCAAGCTGCTGCGCGGCGCCCGGCGCGCCTGACCGGCCAGGCGCGCCGGGCCGCGGGCTCAACCCGCGGCGTCGGCGATCCGCGCCAGCGGCGGATTGGCGGTGAAGTACCGCTGGATGCCCGTCATCATGGCCTGGGCCAGCTTCTCCTGGTGAGAGGTGCTGCGCAGCAGCGCCTCTTCCTGCGGATTGCTGATGAAGGCGGTTTCCACCAGGATGGAAGGAATGTCCGGCGCCTTGAGCACCGCGAAACCGGCCTGCTCCACGCTGTTCTTGTGCAGGCGGTTGATCTTCTTGATTTCGTCCAGGAAGGCGCTGCCCACCTTGAGCGAATCGTTGATCTGCGCGGTGGTGGAGAGGTCCAGCAGCACCTTGGCGACCTGGCGGTCGTGGCTGCCGAGGTTCACGCCGCCGATCAGGTCGGCCGCGTTTTCCTTGTCGGCCATCCAGCGCGCCTGCGCGCTGGAGGCGCCCCGCTGCGACAGCGCGAACACCGACGAGCCGTTGGCCGAGGGCTTGATCCACGCGTCCGCGTGGATGGAAATGAAAAGATCCGCCCGCACGCGCCTGGCCTTCTGCACGCGCACGTGCAGCGGCACGAAGTAGTCGTCGTCGCGCGTCAGATAGGCCCGCATGTCGGGCTGGCTGTCGATGAGGCTTTTCAGCCGCCGCGCGATGCGCAGCACCACGTCTTTCTCGCGCAGGCCGCTGTTGCCGATGGCGCCCGGGTCTTCGCCGCCGTGGCCGGGATCGAGCGCGATGGTCAGCATGCGGCGCTTGCGGCCCGCCGTGGACGGGGCCGAGGGCTTGGGCGGCGTGGGCAGCGCCGGCGCGGGCTGCTGGCCCCGCGCCAGCGGCGGCTCGGGCGCGTCCTGCCGGGTGACCGGATTGCGCTGGATGTCTTCGAGGATGCGCGCCAGCGGATCGTCCACGTCGGGGCCGCTCTGCTTGTTGAGGATGGCCACCAGCGGGTCTTGCGCGATCTTGGGATAGAGATCCAGCACCAGGCGGTACTGGTAGTCGGCCACCGGCTTCAGGGTGAACACCTGCGGCGCCACCGCCTGCTTCAGGTCGAACACCATGCGCACGACGTTGGGCCGGTTCTGCGCCACGCGCAGGCTCTGGATGTAGGGATCGTCGGGGCGGACCTTGGAAACCAGGTCGTTGAGCGCGGGGCTGAGGGTCAGTCCCTCGATGTCCACCACCAGCCGGTGGGGGTTCTCGAGCGTGAAGTGCTCGGCCTTGAGCTCGCTGTCCAGTTCGAGCGTGACCCGGGTGTACTCGTCGGCCGGCCAGGTGCGCACGGCCAGGATGGTGGCGGCCTGGGCCAGCCGGGGGATGACGGGGAGGACGAGCAGCGTGGCGGCGACGCTGATCAGGCGGCGCCGGGTGGCGCCTTCCGAGGGGAGGGCGCCGCCAGGGGCGGGGGGACAATCGCGTTCAACCATGTTTGTCCTCGGGGAGTGTACGCGCTGAGGGTGGCGTCGCGTCCCTGGCCCGCATAGGCCAGGGAAATCAGCAGGTCGGGAGGGGGCAAGAGGCCCTCGGCCCGTTCCGGCCATTCGATCAAAACGACTGCGTCGTCACGCAGCAAATCCCGGAATCCTGCGTCCAGCCATTCGCGCGAATCACTAAATCTATAAAAATCAAAGTGATAGAAGTATAAGTTAGAAACTTTATAGGATTCAAGCAGCGCGTAGCTCGGACTCTTGATCCGGCCCGCAATGCCGCAAGCACGCAACAACGCCCGTGTAAAGGCGGTTTTTCCCGCGCCGAGGTCGCCCCGGAGGTGGATGTGTCCCCCGGCGGGGCCGTGCTGGCCGCTGACCAGGGGGGCAAGCCGCCGGGCGAGATCCTCGGTGGCGGTTTCATCGGGCAGGTGCAGGGTGGCGCTGCGTAAGGGAGCGGACATGGCGCGGGGCGAGTGGTAAAAGAGAAAGCGAGACAGGCACGAGGCCCGGCCGGACGCGATCGGCGTACGCCATTATAGGAATGCGGGTTTCTGCTAATCTATGATTGATTGTTATTCTCAATAAGCTGCCGCACCGGGCGCGCTGCGCATCCGGCCGGCCGCCGTTACGGAGCCGCACGCGCATGAAGACCCGCATCGAAAAAGATACTTTCGGTCCCATCGAGGTCCCGCAGGATCACCTGTGGGGCGCCCAGACCCAGCGTTCGCTGCACTTTTTCGCCATTTCCACCGAGAAGATGCCGGCTCCGCTGGTGGAGGCGATGGCGCGGCTCAAGCGCGCCGCCGCCAAGGTGAATGCCGAACTGGGCGAGCTCGACCCCAAGATCGCCGACGCCATCGTGAAGGCGGCCGACGAGGTCATCGCCGGCAAGTGGCCGGACGAGTTTCCGCTGTCGGTCTGGCAGACCGGGTCGGGCACGCAGAGCAACATGAACATGAACGAGGTGCTGGCCAACCGCGCCTCGGAACTGCTGGGTGGCGAGCGCGGCGAGGCCCGCAAGGTCCATCCGAACGACCACGTCAACCGCGGGCAGTCTTCCAACGATACCTTCCCCACCGCCATGCACGTGGCCGCCGCCGTGCAGGTCGAGCACCACCTGCTGCCGGCCCTGAAGGCGCTGCGCGCCACGCTGGCGGCCAAGAGCGCCGAATTCTACGACATCGTCAAGATCGGCCGCACGCACCTGCAGGACGCCACGCCGCTGACGCTGGGCCAGGAGATCTCCGGCTACGTGGCGCAGCTCGACCTGGCCGAGCAGCAGATCCGCGCCACCCTGCCGGGCCTGCACCAGCTCGCCATCGGCGGCACCGCCGTGGGCACGGGTCTGAACGCCCATCCGCAGTTCAGCGCCAAGGTGGCGGCCGAACTCGCGCACAGCACCGAGACTGCCTTCGTCTCGGCGCCCAACAAGTTCCAGGCGCTGGCTTCGCACGAGGGCCTGCTGTTCGCGCACGGCGCGCTCAAGTCGCTGGCCGCCGGACTCATGAAAATCGCCAATGACGTGCGCTGGCTCGCCAGCGGCCCGCGCTCGGGCCTGGGCGAGATCAGCATTCCCGAGAACGAGCCGGGCAGCTCCATCATGCCGGGCAAGGTCAATCCCACGCAGTGCGAGGCCATCACCATGCTGGCCGCGCAGGTCATGGGCAACGACGTGGCCATCAACATCGGCGGCGCCAGCGGCAACTTCGAGCTCAACGTCTACAAGCCGCTCATCATCCACAACTTCCTGCAATCGGCGCGCCTGCTGACCGACGGCATGGCCAGCTTCAACCAACACTGCGCGGCCGGCATCCAGCCCAACCGCGAGCGCATCGCCGAGCTGGTGGACCGCTCGCTCATGCTCGTGACGGCGCTCAACCCGCACATCGGCTACGACAAGGCCGCGCAGATCGCCAAGAAGGCGCACAAGGAAGGCCTGTCGCTCAAGGAGTCGGCGCTGGCGCTGGGCTTCCTGACCGAGGCGGAATTCGCGCAGTGGGTCGTGCCGGCCGACATGACCAACGCCCGCAAGCCGGGCTGAGGGCGTTCCGGGCGGCGGGGGCGTTCAGGCGCCCGCCGCCAGCAGCCAGAGCGGAATGGTCAGCGCCGAGAACAGGGTTCCCAGCGAGATCAGCACCGCCACCATCCGGCCGTCGCCGCCCATGCGCATCGCCAGCACGTAGGCGGCCGAGGCGGTGGGCAGGGCGGCGAAGAGCAGCAGCATGCGCGACTCCAGGGACGCCAGCCCCAGCAGGCGCGCCACGGCCAGCGCCACGAGCGGCAGCGCCAGCAGCTTCACGGCCAGCATCCAGGCGATCAGCCTGCCATGGCCCTTTCCTCCTTCCCACGACAGGCTCGCGCCCACGCAGATGATGCCCAGCGCGATGGCGGCCGCGCCCAGCCGGCCCAGCACGGTGTCGATGGGCGCGGGCAGGTGCAGCCCGGCCAGGTTGCAGGCCAGGCCGGCCAGGGTGGAAACCAGGAGCGGATTGCGCGCCAGCTCGCGCAGCAGGCTGCCGCCGTTGTGGCGGGCCAGCCCGTAGACCGCGGCCAGGTTCGCCATGGGCACGGCAAAGCCCACGATCAGCGCCATCACGGTCTGGCCCTGCGTGCCGCCGAGGCTGGCCGCCAGCGCCAGGCCGATGTACGTGTTGAAGCGGTAGCCGCATTGCGCCGACGAGGCCAGGCCGATCGGCGCGGGGCGCAGCACCGGCCCCGCCAGCCAGGCCAGCGCCACGCCCGACCAGATGACCGCCGCCGTGGCCTGCAGCAGCAGGGCGGCGTTGCCGGCCGAGATCGGCGTGCGCAGGATGGACTGAAAGAGCAGCGCGGGAAACAGCACGAAATACACCAGCCGTTCCATGCCGGCGAAGAATTCCCGCGAGAATCCGAGTTTGTGGCGCAGCGACCAGCCCAGGGCGACGAGCAGAAAATCAGGGAAAACCAGGAGTGCGACCGACATGGATCCGTTGTCTTGGCGAGGGGCGCGCGGCCGGCTGGCGGCCTATGCGAGTGTAAGCATTTGCTGCTATTCTCCGTCATTCTGGCGGGCGCGTCTGCCACAAGCAACTCGAAAACAGCCTGGCGGTCCCTGCCATGCGCAAAAGCGCCCGCGCCGTTATCTGCATATCCGTCCACAGGCGGATGCAACACACGACGGTCCCGTCCCGCACGGGTTCGCAACTAGGAGGAAGCACACCAATGATCAAAATCCGCTCCCTGGCCGCGGCTATCGCGCTGGCCACCGGCGCCGCCAGCCTGCTGGGCGCCACGGCCGCTCACGCCGCCGACAAGTACCCGAGCAAGCCCATCCGCGTCATCGTGCCGTTCGCGCCGGGCGGCTCCACCGACATCATCGCGCGCCTGGTCACGCAGCGCATGAGCCAGGAACTGGGCCAGCCCATGGTCGTGGAGAACAAGGGCGGCGCGGGCGGCGCCATCGGCGCTGCCGAAGCCGCGCGCGCCGACGCCGACGGCTATACGCTGTCTATCGCCACGGTGTCCACCATGGCCGTGAACCCGGCCTGCCGCCCCAACGACCTGCCCTACGATCCCATCAAGGACTTCCAGCCGGTCACCAACTTCGCGAACACCGCCAACGTGGTGGCCGTGAATCCCAAGTTCCCCGCCAAGGACTTCAAGGGCTTCCTCGAAGAGCTCAAGAAGAACCCGGGCAAGTACTCGTACGGCAGCTCGGGCACCTGCGGCGTGCTGCACCTGATGGGCGAATCGTTCAAGATGGCCACCGGCACCGACATCGTGCACGTGCCCTATAAGGGTTCGGGCCCGGCCGTGGCCGACGCCGTGGGCGGCCAGATCGAAATCCTGTTCGACAACCTGCCCTCGTCGATGCCGCAGATCCAGGCCGGCAAGCTGCGCGCCATGGCCATCGCCTGGCCCCAGCGCATCGATTCCATCAAGGACGTGCCCACCTTCAAGGAAGCCGGCTATCCGGTGCTGAACCAGCCGGTGTGGTATGGCCTGCTGGCCCCCAAGGGCACGCCCATGGAAGTCGTGAACAAGCTGCGCGACGCCGCCGTGGTCGCCCTGAAGGACCCCAAGGTCATCAAGGCGCTCGACGAGCAGGGCTCGGCGCCCTCGGGCAACACGCCGGAAGAGTTCGCCAAGGAAATCAAGGAACAGTACGACTGGGCCAAGGACGTGGTGAAGAAGCAGAACATCAAGCTCGATTGATGACGCTTCCCGCCTGACGGCTCCGGACCCGCCCGCGTGGCGGGTCTTTTTTCGGGGGCGCCTATGCGCCCATCACCTCGGCCAACCGCGCCTCGCAGGCCGAGCGCAGGCGTTCGATGAGCTCGCGGTGCAGGCCGGACAGGGGATCCTGGTTGCGCACCATGATGCTGATGGGCACGCGCAGCGCCGGATCCAGGCGGCGCAGGCCCATGCCGGGCCGCAGCATGGCCTGGGCGGTGATGGCGTCCACGATGGCGTCGCCGCAGCCCGCGTCCACCAGCGCGCAGGCCACGTAATGCGTCTGCACCCGGATGGCGGCCTGCGGGTCCAGGCCCTGGGCGTCGAGCGCCATCTGCAGCAGCGCGCCGGAGGCGTCGCGCGCGTCCAGCAGGATCAGCGTGGCCGAGTGCGGCAAGTCCTGCAGGCGCAGCGGGCCCGCGTCCGTCTGGCGGCTCAGGTGCACGAGCTCGGTGTGGCCCAGCCCGATGCGGGTCAGGCCGGCGTAGTCGTTGCTGTCGAACGTGATGGCGAGGTCGAGCTCGCGCGTGAGCAGCCCCTGCACCAGCTCCGCGCTGTGATGGGTGTGGATGTCGAAGGTGATGCCTGGCTGCGCGTCGCGGCTGGCGCGCACTACCTCCGGCAGCAGCCCCAGGCCGAGCGCCGGCGCGCAGCCCAGGCGCAGGTGGCCGTTGGGGCTGTCGCGCAGGCTGGCCGCCAGCCTGCGCACGCTGCTCAGGTCCTGGTGCAGCCGGGCCACTTCGGGCGACAGGATTTCCGCCTCGCGCGTGGCCACCAGGCGCCCCTTCACGCGCTCGAACAGCTTGAATCCGAGCTGGGCCTCGGCATGGGCCAGCAGCTTGCTGGCGGCGGGCTGCGAAATGTGCAGGGCGGCGGCCGCCTCGGTCAGCGAGCCGGTGCGGCGGATCGCTTCGAAGATCTCGATGTGGCGCAGGCGCATGGGCTGGACTCGGTACGGAAGTGAAACGGCGATTTTAGGATCAATGTCAGGCGGGGGCGGGCGCTCTTGACTATGATGGCCGCTTGCCGCAATGCCCGAGGGAGACTGTCATGCGTGTCCGCCAAGCCGCCGCCGCGGCCCTGCTTTGCCTGTCCATGCTGCCCGCGGCGCAGGCCCGCGGCCCGGTCGCCGCCGAAGACCGCAATCCCGAGGCGGCCACCGGGCTGGCCGAGCGCCCGCTCGTGCGCGCGCCGCATTTCATGATGGTGTCCGCCAATCCCCATGCCTCGGCCGCGGGCCGGGAGATGCTGCGCAAGGGCGGCAGCGCGGTGGACGCCGCCATCGCCGCGCAGCTGGTGCTGAACCTGGTGGAGCCGCAGTCTTCCGGCATAGGCGGCGGCGCGTTCCTGGTGACGTACTCCGCGCGCGACGGCCGCATCGAAACCTACGACGCGCGCGAAACGGCGCCCGCCGCCGCGCGGCCCGACCGTTTCCTGAAAGACGGCAAGCCCATGCCTTTTTCCCAAGCGGTCAATAACGGCATGGCGGTGGCCGTGCCGGGCTTGCTGCGCGGCCTGGAACTGGCCCACCGCGAGCACGGCCGGCTGCCGTGGCGCGAACTGTTCCAGCCCGCCATCCGTCTGGCCGAACGGGGTTTTGCGGTATCGCCGCGCCTGCATGCGCTGCTGGCGGGCAACAAGGCCCTGCGCCGGCAGGAGGCCGCGGCCGCCTACTTCTATGCGCCGGACGGCGCGCCCTGGCCGGTGGGGCATGTGCTGAAGAACCCGGATTTCGCGCGCACGCTGCGCGCAATCGCGGCGCATGGCGCGGACGCGTTCTACACGGGAGACATCGCGCGCGACGTCGTGGCCGCCGTGCATGCGCACCCCAGCCCGGGCGACCTCAGCCTGCAGGATCTGGCCGGCTACCGCGCGCTCAAGCGCGAGCCGGTCTGCGGCGGCTACCGCGGCTACACGCTGTGCGGCATGGGGCCGCCCAGCAGCGGTCCGCTGGCGGTGTTGCAGATCCTGGGCGAACTTGAGCAGTACCCCATGGGCAGCTACGCGCCGGAAAGCCTGGAGGCCGTGCATTACTTCTCGGAGGCGGGCCGGCTGGCGTTCGCCGACCGCGATTTCTACGTGGGCGATCCGGATTTCGTGCGCGTGCCGGTGCGCGCCTTGCTCGATCCCGCCTATCTGCGCGCGCGCGGCGCGCTCATCCGGCCCGACCGCAGCATGAAGGTGGCGCTGCCCGGCGACCCGGAGGGCACGCTGCTGTCGCTGGGCCGGGACGACGCCATCGAGATGCCGTCCACCAGCCATCTGGCCGTGGTGGACGCGCAGGGCAACGCGCTCAGCATGACGACCACCATCGAGAACGAGTTCGGCAGCAAGATCTTCGTGCGCGGATTCCTGCTCAACAACGAGATGACGGATTTCTCCTCGTCGTTCCAAGATCCCGAAGGCCGCCTGGTGGCCAACCGCATCGAGCCCGGCAAGCGGCCGCGCAGCGCCATGTCGCCCATGATCGTACTGCGCGATGGCAAGCCCTACATGGTGGTGGGGTCGCCCGGGGGCAGCGCCATCATCAATTACGTGGCCAAAACGCTGGTCGGCGTGCTCGACTGGGGGCTGGACATCCAGCAGGCCATCTCGCTGCCCAACATGGGCAGCCGCAACAAGGAAACCGAACTCGAAAAAGGCACCCCGCTGGAGGCGCTGGCGCCCGCGCTCGAGCGCATGGGGCATCCGGTGCGCCTCATGGATTTTCCCAGCGGCCTGCACGGCATCGTCATCGACGGCGGGCTGCAGGGCGGCGCCGATCCGCGCCGCGAAGGCCAGGCGCTGGGCGGCTAGGGCGTGTTCACCCTGGCGCCCGGCCCCGCGGTCTTTACTCGAGGTCGGCGGGGTCCAGCTCCATCGAGGCTTCGCGGCGGCGCGCCAGCCAGGTCACGCCCCACATCGCCACGCCCAGCAGCAGCAGCCAGCCGGCCACCTGGTACTGGATGACGTCGCGCCCGGTCAGCGGCGTGACCAGGAACAGGCAGGCCGCCGCGCCCAGCCAGGGCGTGACGCTGTTGATGCGGAAGTGCTCGTGCGGCACCCGCTCGCGGCGCAGCACCAGGACGGCCACGTTGACGAAGGCGAACACGCCCAGCAGTAGCAGCGCGGTGGTGCCGCCCAGGGCGCGGATGGCCTCGGAGTCCGACAGCGACACCAGGACGATCATGCCGAAGGCCAGCGCCGTGGTGAAGAGAATGGCGCTCCAGGGCGTGTGGTTGCGGCGGTGCACGTGGGCCAGGAAGGCGGGCAGCACGCCCTGGCGCGACATGCCATACAGCAGCCGGCTGGCCATCATCATGTTGATGAGGGCGGAGTTGGCCACCGCGAACATGGAGATGATGGGCATGATGTATTCCACCGGCAGGCCGGGCGCGGCGCGCTTGACCACGAGCACCAGCGGCGTGGCGCTCTGCGCCAGCTCGCCCACGGGCACCAGCGCCACGGCGCAGACCGACACCAGCACGTAGATGAGCGCCGTCAGCCCGAGCCCGGTCAGCATGACCTTGGGGAAGATGCGGTGCGGGTCGTGCGTTTCCTCGGCCATGTTGACCGAGTCCTCGAAACCCACCATGGCGAAAAAGGCCAGCGCGGTCGCCGAGGTGACCGCCAGGAACACGCTCTTGTCCTCGGGCGTGTCGAAGGCCACCACGCGCGAGAAATCGGCCTGGCCGCCCGCGATGGCGTAGAAGCCCAGCAGGATGACCATCAGCAGGCCGGAAAGCTCGATGAGGGTGAGCACCACATTGGCGCGCACGCTTTCCGAGGCGCCGCGCAGGTTCACCAGCATGACGAGCAGCATGAAGCCCAGCGCGCCCGCCGTGATCCACCCCTTCTCGGCCTCGATGCCCATGGCCGCGAACAGGTTGGCGGCGAAGGCCTGCGAGGCCGTGGCCGCCGAGGTCAGCCCTGAACACATCACCGTGAAGCACACAATGAAGGTCAGGAAATGCAGGCCGAAGGCCTTGTGCACGTACAGCGCCGCGCCCGCGGCCTTGGGATACTTGGTGACCAGCTCGAGGTAGGACAGCGCGGTCAGCAGCGCCACCGCGAACGCCACCAGAAAGGGCAGCCAGGCGGCGCCGCCGACTTCCTTGGCCACCTGGCCCGTCAGCGCATAGACGCCGGTGCCCAGTATGTCGCCCACGATAAAGAGCAGCAGGAGCTTGGGGCCCATGACCCGCTTGAGCGGCGCGTCGTGCGTTGCCGGGTTCCGGGGGGATGTCTCAGCCATCGTCTCTCCTCTTTCCGCTTGATTGCTGGAACTCGCGCTCGCGTGGCGCATGCGGAAAAGTCTAAGGCGGCCGGCGTGCCGGCGCTGCAAGGCGGTGCAACCAAATGTTGTGCCCCGCGACGGGGGGCGTGTGGTCCGGACTCCGCCCGTGGCTGCCGCGGCACCGGACAACGGGCAAAGAATCTATGGTCAGCCCGATTTTTGCAAGCAAGTTCGTGTTGGCGTAAATTGGGCTTGCTCAAATCTATTCGGAGTCGGTTGGGGACAGGTCCCCCGCTCCATGATGAGAGTCGCGCCCGGCA
>Ga0180220_1000107_pt1 | contig 146637 bp, 109 predicted proteins | sample eDN5th37CBELigBY_FD_151335 | JGI IMG/M metagenome (GOLD analysis project Ga0180220, IMG submission 151335) | Enriched backyard soil microbial communities from Emeryville, California, USA - eDNA 5th pass 37_C BE-Lig BY (version 2) (version 2) | ecosystem: Environmental > Terrestrial > Soil >... | reverse complement strand
TTACTCGATGATCTTCGCCACCACGCCCGCGCCGACCGTGCGGCCGCCTTCGCGGATCGCGAAGCGCAGGCCCTCGTCCATCGCGATCGGCGCGATCAGCGTCACGACCATCTTCACGTTGTCGCCCGGCATCACCATCTCGACGCCTTCCGGCAGCTCCACCGCACCCGTCACGTCCGTCGTGCGGAAGTAGAACTGCGGGCGGTAACCCTTGAAGAACGGCGTGTGGCGGCCGCCCTCGTCCTTCGACAGCACGTACACTTCCGCCTCGAACTTCGTGTGCGGCGTGATCGATCCCGGCTTCGCCAGCACCTGGCCGCGCTCCACCTCGTCACGCTTCGTGCCGCGCAGCAGCAGGCCCGCGTTGTCGCCCGCCTGCCCCTGGTCCAGCAGCTTGCGGAACATCTCCACGCCCGTCACCGTCGTCTTCGTCGTCGGACGGATGCCCACGATCTCGATTTCGTCGCCGACCTTGATCACGCCGCGCTCGATTCGACCCGTCACCACCGTGCCGCGGCCCGAAATCGAGAACACGTCCTCGACCGGCATCAGGAACGGCTTGTCGATGTCACGCTGCGGCTCCGGAATCCACGCGTCCAGCGCGTCCACCAGCTTCAGGATCGCCGGCACGCCGATCTCCGACTGGTCCCCTTCCAGCGCCTTCAGCGCCGAACCCTTCACGATCGGCGTGTCGTCACCCGGGAAGTTGTACTTCGACAGCAGCTCGCGGACCTCCATCTCGACCAGCTCCAGCAGCTCCGCGTCGTCGACCATGTCCGCCTTGTTCAGGAACACCACGATGTACGGCACGCCCACCTGGCGCGCCAGCAGGATGTGCTCGCGCGTCTGCGGCATCGGGCCGTCCGCCGCCGAACACACCAGGATCGCGCCGTCCATCTGCGCCGCACCCGTGATCATGTTCTTCACGTAGTCCGCGTGACCCGGGCAGTCCACGTGCGCGTAGTGGCGCGTCGGGCTCTCGTACTCCACGTGCGCCGTCGAGATCGTGATGCCGCGCGCCTTCTCTTCCGGCGCCGCGTCGATCTGGTCGTATGCCTTGAACTCGCCGCCGAAACGCTCCGCGCCGATCTTCGTCAGCGCCGCCGTCAGCGTCGTCTTGCCGTGATCCACGTGGCCGATCGTGCCCACGTTCACGTGCGGCTTCTTGCGCTCGAACTTTTCCTTCGACATGTCTGCTTACCTCGAGTCGTGATTGGTGACCGGTGATTCGGAGAAAGCGGGATCCGTGCTCTTTCCGAGCACGAATCCCGAATCACGAATCACGATTTCTTGATGACCGCCTCGGCGATGTTGTTGGGCGCTTCGGCGTAGTGGTCGAATTCCATCGTGAAGGTCGCGCGACCCTGCGACATCGAGCGCAGGCCGGTCGCGTAGCCGAACATCTCGCCCAGCGGCACCATCGCGTTGATGACCTTGCCCGACGGCGAGTCGTCCGAACCCTGCAGCACACCGCGGCGCCGGCTCAGGTCGCCCATCACGTCGCCCATGTAGTCTTCCGGCGTGACGACCTCGACCTTCATGATCGGCTCGAGCAGGACCGGGTTGGCCTTGTTGAAGCCTTCCTTGAAGCCCATCGAACCGGCGATCTTGAACGCCATTTCGTTCGAGTCGACCTCGTGGTACGAACCGTCGACCAGCTTCACCTTGATGTCGACGACCGGGTAGCCCGCCAGCGGGCCGCTCGTCATCGCCTCGCGGATGCCCTTGTCGACCGCCGGGACGTACTCCTTCGGCACCGAGCCGCCGACCGTGACGTTCTCGAACACGTAGCCCGCGCCGCGCTCCTGCGGCTCCATCTCGAGCACGACGTGGCCGTACTGGCCCTTGCCGCCCGACTGGCGCACGAACTTGCCTTCCTGCTTGACCGCCTTGCGGATGGTCTCGCGATAGGCGACCTGCGGCTTGCCGACGTTTGCCTCGACGTTGAACTCGCGCTTCATGCGGTCGACGATGATCTCGAGGTGGAGCTCGCCCATGCCCGAGATGATCGTCTGTCCGGACTCCTCGTCGGAACGCACGCGGAACGACGGATCTTCCTGGGCAAGACGCGACAGCGCGATGCCCATCTTCTCCTGGTCGGACTTCGTCTTCGGCTCGACCGCCATCGAGATGACCGGATCCGGGAACGTCATGCGCTCCAGCGTGATCACGTTGTCGAGCGCGCACAGCGTGTCACCGGTGGTGACGTCCTTCAGGCCGACCGCCGCGGCGATGTCGCCGGCGCGGACTTCCTTGATCTCGCTGCGCTCGGCCGCGTGCATCTGCAGGATGCGGCCGACGCGCTCCTTCTTGCTCTTGACCGGGTTGTACACCGTGTCGCCGGAGTTCAGCACGCCCGAATAGACGCGGAAGAACGTCAGCGAACCGACGAACGGGTCGGTCATGATCTTGAAGGCCAGTGCCGAGAACGGCGCATCGTCCGCCGCGTCGCGCGAATCTTCCTTCTCGTTCTCGTCGATGCCCTTGACCGGCGGACGATCGGACGGCGACGGCAGGTAGCGCACGACCGCATCGAGCATCGCCTGCACGCCCTTGTTCTTGAACGCCGTGCCGCAGAACACCGGGATCAACTTGTTCGAGACGACTGCCTCCCGGATGCCGGCATGGATCTCGTCCTCGGAGAGCGAACCCTCCTCGAGGTACTTGTTCATCAGCTCTTCGGACGTCTCGGCGGCCGACTCGACCAGGTACGAGTGCGCCTTCTCGCACACGTCCTTGAGGTGCGCCGGGATGTCGCGGTACTCGAACGACATGCCCTGCGACTCGGCGTCCCAGTAGATCGCCTTCATCTTGACCAGGTCGATCACGCCCTCGAACGCGTCCTCGGCGCCGATCGGCACCTGCATCGGGACCGGGTTCGCGCCCAGGCGCGAACGCAGCTGGCCGACGACCTTGTCGAAGTCGGCGCCGGTGCGGTCCATCTTGTTGACGAAGGCGAGGCGCGGCACGCCGTACTTGTTGGCCTGGCGCCACACGGTCTCGGACTGCGGCTGCACGCCGCCGACCGCGCACAGCACGAACACGGCGCCATCGAGCACGCGCAGCGAACGCTCGACTTCGATCGTGAAGTCGACGTGCCCGGGGGTGTCGATGATGTTGAAGCGATGCTGCGGGAACGAGCGGTCCATGCCGGTCCAGAAGCAGGTCGTCGCGGCGGACGTGATCGTGATGCCGCGCTCCTGCTCCTGCTCCATCCAGTCCATCGTCGCGGCGCCTTCGTGCACCTCGCCGATCTTGTGGTTCACGCCGGTGTAATAGAGGATGCGCTCGGTCGTGGTCGTCTTGCCGGCATCGATGTGGGCCATGATGCCGAAGTTGCGATAGCGCTCGATGGGAGTGGTGCGGGCCATAGTCTACCTTCGCAGGACGTCCCGCCCTGCTTCGAAAGCGGCCATCCGGGCCGCGCTACGTGAGTAGTCCGGCACGAATGCCGGGTGTCTTGTCGCCGGGAGCGGAGCGGTCCGCTCGCCGGCGGGCGCCGCCGGGGGTGACTCGCCGCGACGAGCGGCGATCCTTACCAGCGGTAGTGCGAGAACGCCTTGTTCGCTTCCGCCATGCGGTGCGTCTCTTCGCGCTTCTTGACCGCGCCACCGCGGTTCTCGGCCGCTTCGAGCAGCTCCGCCGCCAGCTTGCGCGGCATCGTGTTCTCGCCGCGCTTGCGCGCCGCGTCGATCAGCCAGCGCATCGCCAGCGCGGTGCGGCGGGTCGAACGCACTTCGACCGGCACCTGGTAGGTCGCGCCGCCGACGCGGCGGGACTTCACTTCGACGGCCGGGGCGACGTTGTTCAGCGCCTTCTCGACCAGGGCGACCGGCTCGGCGTGCTTCTCGCCGATGTGGTCCAGCGCGCCGTACACGATCTGCTCTGCGACCGACTTCTTGCCGCTCTGCATCACCATGTTGATGAAGCGGGCGATGACCTGGCTGCCATGCTTGGGATCGGGCAGCAGCGTGCGAGTCGGGGTTTGACCTTTGCGGGACATGGAGTCTTCTCAATAGTGCGGCCATGGAAGCCGCTTGATACTCAAGCGCCGGAGCGCCTGTGGGAATGCGGCCTGGATCAGCCCTTCGGGCGCTTGGCGCCGTACTTGGAGCGGCTCTGGCGGCGCTTGGTCACGCCGGCCGCGTCGAGCGAGCCGCGCACCGTGTGGTAACGCACGCCCGGCAGGTCCTTCACGCGGCCACCGCGGATCAGGACCACGGAGTGCTCCTGCAGGTTGTGGCCTTCGCCGCCGATGTAGCTGATGACCTCGAAGCCGTTGGTCAGGCGCACCTTGGCGACCTTGCGAAGGGCCGAGTTCGGCTTCTTCGGCGTCGTCGTGTAGACGCGCGTGCAGACGCCGCGGCGCTGCGGGCAGTTCGCCAGCGCCGGCGACGCGCTCTTGTACGTCTTCGGGCTGCGCGGCTTGCGGACCAGCTGATTGACTGTTGACATGCGTTTGAACCGTGCCTGCGAAATTCTTCGGAAGGGCCGGGACCTGCCCGGAAACAAAAGGCAGGCCGAACGAAATCCGGCCTGCCGAGACAAAAGAGTATAGCGTGCGCCTTTCGCACCGGTCAAGCCGATGCGGCGCCGCCAGCGCCTCCTGCGCTCGAACACGAGGCGATTCCTTCGCCTCCTTTCGATGTCGTTTCGCTGTCCGACCCGCCCCAGCCACCCCGCCGCGGGGGAACTCCGGGGCGTCGCCCCGAAGGCCCGCTCTCGCGGGCTTGGCCTGATGGCGCCGATGCCTCGGCGCCATGCCGGGTCAGTGCGCTTCGCCGTCTTCGGCGACCGCCTCGGCGACCGAACTCGTCGCGCCGAGCGTCTCGCGCTCCAGGTCCGTCAGTGCGCCGTGCCTGCTGCGCCGCTGGGCGTGGTAGGCAAGGCCGGTGCCGGCTGGAATCAAGCGCCCGACGATAACATTCTCCTTCAGGCCCCGCAAGGTATCGCGGGTCCCGCGAACGGCCGCCTCGGTCAGTACGCGCGTCGTCTCCTGGAACGAGGCTGCCGAGATGAACGACTCGGTCGCCAACGACGCCTTCGTGATGCCGAGCAGCACCGGCAGCATTTCCGCCGGGCGTTCGTCGCGGGCGACGGCACGCGAGTTCTCCTCCAGCAGGCGCGAGCGGTCGACCTGCTCGCCGCGCAGGAAGCGCGTGTCGCCGGGCTCGGAGATCTCGACCTTGCGCAGCATCTGGCGAATGATCGCCTCGATGTGCTTGTCGTTGATCTTCACGCCCTGCAGGCGATACACGTCCTGGATTTCCTTGACGAGGTAGGCCGCGAGCGGCTCCACCCCGAGCAGGCGCAGGATGTCGTGCGGATTCGGCTCGCCGTCCACGATCGTCTCGCCCTTCTCCACGTGCTCGCCCTCGAACACGATGACGTGGCGCCACTTCGGAATCAGCTCCTCGTGCTCGTTGCCGTCGGTGTCGCGAATGATCAGGCGCTGCTTGCCCTTGGTGTCCTTGCCGAAGCTGACCACGCCGGAGCGCTCGGCGAGGATCGCCGGCTCCTTCGGCTTGCGCGCCTCGAACAGGTCCGCGACGCGCGGCAGACCACCGGTAATGTCGCGCGTCTTCGACGTTTCCTGCGGGATACGCGCGACGACGTCGCCGACGCCGACCTCGGCACCGTTCTGCAGCGAGACGATCGCGCCCGCCGGCAGGAAGTACTGCGCCGGGATGTCCGTGCCCGGCAGGCGCAGCTCGCCGCCCTTCTTGTCGACCAGGCGCACCATCGGGCGCAGGTCCTTGGCGGTGCCGCCGCGACGCTTCGGGTCGGTCACGACGGCGCTGGCGAGGCCGGTCAGCTCGTCGACCTGCTCCTGCACGGTGATGCCGTCCTGGAAGTCGATGAAGCGGACCACGCCCGCCACTTCCGAAACGATCGGGTGGGTATGCGGGTCCCACTTGGCGACGGTCTGGCCGGCCTTGACGGCCGCGCCGTCCCGCGCATCGATCACCGCGCCGTACGGCACCTTGTAGCGCTCGCGCTCGCGGCCGTGGTTGTCCATCACCGACAACTCGCCCGAACGCGACACCGCCACGAGGTGGCCGGAGCTGTGCTCGACCGTCTTGAGGTTGGTGAACTTCAGCGTGCCGGTCGTCTTGACCTGCACGTTGTCGACCGCGGCTGCACGCGAGGCGGCACCACCGATGTGGAACGTACGCATCGTCAGCTGCGTGCCCGGCTCGCCGATCGACTGCGCCGCGATCACCCCCACGGCCTCGCCGATGTTGACGAGGTGGCCGCGCGCGAGGTCGCGGCCGTAGCACATCGAGCACACGCCGAAGCGCGCGTCGCAGGTGATCGGCGAACGCACCAGCACGGACTGCACGCCGGCCGCCTCGAGCTTCTCGACCATCGCTTCGTCGAGCAGCGTGTTGCGCAGGACCAGCGGGTCCTCGTCGTTGCCCGGCGCGAACACGTCTTCGGCCACCACGCGGCCGAGCACGCGATCCTTCAGCGCCTCGACGACGTCGCCGCCCTCGACGATCGGCGCCATGGTCAGGCCGGCGCGGGTCTCGCAGTCGACCTCGGTCACGACCACGTCCTGCGCCACGTCGACGAGGCGGCGGGTGAGGTAGCCGGAGTTGGCGGTCTTGAGCGCGGTGTCCGCCAGGCCCTTGCGCGCGCCGTGGGTCGAGTTGAAGTACTGCAGGACGTTCAGGCCCTCGCGAAAGTTCGCCTTGATCGGGGTCTCGATGATCGAGCCGTCCGGGCGGGCCATCAGGCCACGCATGCCTGCCAGCTGGCGGATCTGCGCGGCGCTGCCGCGCGCGCCGGAGTCGGCCATGATGAACAGCGAGTTCATCGACTTCTGTTCGACGAGCTCGCCCTTCGCGTTCCGCACTTCGTCGGAACCGATGCCCTTCATCATCGCCGCCGCGACCTTCTCGTTCGTACGCGACCAGATGTCGACCACCTTGTTGTAGCGCTCGCCCGCGGTCACGAGGCCCGACTGGTACTGCTGCTGGATCTCGGTGACTTCCTTCTCGGCTTCCTCGAGGATGCCCTTCTTGGCGGCCGGGATCTTCATGTCGTCGATGCCGATCGACATGCCCGCACGCGTCGCGTAGTGGAAGCCCGTGTACATCAGCTGGTCGGCGAACACGACCGTGTCCTTGAGCCCCAGGCGGCGATAGCACTGGTTGATCAGGCGCGAGATGTTCTTCTTGGTCAGCTCGATGTTGACCAGCGCGAACGGCAGGCCCTCGGGCAGGATCTCGGCCAGCAGCGCGCGGCCGACCGTGGTGTCGACCAGGGTGGCCTTCTCGACGCGGTTGCCGGCGTCGTCGAACTCGACCTGGCGCAGGCGCACCTTCACCTTCGCGTGCAGCTCGACCGCGCGATTGTCGTAGGCGCGATGGACTTCGGCGACGTTCGAGAACGCCATGCCCTCGCCCTTCGCGTTCTCCAGCGCGCGCGTCATGTAGTACAGGCCGAGCACGACGTCCTGCGTCGGCACGATGATCGGCTCGCCATTCGCCGGCGAGAGGATGTTGTTGGTCGACATCATCAGGGCGCGCGCTTCCAGCTGCGCCTCGAGCGACAGCGGCACGTGCACGGCCATCTGGTCGCCGTCGAAGTCGGCGTTGAACGCGGTACAGACCAGCGGGTGCAGCTGGATCGCCTTGCCTTCGATCAGCACCGGCTCGAACGCCTGGATGCCGAGGCGATGCAGCGTCGGCGCGCGGTTCAGCAGCACCGGGTGCTCGCGGATCACCTCTTCGAGGATGTCCCACACCTCGGCGCTCTCGCGCTCGACCAGCTTCTTCGCCGCCTTGATCGTGGTGGCGAGGCCGCGGCGCTGCAGCTTGGAGAAGATGAACGGCTTGAACAGCTCGAGCGCCATCTTCTTCGGCAGGCCGCACTGGTGCAGCTTGAGCGTCGGGCCGACCACGATGACCGAACGGCCGGAGTAGTCGACGCGCTTGCCGAGCAGGTTCTGGCGGAAGCGGCCCTGCTTGCCCTTGATCATGTCGGCGAGCGACTTCAGCGGGCGCTTGTTGGTGCCGGTGATGGCGCGGCCACGGCGGCCGTTGTCCATCAGCGCGTCGACCGCCTCCTGCAGCATGCGCTTCTCGTTGCGCACGATGATGTCCGGCGCATTGAGCTCGAGCAGGCGCTTGAGGCGGTTGTTGCGGTTGATGACGCGGCGATAGAGGTCGTTGAGGTCCGACGTGGCGAAACGGCCACCGTCGAGCGGCACCAGCGGGCGCAGGTCGGGCGGCAGCACCGGCAGCACCGTCAGCACCATGTACTCGGGGCGGTTGCCGGACTCGAGGAACGCCTCGACCAGCTTGATGCGCTTGGACAGGCGCTTGAGCTTCGTCTCGGAGTTGGTCGCAGCGATCTCCTCGCGCAGCTTGATCAGCTCCTGGTTCAGGTCGATCGTCTTCAGCAGCTCGTAGACGGCTTCGGCGCCCATGCGCGCGTCGAACTCGTCACCGTGCTCCTCGACCGCCTGCAGGTACTGTTCCTCGTTGAGCAGCTGGCCGCGCTCGAGCGCGGTCAGGCCCGGATCGACGACCACGTAGGCCTCGAAATAGAGGATGCGCTCGATGTCGCGCAGGGTCATGTCGAGCATCAGGCCGATGCGCGACGGCAGCGACTTCAGGAACCAGATGTGCGCGGTCGGCGAGGCGAGCTCGATGTGGCCCATGCGCTCGCGGCGCACCTTGGCCAGCGTCACCTCGGTGCCGCACTTCTCGCACACGACGCCGCGGTGCTTCATGCGCTTGTACTTGCCGCACAGGCACTCGTAGTCCTTGATCGGGCCGAAGATGGCAGCGCAGAACAGGCCGTCGCGTTCGGGCTTGAATGTGCGGTAGTTGATCGTCTCGGGCTTCTTCACTTCCCCGAACGACCACGAGCGGATCAGGTCCGGCGACGCCAGCGCGATCTTGATCGAGTCGAAGTCGAGCGACTGGCGCTGCTGGTTGAAGAGGTTGAGCAGGTCTTTCATTTGGATATCTCCGGATGGAGCGATTCTTTCGAAGAGGGCTGAGGGCTGAGAGCTGGGGGCCGAAGGTCGGGGCGGAGGTTCCGGGTGCTTCCCGGCCCTCGGCCTCCGGCCCTCAGCCCTGCTCGATCAGCGCTCTTCCAGCTCCATGTTGATCGCCAGCGAGCGGATCTCCTTCACCAGCACGTTGAAGGATTCCGGCATGCCCGCGACCATCTCGTGGTCGCCATCGACGATGTTCTTGTACATCTGGTTGCGTCCGGAGACGTCGTCGGACTTCACCGTCAGCATTTCCTGCAGCGTGTAGGCCGCGCCGTAGGCCTCGAGCGCCCACACTTCCATCTCGCCGAAGCGCTGGCCGCCGAACTGCGCCTTGCCGCCGAGCGGCTGCTGCGTGACGAGCGAGTACGGGCCGGTCGAACGCGCGTGCATCTTGTCGTCGACGAGGTGGTTCAGCTTCAGCATGTGCATGTAGCCGACGGTGACCGGGCGGTCGAACGCCTCGCCGGTGCGGCCGTCGTAGAGGATCGTCTGCCCGGACTCGGGCAGGTCCGCCAGCCGCAGCATCGCCTTGATCTCCTCCTCGACCGCACCGTCGAACACCGGCGTCGCCATCGGCACGCCGTCGGTGAGGTTCTGCGCCAGCACCAGCAGTTCCTCGTCGGTCAGCGACTTGAGATTCACGTGGTGGCCGGCGGCGGCCTCCTTGCTCGCGTTCGAGTTGTAGATCTCGTCGAGGAACTTGCGCAGGTCCGCGACCTTCGCCTGCGCCTTGAGCATGCGGTCGATCTTCTCGCCGAGGCCCTTCGCAGCCCAGCCGAGGTGGACTTCGAGGATCTGGCCGATGTTCATTCGCGACGGCACGCCGAGCGGGTTCAGCACGATGTCGACCGGGCGGCCGTCCTTCGCGTAGGGCATGTCCTCGACCGGCACGATCATCGACACGACGCCCTTGTTGCCGTGGCGGCCGGCCATCTTGTCGCCCGGCTGGATGCGGCGCTTCACGGCCAGGTAGACCTTGACCATCTTCAACACGCCCGGCGCGAGGTCGTCGCCGGCGGTGATCTTCGCCTGCTTCGCCTTGAAGCGCTGCTCGAACTCCTCCTTGTGGCGCTTAACCTGCTCCTGCGCGCGCTCGAGGAACTCGGCCGCGTCCTCGTCCTTCATGCGGATCGCGAACCACTCGTCCTTCTTCAGGCCGTCGAGGTATTCATCGGTGATCTCCGCGCCCTTCTTCAGTGCGCCGGGGCCGCCGTTGGCGACCTTGCCGACGAGCGCCGCGCGCAGGCGGTTGTAGATCGCGCCCTCGAGGATGCGGAACTGGTCGTCGAAGTCCTTCTTGATGCGCTTGATCTCCATTTCCTCGATCTGGCGCGCACGCTTGTCCTTCTCGATGCCGTCACGCGTGAACACGGTGACGTCGATGACGGTGCCGTCCATGCCCGGCGGCACGCGCAACGAGCTGTCCTTCACGTCGGACGCCTTCTCGCCGAAGATCGCGCGCAGCAGCTTCTCTTCCGGGGTCAGCTGCGACTCGCCCTTCGGCGTCACCTTGCCGACCAGGATGTCGCCCGCCTTCACCTCGGCGCCGATGTAGACCACGCCCGACTCGTCGAGGCGCGCGAGTGCCTGTTCGCCGACGTTCGGGATGTCGGCCGAGATCTCCTCCGGGCCGAGCTTGGTGTCGCGCGCGACGCAGGTCAGCTCCTCGATGTGGATCGTGGTGTAGCGGTCTTCCTCCACCACGCGCTCGGACAGCAGGATCGAGTCCTCGAAGTTGTAGCCGTTCCACGGCATGAACGCGACCAGCATGTTCTGGCCGAGCGCGAGCTCGCCGAGGTCGGTGGACGAGCCGTCCGCCAGCACGTCGCCGCGCTCGACGCGGTCGCCCACGTTGACCAGCGGGCGCTGGTTGAGGTTCGTGTTCTGGTTCGAACGCGTGTACTTCGTCAGCGTGTAGATGTCGACGCCGGCGTCGTTTTCGCCGATCTCATCCTCGTTCACGCGCACGACGATGCGGGCCGCGTCGACCTGGTCGATCACGCCGGCACGCTTGGCGGCGACGGTCACGCCGGAGTCGCGCGCGACCGCGCGCTCGATGCCGGTACCGACCAGCGGCGTCTGCGAGCGCAGCGTCGGCACGGCCTGGCGCTGCATGTTGGCGCCCATCAGCGCGCGGTTGGCGTCGTCGTGCTCGAGGAACGGAACCAGCGCCGCCGCGACCGACACGGTCTGCATCGGCGACACGTCCATGTAGTTGATCTCGCTCGCCGGGCGCAGCTCCGACTCGCCGCGGAAGCGGCAGGAAACGTATTCCTCGGTGAAGGTGCCGTCCTTGTTGAGCGGCGAGTTCGCCTGCGCGATCACGAAGTCGCCCTCGTCGATCGCGGACAGGTAGTCGACCTGGTTGGTGATCTTGCCGCCCGACACGCGGCGATACGGCGTCTCGAGGAAGCCGTAGTCGTTCGTGCGCGCGTACACCGCGAGCGAGTTGATCAGGCCGATGTTCGGGCCTTCCGGCGTTTCGATCGTGCAGACGCGGCCGTAATGCGTGGGGTGCACGTCGCGCACCTCGAAGCCGGCGCGCTCGCGCGTGAGGCCGCCCGGGCCGAGCGCGGAGACGCGGCGCTTGTGCGTGACCTCGGACAGCGGGTTGTTCTGGTCCATGAACTGGCTGAGCTGGGAGGAGCCGAAGAACTCCTTCACCGCGGCCGCGACCGGCTTGGCATTGATGAGGTCCTGCGGCGTCAGCCCGTCCGCCTCGGCGAGCGAAAGGCGCTCCTTGACCGCACGCTCGACGCGCACGAGGCCGATGCGGAACACGTTCTCGGCCATCTCGCCGACCGAGCGCACGCGACGGTTGCCGAGGTGGTCGATGTCGTCGACGATGCCGCGGCCGTTGCGGATCTCGATCAACACCTTGATGACGTCGAGGATGTCCGAACCGGTGCCGTACTCCTTGTGCAGCGCCTTCGACGCCTCGTCGTTGCGCTCACCGAAATACTTGCCGTCGTACAGGATGCCGGGGCCCTTGTCATCCTTGCGGCCGACGCGGCGGTTGAACTTCATGCGACCGACCCGGTCGAGGTCGTAGCGCTCGCCGGAGAAGAACAGGTTCTGGAACAGGTTCTGCGCGGCGTCCTTGGTCGGCGGCTCGCCCGGGCGCATCATGCGGTAGATCTCGACCAGCGCCTCGAGCGGCGTCTTGGACGGATCGATGCGCAGCGTCCTGGAGATGTAGTCGCCGCGGTCGAGGTCGTTGACCCACAGGGTGGCGATCTTGTCGATGCCGGCCTTGCGGAACGCCTCGAGGTGGGCCTCGTTCAACTCGTCGTTCGCCGCGGCGAGCAGTTCGCCGGTCTTGGTGTCGACGACGTCGTGGGCGAGGATGCGGCCGACGAGGTACTCGTCCGGCACCTCGAGCGACTTGATCGACGCCTTCTCGAGCTGCTTCACGTGGCGCGCGGTGATGCGCTTGCCGGCCTCGACGATCACGTTGCCGTCGGCGCGCAGGTCGAAGTTGAGCGTCTCGCCGCGCAGCCGCTCGGCCACCAGGTCGAGGCGCGCGCCATCCTTCTTGCCGAGGTGGAAGACGTTCTTCTCGAAGAAGATGTCGAGCATCTCCTCGTTGGTGTAGCCGAGCGCGCGCAGCAGCACCGTGACCGGCAACTTGCGGCGGCGGTCGATGCGGGTGAACAGCGCATCCTTCGGGTCGAACTCGAAGTCGAGCCAGGAGCCGCGGTAGGGGATCACGCGCGCGCTGTACAGCAACTTGCCCGAGCTGTGCGTCTTGCCGCGGTCGTGGTCGAAGAACACGCCCGGCGAACGGTGCAGCTGCGAGACGATGACGCGCTCGGTGCCGTTGACGATGAAGGTGCCGGTGTCGGTCATGAGCGGCAGTTCGCCCATGTACACTTCCTGCTCCTTGACGTACTTGATGGCCTTGTTCGACGACTCCTTGTCGTAGATGACCAGGCGCACGGTCACGCGCAGCGGCGCGCCGTAGCTCATGCCGCGCGAACGGCATTCGCGCTCGTCGAACGGCGGCTCGCCGAGGCGGTAGTTGACGTACTCCAGCGCAGCGCTGCCCGAATAGCTCGTGATCGGGAACACCGAGCGCAGGGCCGCGTGCAGGCCCTTGTCCTCGCGCGCATTCGGCTCGACGTCGGCCTGCAGGAACTCGCGGTACGAATCCACCTGGATCGCAAGCAGGAACGGCACGTCCAGCACGGGCGGACGCTTGCCGAAATCCTTGCGGATGCGCTTCTTTTCGGTGAAGGAGTAAGTCGTCTGGGTCATGAGGAGAACACCTCGTACAGCGCGCGACGGCGGCTCGTCGCTGGAAGAAAACCGGCGGTGAAACGGATATCGGAAATGACGCGGGGAACCCCATGAGGTGGGGGCCGGGTCGCCATTTCCCATAGCCGCTCGGCTACCGCCGCAACGGGCAAAGCCCGGGGGCTTTCGCCCCCAGGCTTCGGGTTCGTCATTCCGGCGGAGGCCGGAATCCAGTCTTTTCTTTTCGTCTTCCCGTACTCATCGAAAGCTGGACCCCGGATCAACGCACGTCCTGTGCCGTCCGGGGTGACGCCATCCTGGCGTCACTTGACCTCGACGGTCGCACCAGCCGCTTCGAGGTCCTTCTTGAACTTCGCTGCGTCGTCCTTCGACACGCCTTCCTTCAGGACGCCGCCGGCCTCGGTGAGGTCCTTGGCTTCCTTCAGGCCGAGGCCGGTGATCGCGCGGACGGCCTTGATCACGTCGACCTTCTTCTCGCCCGCGCTCTTGAGCACGACGGTGAACTCGGTCTGCTCCTCGGCCGGGGCGGCCGCGGCGGCGGCCGGGCCGGCGACGGCCACCGGGGCCGCGGCGGAGACGCCGAACTTCTCTTCGATCGCCTTGACCAGCTCCATGACCTCCATGAGGCTCTTGGCGGCGATGGCTTCGACGATCTGCTCGTTGGAAAGGGACATTGGGTTTACCTCTTCGGGATTTCTGGATGGATTGTTCGGAAGTCGTCGGCTCAGGCCGATTCGGCCGGCGCGGCGTCGCCGCCGCCCTGCTTGTCGGCGACCGCCTTGACCGCGCGGGCGAACATCGCCGCGGGCTCGGCCAGCACGCGCGCCAGCATGCCGAGGGCCTGCTCGAGCGTCGGCAGCGAGGCGAGCACGTCGACGTGGCTGGCCGGGTACTGCTGGCCGCCGACGACGACGATCTTCGCCTTGAGCTTGTCGTTGCTCTTCGCGAACTCCTTGATCAGCCGACCGGCCGCTCCGGGTTCCTCTTTCGAGAACGCGTAGAGCAGCGGCCCGACCAGCGAGTCCTTGACGCACTCGTACTCCGTACCGGCGACCGCACGCGACGCCAGCGTGTTCTTGACGACCTTCAGGAACACGCCGGTTTCGCGCGCCTTCTTGCGCATCGCGGTCATCTGCTCGACCGTGGTGCCCGCGTACTCGGCGGCGATGAGGGAGTGAGCGCTCGCGGCGACCTGCGCCACTTCGGCCACGACTTCCTTCTTCTGGGACAGATTGAGAGCCATTGAACTCCTCCAATTGAACTCCGCGCGCGGCAGCGCCGCCCGCGGTCCTGAACGGCATCCGTCCTGGACGCCGGGGATGCGGATCGCATCCCGGTGGTGGCCTGTCTGACTGGTCTGCCCAGGGGCGTGATAACCAGATGAATCCAGGAGGCGGCACCATCTGCGCAGGCTGGTGTTTTGAGGCCTTGCCGGCTGGACCGGGACGATCCCTGCAACTGCAGTGCGTCCGTGCTTCCCGATCGCGCCGTCGCGGCCGCCTGCGGTCTTTGACGGCCCCCGCTCGCGCGGGCGCCCTCAAAATCCGAATGTCCCGCTCCGCGGAGCGGGACCCTTGCGAATACAACGCGCCGCCGCGACCGCGGCGGCGCTGGAACTCAGGCCGCGTTCACCGTCGACGGATCGACGATCACGCCGACGCCCATCGTGCTGGAGATCGAGACCTTCTGCAGGTACTGGCCCTTGGCAGCAGCCGGCTTGGCCTTCTGCAGGTCGGCCAGCAGCGCACCGAGGTTTTCCTTCAGCGCGTTCGCCTCGAACGAGGCCTTGCCGATCGAGCAGTGGATGATGCCCGCCTTGTCGTTGCGGAACTTGACCTGGCCGGCCTTGGCGTTCTTGACCGCCGTGACCACGTCGGCGGCGACCGAGCCGTCCTTCGGGTTCGGCATCAGGCCGCGAGGGCCGAGCAGCTGGCCGAGCTTGCCGACGACGCGCATCGCGTCCGGCGTCGCGATCACGCGACCGAAGTCGAGGTCGCCGGCCTGCATGCGCTCGGCGAGGTCTTCCATGCCGACCGCATCCGCGCCGGCCGCCTTGGCCGCCTCGGCCTTCTCGCCCGGCGGGCAGAACACCGCGACCTTGACCGTCTTGCCCGTGCCGTGCGGCAGCATCACCGAGCCGCGCACGCCCTGGTCGGACTTCTTCGCGTCGATGCCGAGGCGGATCGCCACGTCGACGGATTCGGGGAACTTCGCCTTGGCGCCTTCCTTGACGAGCTTGAGCGCCTCGTCGATCGAGTACGCCTTGCCCGGGACGACCTTCGCGCTGAGCGCCTTGTAACGCTTGCTGATCTTCGTGCTCATGTTCAGATCTCCGACACCAGGCCCATGCTGCGCGCGCTGCCCGCGATGGTGCGGACGGCGGCGTCGAGGTCGGCCGCGGTCAGGTCGGGCTCCTTCGCCTTGGCGATTTCCTCGAGCTGCTTGCGCGTGACCTTGCCGACCTTCTCGGTGTTCGGGCGCTTCGAGCCGGAGGTGATGCCCACGGCCTTCTTCAGCAGGATCGACGCCGGCGGCGTCTTGGTGATGAACGTGAACGTGCGGTCGGAGTAGGCCGTGATCACGACCGGGATCGGAAGGCCCGGCTCGAGCTTCTGCGTGGCGGCGTTGAACGCCTTGCAGAATTCCATGATGTTGAGGCCGCGCTGGCCGAGGGCGGGACCCACCGGCGGCGACGGGTTGGCCTGGCCGGCCTTGACCTGCAGCTTGATGTAACCGACGACTTTCTTTGCCATTGCTGTTCTCCGGGTGCTAGCGCCTGACGGGTCAGGCTCCCCATCGCGCCGGGATCGTCATGTCGAAGGTGGCGCGTGTCCCGGCGTCACGTCGCCCCTCTGCGCCGACGGGCCGCTTGGGGCGGCCCGTGGGAGGTGTTCGGGTAGGGAGCCGGAAAGTATAGCAGCTTTTCGGCGCCCCGTCGGCGGCTGGCTCAGGCCTTCTCGACCTGGCCGAATTCGAGCTCGACCGGGGTCGAACGGCCGAAAATGAGCACTGCGACGCGCAGGCGGCTCTTCTCGTAGTTGACTTCCTCGACCACGCCGTTGAAGTCGTTGAACGGGCCGTCGGTGACGCGCACCATCTCGCCCGGCTCGAACAGCACCTTCGGGCGCGGCTTCTCGGCGCCTTCCTGGACGCGCTGGAGGATGCCCTCGGCCTCGGAGTCCTTGATCGGCAGCGGGCGGTCGGCGGTGCCGCCGATGAAGCCCATGACCTTCGGCGTTTCCTTGACCAGGTGCCAGGACTCGTCGTCGATCTTGAGCGCCTTGCCTTCGTCGTGCGTCTCGATCTGCACGAGCACGTAGCCCGGGAAGAACTTGCGCTCGCTGCGGCGCTTCTGGCCGCCGCGCATCTCGATGACTTCCTCGGTCGGCACCATCACTTCGCCGAACTTTTCCTGCATGCCCGCGCGCGCGATGCGCTCCTTGAGCGAGCGGGCGACGGTGTGCTCGAAGCCGGAATAGGCGTGGACGACGTACCAACGCTTGCTCATGCCGGCTCCCTCAGCTCCCGATCTTCAGCAGGTTGTCGAGCACGATCCACTTCAGCACGACGTCGATGAGGCCGAGCAGCAGGCTGAGGATGATCACGACGACGATGATCACGAGCGTCGTGCGCACGGTTTCGTCGCGCGTCGGCCACACGACCTTGCGCAGTTCGAACTGGGACTCGGACAGGTACTCGCGCACCGAACGACCGAAGCCGGTGAATGCGCCGACGGCGGCGGCGGCGATCAGGCCGGCCATCATCACGCCCAGGCGCGCCCAGCCGTTCCAGTCGGCGAGGTAGTAGTAGGCGACGAGGCCGGCCACCAGCAACACGGCCGCCAGCACCAGCTTGACGATGTCGAGCGGGTTGGTCGCGCCCGTCTTTTCAGCCTTGGTATTCATGCGATCCACTTCGGCCGCCTTCCGTTGGCGGTAGCGATCAGCCCGGCATCCTGCCGGGCTTGGGCGAAGAGAAACTGGCACGCCAGGAGGGACTCGAACCCCCAACCTGCGGTTTTGGAGACCGCTGCTCTGCCAATTGAGCTACTGGCGTGTGTACGGGACCGGTTTACTCGATGATCTTCGCCACCACGCCCGCGCCGACCGTGCGGCCGCCTTCGCGGATCGCGAAGCGCAGGCCCTCGTCCATCGCGATCGGCGCGATCAGCGTCACGACCATCTTCACGTTGTCGCCCGGCATCACCATCTCGACGCCTTCCGGCAGCTCCACCGCACCCGTCACGTCCGTCGTGCGGAAGTAGAACTGCGGGCGGTAACCCTTGAAGAACGGCGTGTGGCGGCCGCCCTCGTCCTTCGACAGCACGTACACTTCCGCCTCGAACTTCGTGTGCGGCGTGATCGATCCCGGCTTCGCCAGCACCTGGCCGCGCTCCACCTCGTCACGCTTCGTGCCGCGCAGCAGCAGGCCCGCGTTGTCGCCCGCCTGCCCCTGGTCCAGCAGCTTGCGGAACATCTCCACGCCCGTCACCGTCGTCTTCGTCGTCGGACGGATGCCCACGATCTCGATTTCGTCGCCGACCTTGATCACGCCGCGCTCGATTCGACCCGTCACCACCGTGCCGCGGCCCGAAATCGAGAACACGTCCTCGACCGGCATCAGGAACGGCTTGTCGATGTCACGCTGCGGCTCCGGAATCCACGCGTCCAGCGCGTCCACCAGCTTCAGGATCGCCGGCACGCCGATCTCCGACTGGTCCCCTTCCAGCGCCTTCAGCGCCGAACCCTTCACGATCGGCGTGTCGTCACCCGGGAAGTTGTACTTCGACAGCAGCTCGCGGACCTCCATCTCGACCAGCTCCAGCAGCTCCGCGTCGTCGACCATGTCCGCCTTGTTCAGGAACACCACGATGTACGGCACGCCCACCTGGCGCGCCAGCAGGATGTGCTCGCGCGTCTGCGGCATCGGGCCGTCCGCCGCCGAACACACCAGGATCGCGCCGTCCATCTGCGCCGCACCCGTGATCATGTTCTTCACGTAGTCCGCGTGACCCGGGCAGTCCACGTGCGCGTAGTGGCGCGTCGGGCTCTCGTACTCCACGTGCGCCGTCGAGATCGTGATGCCGCGCGCCTTCTCTTCCGGCGCCGCGTCGATCTGGTCGTATGCCTTGAACTCGCCGCCGAAACGCTCCGCGCCGATCTTCGTCAGCGCCGCCGTCAGCGTCGTCTTGCCGTGATCCACGTGGCCGATCGTGCCCACGTTCACGTGCGGCTTCTTGCGCTCGAACTTTTCCTTCGACATGGCTGCCTGTCTCGCTGGCTGTTTGGTGGTTGGTGAAGACCGCTACTCGAGGAGGCGCGGCCCCCCGGGGCCGCGTCCCGACCCGTCGCCAGGCCGTGGCGGCAGGTGCGAATTGGTGCTCACGAATGGAATCGAACCATCGACCTCCTCCTTACCAAGGAGGTGCTCTACCGACTGAGCTACGTGAGCGATTTGTCAAAAAGCTTTGCGCGTCCGCGGCGATCCGGGGCTCCGTCGACGTGGGCAGCGCAATGGAGCGGGAGACGGGAATCGAACCCGCGCTAGTAGCTTGGAAGGCTACAGTTCTACCATTGAACTACTCCCGCACCGGAACGAACCGGACCTGGGTAACGCGCCGGAGGCGGTGAAGCCGCCGGGTGCCGCACGCCACCCTTCGATGGCGTCGATGCCGGATCCGCTCCTGCGGATCCTTCGGAGCGGTCGTTCGCCGGTGGGTCGGACCCATCGCCTGCAACCGCTTCGACTCGATGCATGGTGGAGGGAGGTGGATTCGAACCACCGAAGGCGTAAGCCAGCAGATTTACAGTCTGCCCCCGTTGGCCGCTTGGGTATCCCTCCATTCACGGAGCCGCGCATTCTCGTTGCAGACGGACACCAGTGTCAAGGCGGGAAACGCCGGAAACGCGATCGCGCCGTCAGTCCGCCGGAGCGCGGAACGCCGCGACCTCCGCCTCCATCGCCTTCGACAGCGAAATGAGCCGTTGTGCGTAGTCCGCCGCGCGCCGGTCGGCCGCCGTCAGCGGCTGCCACGACGGGACCGGCGCCGGCTTGCCGTCCGGCGCGTCGAGCGCGACGAACACGATGACGCAGCTGGTCGCGACGCGCTCGGACGTGGTCTTGAGGTCCCTCGCGACCACGTCGACCGCGAAGTGCATGCTCGACGTGCCGGTGTGGATCAGCTTGCAGCGCACCGTCACGAGGTCGCCGATCAGGATCGGCTGCACGAACTGGATGCCGCCGACCGCGACGGTGACGCAGTACCGACCGCTCCAGCCGACGGCGGCGGCATAGCCGGCCTGGTCGATCCACTTCATGACCATGCCGCCATGCACCTTGCCGCCGAAGTTGACGTCGCCCGGCTCGGCGAGGAAGCGGAACTCGATCTCGCGCTGCTGGCCCGGCATGGCGCCCTCCCCTGGAAAATGGCCCTAGGGTAGCGCCGGCAGGCGCGACTGTGATCGCCATCGCGCCCGCCGATCCCGCGCCTGCGTACTGTGGGGGCATCGAGCGGCAGGGGGGCCACGGCATGGCCAGGCGAAACGGCATCATCCTCGGGCTTGCGACGGCGTTCGGCGGCCCGGTGGCGGCCAGCGAAGTCACGATCAGGAACGATTCACTGACCGACTTCGGCAGCGCGGCGATCGTCTGGGGCTTCGTCGGCGGCGAGATGGCCGGGTCCTGGCTGACCAGCCCGTGCGACGGCAACCTGGTCGCAGTGCAGGTGTTCTGGCGTTCGCCGAGCGGCGTCTCCGGGGACGTGATCGGCAGCGCGATCCACATCTACCGTGCGGGCGCATTCCCCGCCCCCGGCGTCGAGGCGCAGGTGATCGGTGGCCCGGTCCTGCAGGACAACGCGCTGAACGAGTGGCGCTACCTCGACGAGAACAATACGCTGCCGCTGGTCGTGCCGGTCACGGCCGGCGAGACGGTCGTCGTCGCGTTCGAATTCGCGCAGGCGCCACAGCCCAACAGTGACCCAAGCGTGGTGCGCGACAGCGACGGCGCCACCGCTGGCCGCAACGTGCTGTACGGCGACATCGGCCTCGGCAACAACTGGTACGACAGCGCCCTCATCGGCATCGACGGCGACTGGGTCATCCGCGCCGTCGTCGACTGCACGGCCGTTTCGACCGATGCCGACGTGCAGGCGTCGATGAGTGCGACGCCGCTGGCCTACACGCCCGGGGCACCGCTGCAGTACACCATCGTGGTCACCAACGCCGGGCCGGCCGCCTCGCCGAACACGGTGCTGGTCGACGCCTTCCCGACCGCGCTGCAGGCGCCGGGCTGGACCTGCACCGGCAGCGGCGGCGCGACCTGCCCGCCCGGCGGCGACGGCAACATCGTCGGCTCGGCCTCCCTGCCTGCCGGCAGCCAGCTGACGTTCGTCGTCGACGGCGTGGTCGCCGCGGGAACCACCGGCACGCTGTCGAACTCGCTCGCCGCGGTCGTCAACGCACCCGCGACCGATCCCGACGGGACCAACAACATCGCCAACCTCGACCTCGAAGCCGCGATCGACGACGTCATCTTCGTCGACGGCTTCGAAGCCGCGCCCGTCGCGCTCGCGCCGGTCCCGGCGCGCGCGGGCGGCCGGGTGCGGCGCTGAGGCGGCAGCGGCCGGTCTGGCGCCTGGCGCCGCCGCGGATGTCGCTCAGCGCGCCGTGCGGCGGGTGAACGTGATCTTGCCGAGCGGCACTTCCCGGCCGGTCCTGGGCCCGATCGCCGTCATCGTCAGGATGCGCGTGTCGCCGCGGAATTCCTCGGTCATGCGGTACTTCGCCGGCGGATGCGGCTCGGGCTGGCGCAGTTCCGAAGTCCAGGTCATCGTCTTCGTCGCGGCGTCCCAGGTGCCCTCGTCCAGGCGGATGTAATCCTGGTTGCTGTCGACCCAGATGCCGACGTAGCGCTGCCTGCGCGGGTCGTAGCCCCAGGTGCCGTGGCCGCCGTACTTCGCATCGACCTCGAAATCGTTGCGGATCCAGCGCCCGCCGGTCACGAAGGTGTTGGTCTGCACGCCGGTCGCCCGGCCCGGTGCCTCGCCTTCGTTCGCGGGCGGGAACTCGATCGCGGCGTCCCAGACGCCCTCTTCCAGCTTCAGGACCTCGAACTCCGGTCCAGGCACGGCTTCGGCGGTGGCGCAGGATGCAGCGCCCGCGGCGAGCAGCAGGCAGGCGATGAGAGCGTAGCGCATGGTTTCCTCCGGCGGTGGCCGCGGATGCGGCCGTCCCGGAACAACACGCAACGACGTGCCGGAAGCTGTCAGCCGCGCGGGCGCGGGCAGCCTCCGGCAGCACTCACACGTTGAAGCGGAAGTGCAGCACGTCGCCTTCCTGCACGACGTACTCCTTGCCTTCCAGCCGCAGGCGACCTGCTTCGCGCGCGCCGGCCTCGCCCCGGTAGCGGATGTAGTCGTCGAAGGCGATCGTCTCGGCCCGGATGAAGCCGCGCTCGAAGTCGGTATGGATGACGCCCGCCGCCTGCGGCGCGGTCGCGCCCTTCTTCACCTGCCAGGCGCGCACTTCCTTCTCGCCCGCGGTGAAGTAGGTCTGCAGGCCGAGCAGCTTGTAGCCGGCGCGGATGACCCGGTTCAGACCCGGCTCGTCGAGGCCGAGGTCCTTCAGGAACTCGTCGCGGTCGGCGTCCTCGAGCTGCGCCATCTCCTCCTCGATCGCCGCGCATACGGGCACGACCTCCGCACCCTCGGCGAGCGCGCGTTCGCGCACGCGGTCGAGGTGCGGGTTGTTCTCGAAACCGTCCTCGCGCACGTTGGCGATGTACATCAGCGGCTTCAGCGTGAGCAGGAACAGGTCGCGGACCAGCGCCTTCTCCTCGTCGTCGAGCCCGAGGCTGCGCGCGACGCGTCCCTCGTCGAGGCCCGCGGCGAGCTTCTGCAGCACCGGCTTGCGCGCCATGGCTTCCTTGTCGTTCGCCTTGGCCGCGCGCTCGACGCGGTTCAGCGCCTTCTCCACCGACTCGAGGTCGGCGAGCGCGAGCTCGGTATCGATCGTCTCGATGTCGGCGATCGGGTCGACCCGGTTCGCGACGTGGACGATGTCCGGGTGCTCGAAGCAGCGCACGACGTGCGCGATCGCGTCGACTTCGCGGATGTGCGCCAGGAACTTGTTGCCGAGTCCCTCGCCCTTGGATGCGCCCGCGACGAGACCGGCGATGTCGACGAACTCGATCGAGGTCGGGATGATCTTCAGGGGCTTGGCGATGCCGGCCAGCGCGGCGAGCCGCGGATCCGGCACCGGCACGACGCCGACGTTCGGCTCGATGGTGCAGAACGGGAAGTTCGCCGCCGCGATGCCCGCCTTGGTCAGCGCATTGAACAGGGTCGACTTGCCGACGTTGGGCAGGCCGACGATGCCGCATTTGATGCCCATTGGGAATCTCCGGAAATAGGGCTGAGGCCGGGGCCGAGGGGCGTAGGGTTGAGGAAGCAGCCGGCGGGGCGAATCTCCGCGTGGCGGCCTCGGCCCCAGGGCCCTCAGCCCCCTGCCGTGTGCAACTTCTTCATCGCCGCCTCGAACCCGCCGGCGACCGCGAGCGGCAGCACGTCGAGCGCGCGCGCGATCGCCTCGAGCATGAGGTCCTCGTCGACCTTCGAGGGCCGGCCGAGCACCCAGCCGCTGACGCGGTCCTTGTGCCCGGGATGGCCGATGCCGATCCGCAAGCGGTGGAACCGGCCGTGGCCGATGTGCGCGAACAGGTCGCGCAGGCCGTTCTGCCCGCCGTGGCCACCGTCGAACTTGAGGCGCGCCGTGCCGGGCGGAAGGTCGAGGTCGTCATGGACGACCAGCATCTCCTCCGGCTCGATCTTCCAGTAACGCAGAGCCGCACCGACCGAGGCGCCACTCGCGTTCATGTACGTGACGGGCTTGAGCAGCCACACCGCGCTGCCGTCGACATGGACCTTGGCGGTCTCGCCGCGCAGCTTCGATTCCATGCCGAAGCGCGCCGATTCGCGCTGCGCGAGCGCATCGACGAACCAGTACCCGGCGTTGTGCCGGGTCCGCAGGTGCTCGGCGCCGGGGTTGCCGAGACCGACGATGAGGCGCAGGCCGGCCATGGGGCGGATACGCGCGGGCGCCGCCTGCGCGAACGCAGGCGGCAGCACGCAGTCCTCTTACTTCTTCTCGTCCTTCTTCGCCGGGGCCTTGGCGGCCGCGGCCGGCGCAGCCGCCGCGTCGCCCTCGGCCGGGGCGGCCTCGACTTCTTCCTTGACTTCCTTCGCCATGACGATCGCATGGTCGTGTTCCTTGCCCAGGCGCAGCTCGGGGATCTCGACGCCCGCGGGCAGCTTGAGGTCGGACAGGTGCACGATGTCGCCGGTCTTCAGTTCCGACAGGTCGACTTCGATGTACTCCGGCAGGTTCTTCGGCAGGCACGAGACTTCGACCTCGTTGAGCTCGTGCGTGATGACCACGCCCGAGGCCTTGCCGGCCGGCGACGTTTCCTGGTTGAGGAAGTGCAGTGGCACGCGCAGGCGGATCGCCTCGTTCTCGCTGATGCGCTGGAAGTCCAGGTGCATCACCATCTGCTTGAACGGATGGCGCTGCATGTCGCGCAGCAGGACCTTCTGCACGTCACCGCCGAGGCTGAGGTCGAGGATCGACGAGTAGAACCACTCGTTCTGGCTCGCGTGCCAGACGTCCTTGTGCTGGATCTGGATGCTGACCGGGTCGAGCCCGCCACCGTAGACGATGGCCGGGACGTAGCCGGCGCGACGCAGGCGGCGGCTCGCACCCTTGCCCTCGACGTTGCGCCTTTCCACATTGATGGTATGCGTGATTGCCATTGGTATTGCCTTCTTGCAGTGATGCCATCTCGCGATGGCGGAGTACCCTCTCCCGCGACCAGGAGAGGGGTGAAAAGCGGGTGGTGAATCGGGGCGTTCCGCCCTAGTCCACGTACAGCGAGCTCACCGATTCGCCGTAGGCGATGCGGCGGATCGTCTCCGCGAGCAGTTCGGCCACCGACAGCTGCCGGATGCGCCCGCAGGCGCGCGCCTCGGCCGTCAGCGGGATCGTGTCGGTGACGACCAGCTCGTCGAGCGAGGAACCCTCGATGTTGCGGATCGCCGGCCCGGACAGCACCGGATGCGTGCAGTACGCGACGACCTTGCGCGCACCGTTCTTCTTCAGCGCCGCTGCGGCCGCGCACAGCGTGCCGGCGGTGTCGACGATGTCGTCGACGAGGACGCAGACCTTGTCCTTGACCTCGCCGATGATGTTCATGACGGTCGCCTCGTTGGCGCGTGGGCGACGCTTGTCGATGATCGCGAGGTCGGCATCGTCGAGGCGCTTGGCGATCGCTCGTGCGCGCACCACGCCGCCGACGTCGGGCGAGACCACGATCAGGTTGTCCGACGCGTAGTAGCGCCAGATGTCCGCGAGCAGCAGCGGCGAGGCGTAGACGTTGTCGAGAGGGATGTCGAAGAAGCCCTGGATCTGGTCCGCGTGCAGGTCGACCGTGAGCACGCGGTCGGTGCCGACCACGCCGATCATCTGCGCCGCGACCTTGGCCGTGATCGGCACGCGCGCCGAGCGCGGCCGGCGATCCTGGCGCGCGTAGCCGAGGTACGGCACGACCGCGGTCACGCTGGCGGCGGAGGCGCGCTTGAGCGCGTCGACGAGCGCCAGCAGCTCCATGAAATGGTCGGCCGTCGGCGCGCAGGTCGGCTGCACCACGAAGACGTCCTGGCCGCGGACGTTCTCCTCGATCTCGACCTGGACCTCGCCGTCGCTGAAGCGGCCGACCAGTGCCTTGCCGAGCGGCACGTTCAGTTCCGAGCAGATCGCCGCTGCGAGGCTGCGATTCGCATTGCCGCTGAAGACCAGCAGGCCGGAAGTGTCCATCTTGGTGTCCACGATCTGCTCCGATGACTCTTCGACAGCCCGGAATGGCTGGGGCGGCAGGATTCGAACCTGCGAATGCCGGGATCAAAACCCGGTGCCTTACCGCTTGGCGACGCCCCAAACGAAGGCGCAGCCCGGACGTCCTGCCCGGCCTGCGCGAAACGCACGCGGCGCGAACGCCGCGCGGGGACTCTCCCGCACTCAGCCGGCGCGACGTCCCGGCGCCGCCTCGTGCCCGCGCCTGCGCGCGAGCAGCGGCGATGCCGCGACCCCGCGCGCGAGCACGGCCCGCATGCCGGGCGGGCATTGTCCCACGATCGCCGCGCCGGTTTCGCGCGCATCGACCGCGAGGAACACGCATCCGCCCGACCCGCTCAGCCGCGCCGGCCCGAAACCGCCGAGCCAGTCGAGCGCACGCGCGACGCCCGCGAACCGTTCGCGCACGACCGGTTCGAACACGTTTCGCGTGGCCGCGCCCGAGAGGAAGAGCGGAATTGTCAGATGCGGCGCTTCCCTTGTCAATTCAGGCACCTGGAACAGCGGTGCGGTCGGCACCGCGACACCGGGGTCGATCACGACGTACCAGCGCTCGGGCAGGTCGAGTGGTTGCAGGCGCTCGCCGATGCCCTCGGCCCAGGCGCTGCGGCCGCGCACGAACACCGGCACGTCGGCGCCGAGGCCGAGGCCGATGGCGGCGAGCGCGTCGTCGTCGAGGCCGGTGCCCCACAGCGCATCCAGCGCCACCAGCGTGGTCGCCGCGTCCGAGCTGCCGCCGCCGAGTCCGCCGCCCATGGGGATGCGCTTGTCGACTGCGAGATCGGCACCGAGCCGGGTGCCGGTCGCCACCTGCAGCGCGTGCGCGGCGCGCACGACCAGGTCGTCGCCCGCGGCGACGCCGGCGAGGTCGGAGGCCCGCGCGAGCACGCCGTCGCCACGCACGCGCACGCGAACCGTGTCGCCCCAGTCGAGCAGCTGGAACGCCGTCTGCAGCAGGTGGTAGCCGTCGTCGCGACGGCCGACGATGTGCAGGAACAGGTTGAGCTTGGCCGGCGCGGGCCACTCGCTCCAGCCGTCGCCGGCGCTCATTGCGCGGACCACGACGAGATCGCCAGCCGCACGCGGTACGGCCCCTTTTCGGCGAACACCTTCAGCGGCAGCGGTGGCGTCGCCGCGAGGTCGAACGCCGGGTAGCGGATCGTCCAGCCGTCCTCCTCGATCTCCGCCGGCAGGCCGTCCGGCCCGAATGCGATCCGTGCCGTCGGCGCGGCGCGCATGCCGCGGGCCCAGTAGCGCAGTTGCGCGACCGGCACATGCCAGCCGAGCTCGCGCAACAGCAGGCCCGCGGCATCCGCGTCGAGCACCGGCTGGGCGCGCAGGCCGTCGAGGCGCGCGTTCGCGTCGTCGCCGCTGAGCACCCACGTCTTGCCGGTGACCGGCGCATGCAGGCTGAAGCGGTAGGCCGCGCCGTGCTGGTTCCACTCGAGCGTGCCGCTGCCGCTGTCGCGCCCGTCGGACACGCCGAGGCGGCCGCGCAGCGTCCAGTCGCCCTGCGCGGCCAGGGTCGCCTCGCGCTGCGCCTGTGCTGCCAGCGTCGCCGCGTCGGCGGGGACGGGCTTCGGGCGCCGGCTCGCGCAGGCGGAGAGGACGAGCGCGGCGAACGCGATCGCCACGCAGCGAAGGTGTGTGCCGATCATCGGGTCAGGCGCCGGATCGTTTCGAGCAGCGCCTTGTTCGTGGCGTCCTTGCGCCGGCCCTCATCCCAGATGCGACGCGCCTCGTCGCGCTGGCCGCGAGCCCACAGCACTTCGCCGAGGTGCGCCGCGATGTCGGCGTCGGGCTGCCTGGCGTACGCGCGCCGCAGGTTCTCGAGCGATCCGTCGAGATCGCCGAGGCGGTAGCGCACCCAGCCGAGGCTGTCGATGATCGCCGGCTCGTCGGGCTTCAGTTCGAGCGCGCGCTCGATCAGCGCGAGCGCTTCCTGCTGGCGCGGGTCGCCGACGCCGTGATGATCGGCGAGCGTGTAGCCGAGCGCATTCAGCGCCTCCGCGTCGTCGGGGCGCAGCTCGATGACGCGGCGCAGGTCGCGCTCGGCGGCGCCGATATCGCCCATGTCGACCGCGAGCAGCGCACGGCCGTAGAGCAGGCGCGGATCGTCGGGCAGGCTGGCCAGCGCGCGTGCGTAGACGCGCCGCGCGTCGTCCTGGCGCTCGCGCCGTGCAAGGATGTCGGCCTCCAGCAGCCATGCGTTGCGCTGCTGCCCGGCGTCGCCGGCGGCCGACTCGACCAGCCGGTGCAGGCGCGCGATCGCCTCCGCGGTGCGGTCGAGCTGGTCGAGCACCAGCGCGCTGCGCATCTGCGCCTCGAACGCGTGTTCGTCGTCGTCGGGCACGTCGCGATACCAGGCCAGCGCGGCGTCGCGGCGGTCGAGCAGTTCGGCCACCTGCCCGAGCAGGAAGAGGCGCGCGCCGTCGCGCGGGCCTGCATCCGCTTCGATCTCGCGGTAGAGCGCGCCGAGCAGCGCCTTGTCCTCGGCACGCGCGGCGTAAGCCGCGCGCGCGGCGAGCACCGTCGCATCCTGCGGCCCGTCCGCGAGCACGCGCGCGGCGCCGGCGTTGTCGCCGTCCTCGCCGAGCAGCGACGCATAGGCACCGCGCAGGCGCGTGTTCTTCGGCTCGCGCGCGAGGGCGGCCGAATAGATCGCGCGGGCACGGGGTCGATCGCCGGCATCGATGGCCAGGCGCGCGCTCCACATCGCGTCGTCGGCGGACGCGAAGCGCTCGCTCGCGACCTGCACGATGCGCCCGGCGAGGGCCTTGTCGCCGAGCTTGAAGGCGAGCTGGCTCATCGCGACGAGCGTCGCGTCGCCGGTGGAGCGGAGGCGGGGCGCGACCAGCGCATCGAGCAGCTTCGCGGCGCGCGCCTTGTCCGGCGCGTTCAGCAGCGCCTGCGCGACCAGCCGCCAACCCTGCTCGTCGTCGCGCGCCGCGAGTGCACCGAGCGCGGCGATCGCTTCCTCGTCCGAGCCCGCGCCGAGCGCGATCCACGCGCGCGCCTGCAGCACGCCGGGATCCGCCGGCGCGAGCGCCTGCCAGCGCGCCAGCGCGCTCGAGGCCAGCGACCAGTCCTTCGCCGCCAACGCGAGGCGCGTCGCCTGTTCGGCGAGTTCGCGATCGTCCGATAGCGCTGCGGCCTCCACGAAGCCGCGCGCGGCAGCGACCGTATCGCCATCCTGCAAGGCGAACTGCGCGGCGAGCAATTTCAGCAGCGGGTCCTCCGAAGCCGCCACCGGCGTGACCGACGGCTGCACCAGCGGGTCGGCCACGCGGCGCATCGTCGCAGGCGCGCATGCGGACAGCAGCAGGGCCGCCAGCGCGAGCAGGCCCGCGCGACGGGGAAATGGCAACCGAGGGCTCATCGTGGATCGCATGCAAGGCCTTGTCTTGCTTGATATCGCAGGGTACGCCCCCCACAATTCGCCAAGCGCCGCGACCGAGCGCGCCGCGTGGGCCCAAGCTTAGCCGATCCGGCACCGGCGATCGGCAACCCTGTCACCAGCGACGCAACACCGCGAACCGTTCGATCAACCCACATGGCGCTGATTGCCCTCGGACTGAACCACCTGACCGCCCCGGTCGCGCTGCGCGAACGCGTCGCCTTCCCGGCCGAGGCGACGGTGCCGGCGCTGGCCGAACTCGCGTCGGAACCGGGTGTGCGCGAAGCCGCGATCCTGTCGACCTGCAACCGCACCGAGCTCTACTGCAACGTCGAGGCCGGCGCGGAGGACGCACCCGCCACCTGGCTGAGTCGTCACCACGAGTTGACCAGCGCGCGAATCGACGAGTTCCTCTATCGCCATGCCGATGCCGACGCCGTGCGCCACCTGTTCCGCGTCGCGACCGGCCTCGAATCGATGGTGCTCGGCGAGCCGCAGATCCTCGGCCAGGTCAAGGATGCCTACGGGCACGCACGCGAAGCGGCGACGCTGAAGGCGCCGCTCGAGCGCCTGTTCCAGAACACCTTCGCGGTCGCCAAGCGCGTGCGCACCGACACCCGCATCGGCGCCAACCCGGTGTCGGTCGCATTCACCGCGGTGCGGCTGGTCGAGCGCGTGTTCGCCGACCTGTCCGAGGCGAGCGTGCTGCTGATCGGCGCCGGCGAGACGATCGAGCTCGCCGCGCGCCACCTGATCGAAGCGAAGGCGCGGCGCCTGATCGTGGCGAACCGCACGCTCGAGCACGCGCAGGCGCTGGCGACGCGCTTCGGCGGCTACGCGATCGCGCTGCCGGACCTGCCCCGTCACCTCGCCGAGGCGGACGTGGTCATCGCCTCGACCGCGAGCCGCGAGCCGGTGCTGCTGCACGGGCACGTCGCCGCCGCGATCGCGCAGCGCCGGCGCAAGCCGATGTTCCTGGTCGACATCGCCGTCCCGCGCGACATCGAGCCGGCGGTCGCGGAGCTCGAGGACGTCTACCTCTACACCATCGACGACCTGCGCGAGATCATCGACGACAACCTGCGCTCGCGGCGCGAGGCCGCGCGCGAGGCGGAAGCGATGATCGAGCTGTCGGTCGAGCATTTCATGGGCTGGTGGCGCTCGTTCGACCTGCACAACCCGGTCGCCGACCTGCGCCGCAGTGCCGAAGCGAACCGCGACGAAATCCTCGCCAAGGCACGTGCGATGCTCGCTCGCGGCAAGCCACCGGAGGACGCGCTCGCGTTCCTCGCCAACACGCTGACCAACCGCCTGCTGCATGCGCCGAGCGCAGCCCTGCGTGACGCCGCGCTGCGCGGCGACGACGAGCTGCTGCGCGCGGCGGGGCGGCTGTTCGACGCGCACGCGGAGCCCGGCGCGGGCCGCCGTTAGCGCCGCATGCCGCGCCGCGAGGGTTTACCCTCGCCCCATCGTCCCGGCCCCGCGCCCGGCCCGGTTTCTTCCCCGCCGTACCACACCCATCCGGCACCGACGACCAACGGCATGCAACCCACGATCCGCCGCAAACTGGAACAGCTGGCCGAGCGCCACGAGGAACTCGAGCACCTGCTGGCCAGCAGCGAAGTGCTCGCCGACGCCAGGCGCCTGCGCGAAGTCTCGCGCGAGCATGCGCACCTGACGCCGCTCAGCGACGCCCTGCGCGAGTACGACGAGGCCGGCAGCGCGCTCGAATCGGCCCGCGCGATGCTGCGCGACCCGGAGCTGAAGGACCTCGCGCTGGACGAGATCGCCGCCCTGGAGGCGGAGCGTGCGCGACTCGAGGGCGAGCTGAACCGCCTGCTCGTGCCGCGCGACCCGCGCGACGATGGCAACCTGTTCCTCGAGATCCGTGCCGGGACCGGTGGCGACGAGGCCGCGATCTTCGCCGGCGACCTGCTGCGCATGTACCTGCGCTACGCCGAGCGCCGGCGCTGGAGCGTCGAGATCCTCTCGGCCAGCGAGGGCGAGCACGGTGGCTACAAGGAAGTCATCGCGCGCGTCGAGGGCCAGGGCGCGTACTCGCGCCTGAAGTTCGAGTCCGGCACGCACCGCGTGCAGCGCGTGCCGGAAACCGAATCGCAGGGCCGCATCCACACCTCGGCGGCGACGGTCGCGATCCTGCCCGAGCTCGACGACATCGACGAGATCGAGCTGCGCGACGCCGACCTCAAGATCGACACGTTCCGCGCCTCCGGCGCCGGCGGCCAGCACGTCAACAAGACCGACTCGGCGATCCGCATCACGCACCTGCCGAGCGGCCTCGTCGTCGAATGCCAGGACGAACGCAGCCAGCACAAGAACCGCGCGCGCGCGCTGTCGCTGCTGAAGGCGCGCCTGCTCGACGAGGCGCAGTCCAAGCAGACCGCCGCGCAGGCCGAGTCGCGCCGGCTGCAGGTCGGCTCGGGCGATCGCAGCCAGCGCATCCGCACCTACAACTTCCCGCAGGGTCGCGTCACCGACCACCGCATCAACCTGACCCTGTACCGGTTGCCGGAGATCGTCGCCGGTGACCTCGACGAACTGATCGACGCACTCGTGCGCGAGGACCAGGCGGACCAGCTGCAGCAGCTGACCGCCGCCGCGTCGTGACGCGGCGTCAGCCGAAGTAGCGCTCGGCGATCGCGCGGTAGAGCGCCGGCAGGCGCTCGAGCTCGTCGAGCGCGACGTGCTCGTCGACCTTGTGGATGCTCGCATTGCATGCGCCGAGCTCGACGACTTCGGCGCCGAGCGGCGCGATGAACCGCCCGTCCGACGTACCGCCACCGGTGGAGAGCTCCGGCTCGACGCCGCACTGTTCGCGAACCGACGCGAGCACGGCTTCGCGCAGGCGCCCGGCCGGCGTCGCGAACGGCTCGCCGGAGAGCCACCAGTCGAGCCGGCTGGCGCCCTCGCCGAGGCGAATGCCGTGGGTCGAAAGGATCGCTTCGGTGCGCTCGCGCAGGGACGCCGCGCTGCTCGCGCTGCCGTAGCGGAAGTTGAACACCGCGTGCAGTTCGCCCGGGATCACGTTGTCGGCGCCGGTGCCGCTGTCGAGGTTGGAGACCTGGAACGACGTCGGCGGGAACGCCTCGTCGCCGTCGTCCCAGCGTTCCGCCGCCAGTGCGGCCAGCGCTGGCGCGAACACGTGGATCGGGTTGCGCGCCTTCTCGGGATAGGCGACGTGGCCCTGCACGCCGGCGACGGTGAGCCGCCCGGTCAGCGAACCGCGGCGGCCGATGCGCACGAGGTCGCCCAGGCGCCGCTGCGAGGACGGCTCGCCGACCACGCAGGCGTCGATCCGCTGGCCGCGGCGGCGGAAGTCGTCGGCGACGCGCCGCACGCCGTCGACTGCCGCGCCTTCCTCGTCGGACGTCAGCAGCAGTGCGACGGTGCCCGCGTGCGCCGGTCGCTCTTGCACGAAGGCCTCCAGGGCGACGACCATCGCCGCCACTGCGGACTTCATGTCGGCGGCGCCGCGACCGTACAGCGCGCCGCTGCGCACGGTCGGCTCGAACGGCGGCGAGGTCCACGCCGACGGCGGTCCGCTCGGCACGACGTCGGTATGGCCGAGGAACGCGAGCACCGGCGCGCCGCTGCCGTGCGTCGCCCAGAGGTTGTCGACCTCGCCGTGGCGCAGGTGTTCGACGGCGAAGCCCGCGCGCGCAAGCCGCGTGCCGACGAGGGCCTGGCAGCCGCCGTCGGCGGGCGTCACCGACGCGCGCCGGATCAGCTCGCAGGCGAGTTCGAACACCGCCGAAGGCATCAGCCGGCCTTGCCGAACAGGCGCTTGAACAGGTTGTCGCTGAAGCCCTGGTGCAGGCTGCCGTCGTCCATGACCACCAGCGGCCGGCGGATCAGCGCCGGATACTCCTTCAGCAGCAGCGTCCATTCGGCCGCGCTGCCGGGCGCCTTGCGCGCCGCGGGGAGGTTGCGCCAGGTCGTCGAGGATCGATTGATGAACGATTCCCAGCCGCCGAGCGCGGGCGCCCACTCCTTGAGGGTCGCGGCGGGGATCGGCTGCGCACGGTAGTCCACGAACTCGTGTTCGACCTGGAAGCGGTCGAGCCAGTTGCGCGCCTTCCTGCAGGTGTCGCACGTGTCCAGGCCGTAGATGCGCGTCGTCATGGGGTACCGGACCGTAGGGGGATGCCAAGCGTAGCGCCCGCAGCGTCCGTGCGGGAGCTCCCCGCCGCTGCGTCAGGCGCGCAGCAGCTCGTTGATCGCCGTCTTCGCGCGCGTCTGCGCGTCGACCTTCTTCACGATCACCGCGGCGTACAGGCTGTGGCTGCCGTCGGCGGCCGGCAGCGAACCGGAGACGACCACGCTGCCGGCCGGCACGCGGCCATACATGACCTCGCCGGTCGCGCGGTCGTAGATCCGCGTCGACTGGCCGAGGAACACGCCCATGCCGATCACGCTGCCGCGTTCGACGACGACGCCCTCGACGACTTCCGAGCGCGCGCCGACGAAGCAGTCGTCCTCGATGATGGTCGGGTTCGCCTGCAGCGGCTCGAGCACGCCGCCGATGCCGACGCCGCCGGACAGGTGCACGTTGGCGCCGATCTGCGCGCACGAACCGACCGTGGCCCAGGTGTCGACCATCGTGCCCGCGCCGACCCAGGCGCCGATGTTCACGTAGCTAGGCATCAGCACCGCGTCGCGCGCGACGTGCGCGCCACGGCGCACCAGCGCGCCGGGCACGACGCGCGCGCCGGTCGCGCCGAACGCGTCCTCGCCCGCATCGACGAAACGCAGCGGCACCTTGTCGAACGCGGCCATGGGGCCGCCGTCCATGACCCGGTTGCGGCTGATGCGGAAGTACAGCAGGACCGCCTTCTTCAGCCATTGCTGCACGCGCCAGCCGCCCTCGACGGGCTCGGCGACGCGCAGCTCGCCGTGCTCGAGCGCGTCGAGCACGCGATCCAGTTCGGGACGGAGCACGTCCTCGATCTCGTCGGACGCGAGCGCGCTGCGACGCTCCCAGGCGTCGTCGATGATCGTTTGCGGTGTCGGCATGGGCAGGCCTCAGGCGCCGGGGCCGAGCCGCTCGAACAGGCGTGAACGCAGGTGGTCACGCGTCGGGCCGGCCAGCACGGCGTCGTTCTCGTTGGTCAGGACGAAGAAGTCTTCCACACGCTCGCCGAACGTCGCAATGCGCGCCGCGTGCACGCGCACGCGCGCCTCGTGCAGGGCCTGTGCGACCTCGGCCAGCAGGCCGGGGCGATCGCTGCAGACCAGCGCGAGCTGGGTCGAGCCTTCGAGGTCGGTGAATTCGATCTGCGGCGGACGCTGGAAGTGGCGCAGGCGCCTCGGCAGGCTGCGCCGCGCGATGCGCGCGACCAGGTCGCGACTGGCGAGCACGCGCCGCAGCTGCGCCTCGAGTTCGGACGCACGCTCGGCCGACAGCGTCGCGCCCGCGTCGAGCAGGCCGAAGGCGTGGAACACGCGGCCGTCCGGAGCGACCAGCAGGCGCGCGCCGACCACGCCGAAGCCGAGCCGGTCGAGCGTCGCCGTGATCGCCGCGAACAGGCCATCTCGGTCCGGCGCGCAGACGAACAGTTCGCTGCCGCCGCGGGCGGCGCGCGGCTCGACCGCGACCACCACCGCCGCGTCGCCAGCCCGTGCGATCGCGAGCGCCTGCCAGCACAGCTGCACCGGGCGATGGCGCAGGAAGCTGGCGGCGGGGAACCGCGCGAGCAGCGCGGCCGCGCGCTCCGGCGCGAGCCCGTGCTCCTCGAGCAACTCGAGCGCGCGCCGGCGGCATTCGGCGGCGCGCTCGTCGGCGTGTTCCGGCTGCGCGATGCCCGCTCGCAGTGCGTAGCGCGCGGCCATGTGCAGGTCGCCGAGGAGGCGCGCCTTCCAGTCGTTCCACAGCTTCGGGTTGGTGCCGGCGATGTCGGCGACCGTCAGCAGGTAGAGCTGGTCGAGCCGTTCGCGATCGCCGACCTGCAGCGCGAAGCGGTGCACGACGTCGGGATCGGTGATGTCCTGGCGTTGCGCGGTCACGCTCATCAGGAGGTGCCAGCGCACCAGCCAGGCGACCAGGTTCGTGTCCGCCGGCGGCAGGCCGGCGCGCTCGCAGAACGCGCGTGCCTCGTGCTCGCCGAGCTCGGAGTGGTCGCCGCCGCGCCCCTTGGCGATGTCGTGGAACAGCGCGGCGAGCAGCAGGAGGTCGGGCCGGTCGAGGGTCGCGAAGGTCTCGGAGGCGAGCGGGAACGCCTCGCGCGCCTCCGGATCGGCGAAGCGCGCGACGTTGCGCAGCACGCGCATCGTGTGCTCGTCGACCGTGTAGGCGTGGAACAGGTCGTACTGCATCCGCCCGACCACGCGGCGGAATGCCGGCAGGATCGCCGCGAGCACGCCATGGCGATTCATCCGTGCGAGCGCGTCGACCGCCGGTGCGCCACGCCGCAGCAGCGACACGAACGCGTCCAGCACCTGTGCGTCCTGCGCGAACCGCCCGCCACTGCGCGCGAGCGCCTGCTGCAGCCCGCGCATCGTGCCGGCGGACAGGCCGCGCAGGCCGGGATGGTCGAGTTGTAGCGCGAACACCTCGACCATCGCGCGCGGGCGCCGCAGGAACAGGTCCGCGCGGCGCGGTTCGATGCGCTGGCCGTGCGCGACGAAATCGCGATCGAGTTCGCGCGCCGGCCCCGCGTCCGGCTCGAGCCGTTCGGCGCAGCGCTCCAGCAGCTGCACGCCGAGGCGCTCGGCGATCGTCGCGGCGCGGTAGTAGCCCTGCATGAACTGCTCGACGGCGAGGTTCGTCGCATGTTCGTCGTGGTAGCCGAACGCGCTCGCGAGGCGGCGCTGGTAGTCGAACAGCAGGCGCTCCTCGGGCCTTCCGGCGACCAGGTGCAGGCCGTAGCGGCAGCGCCAGAGTACGGCCTGGCAGCGTTGCAGCGCCTCGCACTCGGTGCGTTCGAGCAGGCCCGCGCGCACCATCGCCTGGAAATCGCCCGCCTCGGCGACGCGCCGGCCGAGCCAGCGCATCAGGTCGAGCGTGCGCAGGCCGCCGGGACCGTCCTTGAGGTTCGGCTCCAGGTTGTAGGCGGTGTCGTCGTAGCGCGCATGGCGCGCCGCCTGCTCGGCGCGCTTGGCCTCGAGGAAGGCCTGCGGCGACCACCCGCCCGGGTCGACCACCCATGCGGCCAGTGCGTCGGCCAATGCGTGGTCGCCGGCCAGCAGGCGCGCATCGAGCAGTGCGGTATAGACGCTGAGGTCCTGCGAGCCGAGCACCCTGCACTCGTCCAGCGTGCGCACGGCGTGCCCGGGCTTCAGGCCGACGTCCCACAGGCAGGCGAAGAAGCCTTCCAGCGCGCGTGCGCGATCGGCCAGTGCCGGCGGTTCGCCGAGCACGAGCAGGTCGACATCCGATTGCGGGAACAGCACGCCGCGACCGAAGCCGCCGACCGCGAGCAGGGCGCATTCGCCGCCGTCGCCGACGAACGCGCGCCACGCGTGCACGACGACCGCGGCGACCGCCAGCGCACGCAGGCGCACGAGCGCGGCGACCTCGCGGCCCTCGTGTCCGCCGTCGTGGAAGGCCTGCGCCAGCGCGCGTTCGTTGTCGCCGAGGACCTGGCGCAGCGCGAGGCGTGCCTCGCGCGAGACGCCGCTGCGCGGCATCGCGGGTGGCAGCCGCGGCAATTCGGGGAGGGCGCGCGCGGCGCGCAGGGCGGGGTTCATCGCGCCGTCGCTGCCGGGCGCTGGCACGGCATGCCCGCCCGCTCTAGGCGGCGTTCGGCCACGCGGTCAGGATTTCGTACCCGTCGTCGGTCACGGCGATCGTGTGTTCCCATTGCGCCGACAGCGAATGATCCTTGGTGACGACGGTCCAGCCGTCCGGCAGCAGGCGCGTGTGCGGCTTGCCGGCGTTGATCATCGGTTCGATCGTGAAGGTCATGCCCTTCTGCAGCTTCAGGCCCGCGCCGGGATGGCCGTAGTGCAGCACCTGCGGCTCCTCGTGGTAGACCTGACCGATGCCGTGGCCGCAGTACTCGCGCACGACCGAGAAACCGGCCGCCTCGGCGTGCTTCTGGATCGCGTGGCCGATGTCGCCGAGGGTCGCGCCCGGGCGCACCTGCTCGATCCCGCGCAGCATCGCCTCGAGCGTCGTGTCCACCAGCCGGCGCGCCAGCACGGACGGCGTGCCGGCGAAGTACATGCGGCTGGTGTCGCCGTGCCAGCCGTCCTTGATGACGGTCACGTCGATGTTGACGATGTCGCCGTCCTTGAGCGTCTTGCCCGGATGCGGGATGCCGTGGCAGATCACGTGGTTGACCGAGGTGCACAGGGTCTTCGGGAAGCCCTTGTAGCCGACGTTCGCCGGCACGGCCTTCTGCACGTTGACGATGTAGTCGTGGGCGAGCCGGTCGAGATCCTCGGTCGTCACGCCGGGCTTCACGTGCGGGACGAGCATCTCCAGCACTTCGGCAGCGAGGCGGCCGGCGACGCGCATCTTCTCGATCTGCTCGGGGGTCTTGACGGTGACGGGCATGGCGTAGGGTCGACTGGCGCGGGCTGGCTGGGCGGGCTATAATTGTATGGTTTCGCCCGCCAACTTTCGTAAGTGGTTGGCTGCGAAACGAAATATGCGGTCGCGCGGGCAATCCGCAAGGCCGCGACGGCAATCCTGCCGAATCCGCACACGCATCGTCACCGCGTTCGGGGTGCTCCGCAAGGAGTCGCACGCGGCGGATGCGTGGAGGCCCAACCCCGGAACCGGTCCGCGAGGACTGCTGGCGCCCTGCACGTCCGCGTGCCGCGCGCCCGCGGCTCCGCCTCCGGTTCCCGCCATCGAAGGAATTTCGCAATGCCCCAGGTCACGATGCGCCAGATGCTCGAGGCTGGCGTCCACTTCGGCCACCAGACCCGCTACTGGAACCCGCGCATGGCGCCGTACATCTTCGGCGCGCGCGGCAAGATCCACATCATCAACCTCGAAAAGACGATGCCGCTGTTCAGCGACGCGATGAATTTCATCTCGGCGATCGCCCAGAAGCGCGGCACGATCCTGTTCGTCGGCACCAAGCGCTCCGCGCGCGAGGCGGTCAAGGAAGAAGCGGCGCGCTGCGGCATGCCGTACATCTCGCAGCGCTGGCTCGGCGGCATGCTGACCAACTTCCGCACGGTCAAGCAGTCGGTCGCGCGCCTGAAGGAGCTCGAGACGATGGCCACCGACGGCAGCTACGACCGCCTGGTCAAGCACGAGGTGCTGGCGCTGGTGCGCGAGAAGGAGAAGCTCGAGAAGTCGCTCGGCGGCATCAAGGACATGAACCGCCTGCCGGACGCGCTGTTCGTGATCGACATCGGCCACGAGGACATCGCGATCAAGGAAGCGAAGAAGCTCGGCATCCCGGTCGTCGCGGTGGTCGACACCAACTACGACCCGGCCCTGGTCGACTACGCCATCCCGGGCAACGACGACGCGATCCGCGCCGTGCAGCTGTACGCCAGCGCCGCGGCCGACGCCGTGCTCGAGGGCAAGGCGGCCGCCCCGGCGATCCCGGCCGGCAAGGAAGACGACTTCGTCGAACTCGACGCCGACGGCAACCCGGTCGGCAAGAAGGAATCGCGCGAGCGCGACGACCGCCGTCGCCCATCCGGTCCGCGCAGGCCGGGTGGCGACAAGCGCCCGCCGGCGCGTCGCGGCGCCGCTCCGCGCGGCAAGGCCGAGGCGCCGTCCGCCGAGTAAGGCCGACTCGCCGGGCCGCGTCCGCGGCCTGGCGACCGCGAACCGGTGCCGGGCACGTCCCGACGGACGTCGTCCCGGCGCCGCACATTTTTCGGCCGTCATCCTGGCATGGGCCGGGCCGGTCCCGCGACGCGGGCCGGGTTCCGGCAGCGACCGGATTGGCGGATCCAGTGAATCGAGCGACGCGTCCCGTCGCTCCCGCATGAGGTATCCATGGAAATCACCGCTACCCTGGTCAAGGACCTGCGCGAGCGCACCGGCGCCGGCATGATGGAGTGCAAGAAGGCACTCACCGAGAACAACGGCGACATCGACGCCGCGGCCGAGTGGCTGCGCAAGTCCGGCCTCGCCAAGGCCGACAAGAAGGCCAGCCGCGTCGCCGCCGAAGGCCGCATCGCGATGGCGCAGGACGGCGGCAAGGCCGTCCTGGTCGAGATCAACGCCGAAACCGACTTCGTCGCCAAGGACGAGAACTTCCTCGCCTTCGCCGAGAAGGTCGCGCAGGCCGCGCTCGCGTCGGGCGTGCAGGACGTCGAAGCGCTGAAGGCGGTCAAGCTCGCCTCCGGCGAGACGGTCGAGGAAGCGCGTGCCGCCGTCGTCGCCAAGGTCGGCGAGAACGTGCAGGTGCGCCGCATGGCGCGCGTCGACGGCGGCGACAACGTCGCGGCCTACGTCCACGGCGGCCGCATCGGCGTGCTGGTCGAGGTCAAGGGCGGCAACGCCGAGTTCGCGCGCGGCGTCGCGATGCACGTCGCGGCGATGAACCCGCCGTACAACAAGGCGGCCGACGTGCCGGCCGAGTTCCTCGCCAAGGAGAAGGAAATCGAGCTCGCCAAGATGAGCGAGAAGGACAAGGCCAAGCCGGCCGAGATCCTCGAGAAGATCATCGGCGGCAAGGTCGCCAAGATCGTCAACGAAGTCACGCTGTACGGCCAGCCGTACGTGCTCAACACCGACCAGACGGTCGAGGCCGCGGCCAAGGCCGCCGGCGCCGACGTGGTCGGCTTCCAGCGCCTCGCGGTCGGCGAAGGCATCGAGAAGGTCGTCGAGGACTACGCTGCCGAGGTCGCCAAGGCGATGCAGGTCTGACCAGCGGCCGCGTCGCCGCCCACCGGCGACGCGATGCGCGCAAGCGTTCGACCGGGGCCCTGCAGGCGACTGCAGGGCCCTCGTCGTTCGGGCAGGCAGGATGCCGGCCCGCTCAGGCCTCCGCGTCCGGCTTGCGCGCCGGCGGCTGGCCGATCGGGTCCCAGCGCCCGGCCACCGGCAGGCCCCAGCCGTACCGGATCGCGCAGGCGCGCAGCACGAAGCACAGCACGGCACCGGCGCACATCGCCGCCATCGGCGGCAGCGCCGCCCACTCGCCGACGACGACCACCGTCGCGCCTGCGAGCGCCGCGACCGCATACAGGTCCGCACGCAGCACCAGCGGCACCTCGGCCAGCAGCACGTCGCGCACGATGCCACCACCGATGCCGCTCAGCATGCCGAGCAGCGCCGCCATCACGGGGTGCAGGCCGAACGCGAGCGCCTTGCTCGCACCGACCACGGCGAACAGGGCGAGCCCCGCGGCATCGAACAGGCGCACCGGGTTGCGCAGGCGCTCGATCCACGGCGCCCACAGGAACGTCACCGTGCCGGCGAGCAGCGAGGCGGCGAGGTAGCGCCAGTCGCGGATCGCCGACGGCGGCACCGCCCCGATCAGCAGGTCGCGCGCGATGCCGCCCGAATTCGCGGCGACGAAGGACAGCACCAGCACCCCGAACAGGTCGAGCCGGCGCCGCACGCCGGCCGTCGCGCCGCTGAGCGCGAACACGAACGTGCCGGCCAGATCGAGCACCAGCAGCAGCAATCCCGGTTCCACCGACGCCCCCCCCCCGCGCAATCGGCGCACAACGCGACCGCACGCGGCGCCTGCCGCTACAATACGGCAGTTTTGCCTGCCGGAAACCGCCCATGCCCGCCGACGTCAAGTACAAGCGCATCCTCCTGAAACTCTCCGGCGAAGCGCTGATGGGCGACGCCGACTACGGCATCGACCCGCAGGTGCTGCAGCGCCTGGCGCGCGAGATCATCGAGGTGCAGCGCGCCGGCGTGCAGGTTGGCGTCGTCATCGGCGGTGGCAACATCTTCCGCGGGGCGGGCCTCGCCGCGTCCGGCATGGACCGCGTCACCGGCGACCACATGGGCATGCTCGCGACCGTCATGAACGCGCTCGCGATGCAGGACGCGATCGAGAAGGCCGGCGGCTTCGCGCGCACGATGTCGGCGATCAAGATCAACGAGGTGTGCGAGGACTTCATCCGCCGCCGCGCGATCCGCCACCTCGAGAAGGGACGCATCACGATCTTCGCCGCCGGCACCGGCAACCCGTTCTTCACCACCGATTCGGCCGCCGCGCTGCGCGCCATCGAGATCGGCGCCGACCTGCTGCTCAAGGCGACCAAGGTCGACGGCGTCTACACCGCCGACCCGGCCAAGGATCCGTCCGCGACGCGCTACGAGCGCCTGTCCTACGACGACGTCATCCAGCGCAACCTGCAGGTGATGGACACGAGCGCGATCGCGCTCTGCCGCGACCACCGCATCCCGCTGCGCATCTACGACATGTCGCGCGAGGGCGACCTCATGCGCATCATGCGCGGCGAGCCGATCGGCACGCTGGTCGGCGGTCGCTGAGCGCGCCCCACGCGGCACCGGCCGCCGCCTCCGCCGCTCGCACCGGACTCGCCGCGTCGCGAACGCCGATGGCGGCGATCCTGCGCGCCACGCGCCCTCCATGATGCAGCGCACGATGCAGCGCGGCGCGACGGTGCGTCGCGGACGCGCTGTTATACTGCGCGGCCGGACACGAACCAGGGCGACACGCCATGATCGACGACATCAGGAAGGACACGCAGGCGCGCATGCAGAAGAGCGTCGAGGCGCTCCGCCACGAGTTGCAGCGCCTGCGCACCGGCCGCGCCAGCACCGCGCTGATCGAGCCGCTCAAGGTTTCCTACTACGGCTCCGACACGCCGGTCACGCAGGTGGCCAGCGTCGCGATCGCCGATGCGCGCTCGATCACGATCACCCCGTACGAGAAGAACATGGTCGCGGCGATCGAGAAGGCGATCCTCGCCTCCGACCTCGGCCTGACCCCGACCACGGTCGGCCAGGTGATCCGCATCAACCTGCCGCCGCTGACCGAGGAGCGCCGCCGCGACCTGTCCAAGCACGTCGCGCACGAGGGCGAGAACGCCAAGGTCGCGGTGCGCAACGTGCGCCGCGACGCGCTGCACCAGCTGAAGGAACTCCTCAAGGACAAGAAGATCAGCGAGGACGACGAGCGCCGCGCCGAGGAAGAGATCCAGAAGTACACCGACAAGTTCGTCAAGGACATCGACGGCGTCGTGAAGGCGAAGGAAGACGAACTGATGGCGATGTGACGGTCGGCCGACCGGCCGCGACCGGGTGCGCAACGGCGTGCCACCGGACCCGCGACCTTCGCCCCCGCCTCCCATCACGGCTCCGCATGAGCATTCCCCGCCACATCGCGATCGTCATGGACGGCAACGGCCGCTGGGCCGAACGCCGCCACCTGCCGCGCAACCTCGGCCACCGCGAGGGCCAGAAGGCGGTGCGCGCGGCGATCGAGTATTGCCGCCGCAAGGGCGTCGAGGCGCTCACCCTGTTCGCGTTCTCTAGCGAGAACTGGAAACGGCCCGAGGAGGAAGTCGGCGCGCTGATGCAGCTGTTCCTCGCCGCGCTCGACCGCGAGGTCGACGAGCTCGACCGGAACGGCGTCCACGTCGCCTTCATCGGCGACCTCGACGCGTTCTCGCCCGAGCTGAGCGAGCGCATGCAGGCGGCGATGGCGCGCACCGCCGCCAACACCGCGCTCAGCCTCAACATCGCGGTCAACTACGGCGGCCGCTGGGACATCGTGCAGGCGGCGCGCTCGCTGGCGCGCTCGGTGCAGCGCGGCGACATCGACGCCGGCGCGATCGACGAGGCGCTGTTCGCGCGGCACGTCTGCCTCGACGGCCAGCCGCCGATCGACCTGTTCATCCGCACCGGCGGCGAGCTCAGGGTCAGCAACTTCCTGCTCTGGCAAATCGCCTACGCCGAGTTGTACTTCACCGACACGCTGTGGCCGGACGTCGACGCCGGCGTGCTCGATGCAGCGCTGGCTGAGTTCGCGCTGCGCGAACGACGCTACGGACTCACTTCCGCGCAGATGCGCGCCGCCGGCTGAACGAGATGCTCAAGCAGCGAACGCTGACCGCCCTGGTCCTCGCCCCACTGGCGGTCGCGCTGATCGTCCTCGCGCCGACCGCACTGTTCGCACTGGTGATCGGCGCGATGTCGCTGCAGGCGCTGTGGGAGTGGTCGCGCCTCGCCGGCGTGGCCGCGCCGGCGGCGCGCATCGCGGTCGTCGGCGCGAACGCGTTGCTGTTCGTCGCGCTCTGGCTCTCGCGCGACAGCGGCCTGGACCGCTGGATCGTCGGCGCCGGTCTCGCCTGGTGGGCGATCGCGCTGCTGTGGCTGCGCAACTACGCCTACGCCGCCGCGCCGACACGCGCGAACAGCCTGCTCAAGCTCGCCGCGGGCGAGTTCGCCGTGGTGCCCGCCTGGCTCGCGCTCGTGCTGCTGCACGGAGACCCGGACCAGGGACACTGGTGGTCGCTGCTCGCCGTCGTGCTGGTGTGGGCGGCCGATACGGGCGCGTACTTCGCCGGCAAGCGCTACGGCACGACCCGACTGGCGCCGCGCATCAGCCCGAACAAGACCACCGCCGGCGCCTGGGGCGGCCTCGCCGTCGGCATCCTCGTCGCACTCGTCGGCGGCTGGCTGCTCGGCGAACGCGACGGCGCGCTGCTGGCCGTGGTCGTGCTCGCCGCCGCCACGGTCGCGGCGTCGATCCTCGGCGACCTCGTCGAAAGCCTGCTCAAGCGCCAGGCGAACGTGAAGGATTCGGGCGCGATCTTCCCGGGCCACGGCGGCCTGCTCGATCGCCTCGACAGCGTGTTCGCCGCGGTCCCGGTGTTCGTCGCCGGCAAGGCGCTGCTCGACCTGCTCGCTCGATGAGGAGCCTCGCCGTCCTCGGCGCGACGGGATCGATCGGCGCCAGCACCCTCGACGTGGTCCGGCGCCATCCCCACCGCTACCGCGTCGGCGCCCTCGCCGCGCACCGCAGCGCCGAGGCGCTCGCCGGCCTGTGCGCACGCTTCCGCCCCACGCTCGCGGTGATCGCCGACCCGGCCTGCGCCGGAGAACTGCGCGAGCGCCTCGATGCGCTCGGCGTCGATTGCCGCGTCGCGGCCGGCCCCGACGCGCTGGTCGAGGCCGCCGCCGGACCCGAGTGCGACACCGTCGTCGCGGCGATCGTCGGTGCAGCGGGGCTCGAGTCGACGCTCGCCGCGGCACGTGCCGGCAAGCGCCTGCTGCTCGCGAACAAGGAAGCGGTCGTGATGGCCGGCGGCCTGCTCGCCGAGGCGCTCGCTGCCGGCGGCGGCGAGCTGCTGCCGCTCGATTCGGAACACAACGCGGTGTTCCAGTGCCTGCCGCGCGACGGCGGCGACCTCGATGCAGCCGGCGTGCGGCGCATCGTGCTGACGGCCTCCGGCGGCCCGTTCCGCGGCCGCGCCCGCGCCGAGCTCGGCGCGATCACGCCGGAACAGGCCTGCGCGCACCCCAACTGGCGCATGGGCCGCAAGATTTCGGTCGACTCGGCGACACTGATGAACAAGGGCCTCGAGGTCATCGAGGCGCACCACCTGTTCCGCGTGGCGCCCGGGCGCATCGACGTCGTCGTCCATCCGCAGAGCATCGTCCACTCGATGGTCGAGTACGCCGACGGCTCGGTCCTCGCCCAGCTCGGCAATCCAGACATGCGCACCGCGATCGCCTACGGGCTCGCCTGGCCCGGGCGCATCGACGCCGGCGTCGGTCCGCTCGACCTCGTCGCGGCCGGCCGGCTCGACTTCGAGCCGCCCGACCTGGCGACGTTCCGTTGCCTCGCGCTCGCGTATGCGGCGCTCGAGGCGGGCGGCGACGCGGCCATCGTGCTGAATGCGGCCAACGAGGAAGCGGTCGCCGCGTTCCTCGACGGCCGCCTGCCCTTCCTCGGCATCGCGGAGACGATCGAGCGCTGCCTTGCCGGCGCCGGCACGACCGCGCCCGGCGAGCTTGGCGCGATCCTTGACGCCGATTTAACTGCCCGCCGGGCAGCCCAACGTATCATCGCGACCCTTTCCGCCCAGAGCCCCGTGCGCGTGCCATGAGCGACATCTTCGGTTCCGTCTGGTGGCTGATCGTCACGCTCGGCGTACTGATCACCTTCCACGAATACGGCCACTTCATCGTCGCGCGGCGTTGCGGCATCAAGGTGCTGAAGTTCTCGGTCGGCTTCGGGCCGGCGCTGTGGTCGCGCTTCGACCGCCACGGCACGCAGTTCGTGATCGCCGCGATCCCGCTCGGGGGCTACGTCAAGATGCTCGATTCGCGCGAGGTCGACGGCGTGGTCGGCCCGACCGCGCTGGCCGGCGCGTTCGACCGCAAGAGCGTGGGCCAGCGCATGGCGGTGACCGCCGCCGGGCCGGCGTTCAACCTCATCTTCACCGTCGTCGCGCTGTGGCTGATGTTCGTCGTCGGCAAGCCCGACTACCAGCCGGTGGTCGGCGAGACCGACCGCCTCGCGGCCGAAGCCGGCTTCCGGCCCGGCGACCGGGTCGAATCGATCGCCGGGCGCCGCATCGACACCTGGACCGACGCGACCCAGCAGGTACTGATGGCGGCGCTCGACCGGCGCGACCTCGGCGTCACGGTGCGCGAAGCGGACGGAGCGACCCGGACGCGCACGCTGGCCCTGTCGAAGCTGCCCGCCGACCTCGGCGAACGCGAGCTGGTGCAGGCGATCGGCCTCGCGCCGCGCCCGCTGCCGGTGCCTCCGGTCATCGGCAGCGTCAGCGCGGACAGCGCCGCGGCCGCGGCCGGGCTGCAGGCCGGCGACCGCATCCAGTCGATCGGCGGCGACCCGATCGGCGACTGGCGCGAGGTCCGCGACGCGGTCCAGCGCCACGCCGCGGCCGGCGGCGCGGTCGACTTCGTCGTCGTCCGCGACGGCCGCACCCTCACGCTCGCGACGCACCCGAAAGCCGCGCCGGCCGACGCGGCCGACGCGGCGGGCAAGCCGCAGTGGCTGGTCGGGATCGCCGCGCAGCCGATCGAACCGCACTACGACGCGACCTTGCGCTACGGCCCGATCGCGGCGCTCGGCAAGGCCCTCGGCGCGACCTGGGACCAGACCCGCGACACCCTCGTCATGCTCGGCCGCATGGTCACCGGGCAGGCCTCGATCAAGAACCTGTCGGGCGTCATCACCATCGGCCAGGTCGCCAACGAATCGGCCAAGCTCGGTTTCGCGTGGTTCCTGAGCTTCCTCGCCGCGATTTCGCTCAGCCTGGCCATCCTCAACCTGCTGCCGATCCCGATCTTGGACGGCGGCGGCCTGCTGTATTACCTTATCGAACTGATAAAGGGCAGTCCGTTGAGCGAGCGCGTGCAGGTCGCCGGCCAGTACGTCGGGCTGGTCCTGCTGATGGGCCTGATGAGCCTGGCTCTCTACAACGACATCCTGCGGAACGTGTCCTGACCGCAGGCAGCCCGACAACGAAACCAGGCCGCGACAGCGCCCGTCGCGGGCTCGACGATGCCCTGACGGAAGTGACGATGAAGCGTATTGCCGCTCTTTTCCTGCTCGCCTTTTTCGCCGCCGGAACCGCCTCGGCCTTCGAGGCCTTCCGGGTCTCGGAGATCCGCATCGACGGCCTGTCGCGCCTCGCGCCCGGCACGGTGTTCACCTACATGCCGGTCGAGCGGGGCGATACCCTGACGCCCGAGCGCGCCAACCAGGCGATCCGCGCCCTCTACCGCACCGGCTTCTTCACCGACGTGCAGCTGTCGCGCCAGGGCGACATCCTCGTCGTCTCGGTGAAGGAGCGCCCGCAGATCACCAAGATCGCGATCCGCGGCAACAAGGACATCCGCGAGGAGGACCTGCTCAAGGGCCTCAAGGGCATCGGCCTCGCCGAGGGCGAGTCGTTCGACCCGCTGAAGCTGGCCCAGGTCCAGGACGAGCTGACCCACCAGTACTACAACCGCGGCAAGTACAACGTGTCGGTCAAGGCGACGACCGTCAACCTCGACCGCAACCGCGTCGAGGTCGCGATCAACATCGCCGAGGGCAAGGCGGCCAAGATCAAGCACCTGAACGTCGTCGGCAACACCGCGTTCCCGGACAAGGAGATCGAAGCCGACTTCGAGTCGAGCACGACCAACTGGACCTCGTGGTACACCAAGGACGACCAGTACTCGCGCGAAAAACTCTCGGGCGACCTCGAGAAGCTGCAGTCGTACTACATGGACCGCGGCTACGCCGACTTCGCGGTCGAATCGACCCAGGTCTCGATCAGCCCCGACAAGCGCAAGATGTACGTGACCGCCGCCATCAAGGAAGGCGAGATCTACCGCGTCAACGACATCACGCTGACCGGTTCGCTGGTGCTCGACGAGGAGGACCTGCGCAAGCAGATCCTGGTCAAGCCCGGCGACGTGTTCTCGCGCCGCCTGATCGAGCAGTCGGTCGATTCGATCACCTCGACCCTGTCCAACATCGGCTACGCGTTCGCCGACGTGCAGCCGATCCCGACCATCGACAAGGAGAAGCGCGAGGTCGGGCTGAACTTCTTCGTCAACCCGGGCAAGCGCGTCTACGTGCGCCAGGTCGTGTTCAAGGGCAACCTGCACACCGAGGACGAAGTGCTGCGCCGCGAGATGCGCCAGCTGGAGGGCTCGTGGTATTCGCAGGCGGCGATCGACCGCTCCAAGATCCGCCTGCAGCGCCTCGGCTTCTTCAGCAAGGTCGAGATCGACACGCCGAAGGTGCCCGGGTCCGACGACCAGGTCGACGTGACCGTCACCGTCGAGGAACAGAATTCCGGCCAGTTCACCTTCGGCCTGGGCTACTCGCAGGTCTACAAGCTCATCGCGAGCATCGGCGTCACGCAGAACAACTTCTTCGGCACCGGTGACCGCGTCTCCGTCGCGGCGACCCGCAGCGGCGCCATCGAGCGCTACCAGCTGTCCTATTTCGAGCCGTACCTGACCGATGACGGCATCGGCATCGGCTACGACATCCAGCACACCAAGTTCGACGCGGCCGAGACCAACCTCGCCAGCTTCCTCAGCAGCACCGACGCGTTCGACATCTACCTCGGCATCCCGATCTCCGAGTCGGATTCGATCAACGCGCAGATGGGGCTCAGCAAGACCGGCATCTCGACCTTCCCGACGCTGACGCCGCCGTCGATCATCGACTACATCGACAACCTCGGCAACCGCACCTTCCACACCTGGAACGTGCAGCTGGCGTGGGCGCACGACACGCGCAACCGCTTCTGGAACCCGACCCGCGGCGGCCTGCAGCAGGTCTCGCTGGAGGTGACCCTGCCCGGCTCGACCGTGCAGTACTACAAGCTGCAGTACCGCTTCGCGCAGTACCTGCGCATGACCGACTCGCTTACGTTCTACGGCCATGCCGCGGTCGGCTACGGCGATTCGTACAAGGACCCGAAGAGCGTGCTGCCGCCGGACCACCCGCGCTACGTCGCCAACATCAGCGGCCTGCCGTTCTTCGAGAACTTCTACGCCGGCGGCGTCTCCGACGTGCGCGGCTTCCGCGACAACACGCTCGGCCCGTTCGGTGTGGTCAACCCGGCCACCTGCCCCCCCTCGAACGTGAACTGCCGCCTGCCGCTCGGCGGCGCGCTGAAGTTCTCGGCCTCGGCGGAAGTCATCTTCCCGACGCCGTTCGTGAAGGAGAACAACGACACGACGCGCATCTCCGCGTTCCTCGACGTCGGCAACGTGTTCCAGAACCGCCTCTGCAACGTACCCGAATGCCGCGTCTACAAGAGCTGGTCCGCGGACCAGCTGCGCGCCTCGGTCGGCCTGTCGTTCCAGTGGCGCGCGCCGGTCGGCCCGATCGTCATCAACCTCGCGCGGCCGATCCGCAAGAAGGACGGCGACGACACCGAGACGATCCAGTTCACGTTCGGCAACACGTTCTGACGCACGACCCGGCGGCGTCGAGCAGGAGACGCGCGTGGCGCAGCGAGCCAACCCGGCGAGACGGATGCCCGCCCTGCTGCTGGCGGCGTGCGCGTTCGCCGGCGCGGCCGGCGCGCAGGCGCCCGCACCCGCTTCGTCGAGCACACCGGCGCGCATCGGCTACGTCGACATGAAGCGCCTGCTCGACAACGCGCCGCAGGTCGTCGCGGGCCGGCGCAAGCTCGAGAAGGAATTCGCCGCGCGCGACGCCGCGCTGAAGGCGGACGAACAGCGCCTCGTCGAGCTGCGCCGCAGGCAGGGCACGCTCGCCGCGCAGGAGGCCGACGCGCTGCAACGCGAGGTCGACGCCCTCGACCGGTCGATCAGGCGCAGCCGCGACACCCTGCGCTCCGAACTGAAGACCCGCAGCGACCAGGAGCTCGACCGCAGCTGGCGCGAGATCAACGACGCCGTCGTCGCGTTCGCGCGCGAGCAGGGTTACGACCTGATCGTGCCGAGCCCGGTCGTGTACGCCAGCCCGCGCGTCGACGTCACCGACCGCATCATCGAACGCCTGCGCCGCGACGCACGGACGGAATCGCCGTGAACGCGTCGCGCCACACGCTCGGCGCGATCGCCGCGCGCTTCGGCCTGCGGCTCGTCGGCGGCGACCCGGAGACGACCATCGACGGCGTCGACACGCTCTCCGGCGCCGGCCCGTCGCGGATCGGATTCCTGTCCAACCCGCGCTACCGCAGCCAGCTCGCGGCGACGCGCGCCGCCGCGATCGTGCTGCGCGAGGACGACGCCGAGGCGTGCCCGCGACCGTGCCTCGTCGCCACCGATCCCTACGTCGCGTTCGCCAAGGTCGCGGCCCTGTTCGAGCGCACGCCGGCGGTGGTTCCCGGCATCCACCCGACGGCCGTGGTCGCGCCCGCCGCGCGCATCGACGCCGGCGCGAGCATCGGCCCGTACTGCGTGGTCGAGGCGGACGCGGTCATCGAGGCCGGCGTGACGCTCGGCCCGCACTGCATCGTCGGCCGCGGCTGCGTCGTCGGCGCGCAGTCGCGCCTGGTCGCGCGCGTGACCCTGGTACAGGACGTGCGCATCGGCCGGCGCGTGCTGGTCCATCCCGGTGCCGTGCTCGGCGCGGACGGCTTCGGCCTCGCGTTCGAGCGCGAGCAGGGCGGCCCCGGCCACTGGATCAAGGTGCCGCAGCTCGGCGGCGTCGTCGTCGGCGACGATTGCGAGATCGGCGCCAACACGACCATCGATCGCGGCGCGCTCGGCGACACCGTGCTCGAGGACGACGTGCGCCTCGACAACCAGATCCAGATCGCGCACAACGTGCGCATCGGCGCGCACAGCGCACTCGCCGGCTGCGCCGCGGTCGCGGGCAGCGCGACGATCGGCCGCCACTGCCTCATCGGCGGTGGCGCTGGCATACTCGGCCACCTGAGCGTGGCCGACCGCGTCACCGTGACCGCGATGAGCCTGGTCACGCACTCCATCCGCGAGGCCGGCGAGTACTCGTCCGGCACGCCGATCCAGCCGAACCGGCTGTGGCGCCGCAACGCGGCGCGCTTCAAGCACCTGGACGATCTCGCGCGACGCCTCGGCGCCGCGGAAAAGGAAACCCCGAAATGAACAAGCCGATGCCCACCCTCGAACTCCCGATCGGCGTCGAACAGATCGCGGCGATGCTGCCGCACCGCTATCCGTTCCTGCTGGTAGACCGCGTCGTCGCGCTCGAGCCGGGGCAGCGCGTCAGCGCGCGCAAGAACGTGACATTCAACGAGCCGTTCTTCCAGGGCCACTTTCCCGGCCATCCGGTCATGCCCGGCGTGCTGATCATCGAGGCGATGGCACAGGCCGCCGGCCTGCTGATCAAGCTCTCCGGCCGCGAATCGAACGGCCCGGTCGTGTTCTACCTGGTCAAGGTCGACAAGGCGCGCTTCAACCGCACCGTCGTGCCCGGCGACCAGCTGCACCTCGAAGTCGAGCACAAGCGCTCGATGCGCAACATGAGCCAGTTCTGGGGCCGCACGCTCGTCGACGGCAACGTCGTCGCCGAAGCCGAAATGCTCTGCGCCGAGGTCCCCGCGTGACGATCCACCCGACCGCGCTGGTCGATCCCGCCGCGCGGCTCGGCAGCGGCGTCGAGGTCGGCGCCTACAGCGTCATCGGCGCCGGGGTCGAGGTCGGCGACGGCACCACGATCGGGCCGCACGTCGTCATCGAGGGGCCGACGCGCATCGGCCGCGACAACCGCATCTTCCCGTTCGCCTCGATCGGCGCCGCACCGCAGGACAAGAAGTTCCGCGGCGAGCGCGCCGAACTGGTCGTCGGCGACCGCAACCACATCCGCGAGTTCGTCACCCTCAACCGCGGCACCGGCGCCGGCGGCGGCTGCACGCGCATCGGCGACGACAACTGGTTCCTCGCCTACAGCCACGTCGCGCACGACTGCCGGGTCGGCCACCACTGCGTGTTCTCCAACAACGCGACGCTCGCCGGCCACGTCGAGGTCGGCGACCACGTGATCATCAGCGGCTTCGCCGGGGTGCACCAGTTCTGCCGCATCGGCGCGCACGCGTTCATCGGCATGGGCGTGCTGATCAGCGGCGACGTGCCACCGTTCCTGATGGTCGCCGCCGACGCCGACACCCAGGGCCGCCCGCGCGGCATCAACAGCGAAGGCCTCCGGCGGCGGGGCTTCGAAGCGGAGCGCATCGCCGCGATCAAGCGCGCCTACCGCACGCTCTACGTCGGCGGCACGCCGCTCGCCGACGCGCGCGCGAAGCTCGCCGAGCAGGCGCGCGACAGCGGCGACGTCGCCGAGATGCTCGCCTTCATCGAGCGCAGCGAGCGCGCGCTGGCGCGCTGAGCCCGACCGGGGTCGTCCAGCCCGTGCGCCACGCGCGCTGGATCCGGCGCGGAAAGCCCGAAACGCGGCGTACACCGAGAACAGCGCGGGTGGTCACGGAACCCGGCACGCCTCGACGGCGACGCGTTGCGGTCGCGATCGCGAGACCATGGCCGGTGCAGCCGCGCACGGTATGATCCGCCGATGACGTCGACCCGGTGCACCGAAGGCCCGCCACCCGCCGCGCCGCGCTGCTTCGTGCTGGTCGCCGGCGAGGCGTCCGGAGACCTGCTCGGCGCCGACCTGATCGCCGCGCTGCGCGAGCGCTTCCCCGGTGCGCGCTTCGCCGGCATCGGCGGGCCGCGCATGATCGCAGCCGGATTCGAAAGCTGGCATCCGCTCGCCGCGCTGTCGGTCATGGGCCTGGTCGAGGTGCTGCGGCACCTGCCGCGCCTGCTCGCGATCCGGCGTCACCTCGTGCGACGCACGCTCGCGCTGCGACCGGACGCGTTCATCGGCATCGACGCGCCGGACTTCAACCTCGGCGTCGAGCGACGCCTCAAGCGGCGCGGCGTGCGCACCGTGCACTACGTCAGCCCGTCCGTGTGGGCGTGGCGCGAGCGGCGCGCGCAGAAGATCGGTGCGAGCGCCGATCGCGTGCTGTGCCTGTTCCCGATGGAGCCGCCGATCTATGCACGCCACGGCGTCGATGCGCGTTTCGTCGGCCACCCGTTCGCCGACGACATGCCGCTCGAACCGGATCGCGCCGGCGCCCGGCGCGCGCTGGGCCTCGCCGCGGACGCGCGCGTGCTCGCGCTGCTGCCGGGCAGCCGCCTCGGCGAAATCGAACGCCTCGCACCCGACTTCCTCGCCGCCGCCAGGCTCCTGCGCGCCACGTTTCCCGACCTGCAGGTGCTGATCCCGGCGGCGAACGCGGCTTGCGAGTCGGCGATCGGGTCGCACCTGCGGCGCGCAGGCTTCGAGGACCCGGCCTCGCACGGGATCACCGTCGTCGCGCCGGGCACGGCGGCCGGCTCGCGCCTCGCGATGACCGCCGCCGACGCGGTCCTCGTCGCCTCGGGCACTGCGACGCTGGAGGCGATGCTGGCGAAGCGGCCGATGGTGGTCGGCTACCGCATCGCGCCTCTGACCCATCGCATCGTCCAGGGGCTCGGCCTGCTCAAGGTCGATCGCTACGCACTGCCGAACGTGCTCGCCGGACGCGACCTCGCGCCCGAGCTGATGCAGGACGCGTGCACGCCGGACGCGCTCGCGGCGGCGCTGGCGCCCTTGCTACGCGGCGATGCCGACCCCGCGCTGCAGGCGGAGTACCGGCGCCTGCACGAGGCGCTGCGGCGCGACGCGAGCCATGCGGCGGCCGACGCCATCGCCGGCCTGCTCGACGGCGGCGACGACGGCGGACGACCGCGTCAGGTCGCGCATTGACGCCGGGGCGCCGTGTCCGCACGATGCGGCGCATCGCGACCACCGGAAGATCCTCCTGCCAGCCTCCGCCGACCGCCGGCTCCCCGTCCTGCGCGCGCTCGCGCTGCTGGCATTCGCCGCCCTGGTGGTTTTCGGGCCGCTCAGCGAGAACACGGCGCTGGAGAAGGTCTTCGCGGGCACGCTGATCCTGCTCGGCTTCACGGCGACCGCGTTCGCGAGTGCACGCTGGGCGTTCTCGCTGTTGCTGGTGTCGGTGCTGTTCGGCGCGGTCGAACTCGCCGGCCGGCTGAAGTTCCTCTACCTGCAGACGCCGCTGCTGGCGCCCGACCTGCAGTACTTCGTCAACGCGGGTACGATCGAGGTGATGAGCCACTACCCGGTGCTGCTGGCGGCCGGGATCGGCGCGCTGTCGCTGCCCCCGGCGCTGCTCGTGCTGGCCTACGTGCGCGAGCGGCCTGCGCTGCTGCCAGGCCGGCCGCGCGCGGTGCGCGCCGCGGCGCGCGTGGCGGGTGCCGGCGCGGCACTGCTGCTGCTCGGCGCCTGCGTGCAGCCACGCGGCCCGTTCCAGGACGTGTTCGGCAAGCCGATGTGGATCGCGATCAACGATCGCAGCTTCATCACCGACTTCTTCACCTCGTTCAACGACACCGAGATCGTCGAACCGACCAGCCCGCCCGACGTGGACCGCACGATCTCGTGGAAGCTCGACCGGCCGATGCAGGCGCCGCCGACGCTGCCGGACGTCGTCATGGTGCTGGAGGAGAGCACCTTCGACCCGCGCATCCTCAAGGTGTGCAGGATCCCGCAGTGCAAGCGCCGCATGTTCGAGGCCGACCGCCGCACGCGCGCGCACGGACCGATGAGCGTGCACACATTCGGCGGCGGCACCTGGACCAGCGAATTCTCGGCACTGACCGGGCTCGCGCACACCTTGTTCGGCAACGCCGGCCTGTACGCACCGTACAACCTCGCGCCGCGCGTGGCGAACACGCTGCCGAGGGCCTTTCGCCGCGCCGGCTACCGCGCCGTCGCGCTGTACCCGATGAGCGGCGATTTCCTCAACGCGCGCAACGCCTACGACTACTACGGCTTCGACGCCTTCCATGACGGCACCGAGTACGGCCTCGGCTGGGACAGCCACGACGCGGACCTGTTCGAGGTGTTCAAGCGCGTCTGGGCCGACGAGAAGCGCGCCCACCCGGGCGTGCCGCTGTTCGTGTTCATGCTGACCCTGCACCAGCACGGTCCGCACATGCGGCCGCTGGCGGAACTGCCGCCGCCGTACGACAAGCCGCTCTTCCCGGGCGCATTCAGGCCGAAGAAGCTCGATGACTGGCTCAACGTCAACCTCGGCAACTACCTGCAGCGGCTCGAGGAGTCCGACGCGATGATCGGCGAGCTGGAGGCGTTCCTGTTCGACGGCGAACGGCCGGCCGTGCTCGCCCACTACGGCGACCACCAGCCGTCCTTCGACGGCGCGATCAACAGCATCCCGAAGGCCGTGCCGAAGGAGGCCGGGCCGAACCCGCACTGGGTCACGTACTACATGCTGAAATCGAACTTCCCGGTACGGCGGCGCTACGAGTATCCTGCGCTCGACATCGCCTTCCTGGGCTCGCTCGTGCTCGACGTCGCCGGCATCCCGAAGGACGACTACTACCAGGCGAACACGCTGCTGCGAGAACGCTGCAAGGGGCGCTACCTCGACTGCAAGGACACGCGGCTGGTCGCGTCCTATCACGACTACATCTTCCGGCACCTCGACGACCTCAGGGAATGATCACGACGACGAAACGACCCCGCGCGCGCACCGCCGGCGTCGACGAGGCCGGGCGCGGGCCGCTGGCGGGCCCCGTCGTGGTCGCCGCGGTCATCCTCGACCCGCGCCGGCCGGTCGAGGGCATCGCCGATTCGAAGGTCCTGAGCGAGGCGCAACGCGAAGACCTCGCGCCGCGCATCCGCGACGCCGCGATCGCCTGGTCGGTGGTCGTGGTCGGGGAGGACGAGATCGAGCGCCTGAACATCCTCGGCGCGACCCTCGCCGGGATGGAGCGCGCGCTGCGCGCGCTTCCGATCGAGCCTGCGCTCGCGCTGATCGACGGCAACCGCCTGCCGCGCACGCTGCCATGCCGGGCACGCGCGATCGTCGACGGGGACGCGAAGGAACCGGCGATCGGCGCCGCGTCGATCCTCGCCAAGACCGAGCGCGACCGCCTCATGTGCGCGCTCGACGAAGTCCATCCCGGGTACGGCTTCGCGCGCCACAAGGGCTATGCGACGCCCGAGCATCTCGCCGCGCTGGAGCGCCTCGGCCCGTGCCCGGTGCACCGTCGCGGCTTCGAGCCGGTCCGGCGGCTGATCGCGCCCGCGCTGTTCTGAGCCCCCCCGGGGCGCCCTGAGACGCGCCAGCGGACCGGGCGCGGGCGTGACAGGCCGGACGACGGGAGTATGATGGCCGTGATCGGTCCGGCCCTGGACGGCCGGTCGGAGGCCACATGAAGCATTCCATCCTCGCGCTCGCCGCCGCCTGCGCCCTGGCCGCCGCCGACGCCGGCGCGCAGACCTGCGCCGCGCCGGCCCTGCTGGCGCCGAACTCCATGGTGCAGGGTTCGACCTGCGGATTTCCCAAGCTCGCCGACGTGTTCTGCGATGGCACGCCGAACCCCGGTCCGAACGTGGTCTATCGCCTGACCCTCGAGCAGGCGAGCGAGGTGGAGTTCGCGATCGGATCGACCAGCTTCGAACCCGCCCTGTTCGTGTCCGACGAGGCGTGCGGCCACGGCCGTTGCGTCTCCGCGATTCAATCCGGGCAGCCGATGCCGGCCGGCGACTACTGGGTCGTCGTGGCGGCAGCGGAAGGCTCCGCCGAGGGAACGTGCGGCACGTTCACGCTCGCCAACGCGGTGACGCCGGCGGAGACGATCTTCTCCGACTCGTTCGACTAGGCGCGGGCGCGGCTGCGGTCCGAACGTCCGCGCACCGGAGAGCAGGGATCGAAATCCCCGTGTCCACGGGCGCGGCCGGCGACTCCTGCATCGATCAGCGGCCGGGTACCGCGGCGCCGCATCCGGCACGGTCGCGGGTGTCGATGTCAAACCTTGCCGCAGGCGGGACCAACGCTTAGGCTGGTCCATTGCCGCGCCCGCATCGCCCATGTCCCCCGGCTTCGTCCACCTGCACGTCCACAGCGAGTACTCGCTGGTCGATTCGACGATCCGCGTCGGCGACCTCGTCGCCGCGTGCGCGCGCGCGGACATGCCGGCGGTCGCGCTGACCGACCAGAGCAACCTGTTCGCGCTGGTGAAGTTCTATCGCGCGGCCGAGGCCGCCGGCATCAAGCCGATCGCCGGCAGCGACCTCTGGCTCGCGGACCCGGACGACCGCCTGCGCCCGCAACGCGTGACCGTGCTCTGCCGCGATCGCGGCGGCTACCTCGCGCTTTCGCGCCTGGTCTCGCGGGCCTACGCCGAGAACCGCCACGGCGACCACGCGCTCGTCGACGCGGACTGGCTCGCCTCGGCCGGCGACGGCCTGGTCCTGCTCGCCGGCCAGGAGAGCGATGTCGGCCGCCTGCTGCTGGCCGGGCGCGACGACGCCGCGCGCGCACAGGCCGAACGCTGGCGAAGCGCATTCCCCGACCGCTACTACTTCGAGGCGACGCGCATCGGGCGCGCGCACGAGGACGCGTTCCTCGCCGGCGCGCTCGACCTCGCCGCGCGGCTCGACCTGCCGGTCGTCGCCAGCAACGACGTGCGCTTCATCGAACGCGACGACTTCGAGGCGCACGAGGCGCGCGTGTGCATCCATGCCGGTCGCGTGCTCGCCGACCCGAAGCGGCCGCGCGAATACACGCCCGAGCAGTACCTGAAGTCGCCGCGCGAGATGCAAGCCGCGTTCGCCGACCTGCCGGAGCTGCTCGCGAACACGGTCGAGCTGGCGCGCCGCTGCAACCTCGAACTCGCGTTCGGCACCTACCACCTGCCCGCGTTCCCGGTGCCGGACGAACACACGCTCGAAAGCTGGATCCGCTCGCAGGCGCGCGCCGGCCTCGAGCGCCGGCTCGCCGCGCACGCGCCGGCGCCCGGGTTCGCGCGCGAGGACTACGACCAGCGGCTCGAGCGCGAGCTCGACGTGATCGTGAAGATGGGCTTTCCCGGCTACTTCCTGATCGTCGCCGACTTCATCAACTGGGCCAAGGACAACGACATCCCGGTCGGTCCGGGCCGCGGTTCCGGCGCGGGCTCGCTGGTCGCCTATGCGCTCGGCATCACCGACCTCGACCCGCTGCGCTACGGCCTCCTGTTCGAGCGCTTCCTGAACCCCGAACGCGTGTCGATGCCGGACTTCGACGTCGACTTCTGCATGGACCGGCGCGACGAGGTCATCGACTACGTCTCGCGCAAGTACGGCCGCGACCGCGTCAGCCAGATCATCACCTACGGCACGATGGCGGCGAAGGCGGTGCTGCGCGACACCGGTCGCGTGCTCGGCATGCCGTACGGGCAGGTCGACCGCATCGCCAAGCTGATCCCGAAGATGCCGCTCGACCTCTCGCTCGAGGACGCGCTCGGCCGCTCGGAGAAATCGCGCAAGGAGCCGGACCGCGTCGTCTCTGAGTTCAAGGCGCTGTACGAAACCGACGAGGAGGCGCGCGAGCTGGTCGACCTCGCGCTGAAGCTCGAGGACCTCACCCGCAACGCGGGCAAGCACGCCGGCGGCGTGGTCATCGCGCCGGGGCCGCTGCACGAGTACGCGCCGCTCTACTCCGAAGGCGGCGACGGCGTCGTCACGCAGTACGACAAGGACGACGTCGAGGCGGTCGGCCTGGTCAAGTTCGACTTCCTCGGCCTGCGCACGCTCACCATCATCGACTGGGCGGTCAAGGCCATCAACGCGCGCCGCGCGCGCGCAGGCGAGGCCGCGCTCGACATCATGTCGATCCCGCTCGACGACCCGGCCGTGTTCACGCTGCTGCGCAAGGCGCAGACGGTCGCGGTGTTCCAGCTCGAATCGCGCGGCATGCAGGGCATGTTGAAGGACGCGCGGCCGGACTGCTTCGAGGACATCATCGCGCTGGTGTCGCTGTACCGCCCCGGCCCGATGGACCTGATTCCGAGCTACTGCGCGCGCAAGCACGGGCGCGAGCCGATCGAGTACCCCGACGCGCGCGTCGAGCCCGTCCTGAAAGAGACCTACGGCATCATGGTCTACCAGGAACAGGTCATGCAGATGGCGCAGATCGTCGGCGGTTACTCGCTCGGCGGCGCCGACCTTCTGCGCCGCGCGATGGGCAAGAAGAAGGTCGAGGAAATGGCGAAGGAGCGCGCCAGGTTCCGCGAGGGCGCGGCGCGCAACGGCCTCGACGAGCGCAAGGCCGACGCGATCTTCGACCTGATGGAGAAGTTCGCCGGCTACGGCTTCAACAAGTCGCACGCAGCCGCCTACGCGCTGGTCTCGTACCAGACCGCATGGCTGAAAGCGCACTACCCGGCCGAGTTCATGGCCGCGGTGCTGTCCTCGGACATGGACAACACCGACAAGGTCGTCACCTTCCTCGGCGAGGCGCGCGCGCTCGGCCTCGAGGTGCTGCCGCCGGACATCAACGCCTCGAACTACATGTTCGAGGCGACCGACGCGAAGACGATCCGCTACGGCCTCGGCGCCGTGAAGGGCGTGGGCCGCGGCGCGGTCGAGAACATCGTCGCCGCGCGCGGCCAGCGGCCGTACGCCGACCTCGCCGACCTCTGCGCGAGGGTCGACCCGACCCGCCTCAACAAGCGCGTCTACGAGGCGCTGATCCTGTCCGGCTCGCTCGACGCGCTGGCGAAGAACCGCGCGACGCTCGCCGCGCAGCTGCCGGAGGCGATGCGCGCGGCGGAACAGCAGGCGCGCAATGCCGAAGCCGGGCAGTTCGACATCTTCGGCGCTTCGACCCACAGCGCCGGCCCGGTGCAGGTGGCGCTGCCGGAAGTCGAGGACTGGCCGATCGCGCAGCGGCTCGCCGGCGAGCGCGACACGCTCGGCCACTACCTCTCCGGCCATCCGACCGACGCCTGGCGCGACCTGCTCGGCGAACTGACGACCTGCGCGATCGGTGAGATCGACCGCCACTACCGGCCGCCGCAGCGCGAAGGCCGCAGCCGCTTCGCCGACCTGCAGCCGTTCACGCTGGCCGGCTCGGTCGTCGCATTGCGCAAGCAGGGCGACAGCCGCGCGTTCGTCACGGTCGAGGACTGGTCCGGCCGCTTCGAGGCCGTGCTCTACCGCGAAACCTGGATCGAGTACGGCCCGCTGCTGACGCGCGACGCGATCCTCGTGTTCGAAGGCGGACTGTCGGTCGACGACTTCTCCGGCGGCTACCAGCTGCGCGTGCAGCACGTCGCGACGCTCGAAGGCGCCTGCGAGCGACGCGCACGGCAGCTGCGCCTGCGCCTCGGCGCCGTCGACGCGACCTTCGTCGCGCGCCTGCACGCGACGCTCGCCGGGCATCGCGGCGGGCAGACCGCCGTGCGCCTCGCCTATGCCAACGCCGATGCGCGCGCGGAGCTCGAGTTCGGCAGCGAATGGCGCGTGCGCGCGAGCCCCGCGCTCACCGGCGCGCTGCAGGCGCTGGATGGCGTCGCAGCGGCGGAACTCGTCTTCGGCTGATCACCCGCGCCACGCGCGCGGCGTACCAACCCACGCGTCGGGCGGCGCGGCCGCGTCGCCCCTTTCACTTCGCCGCGGCGGCCGTCGTCGACGCGCGCCTCGGTCGCGGCTTCGCGCGCGGGTCGAGCATGATCGACAGCACGACATTGCAATGGATGCACGTATAGGCGATGCAGCGCGCGCGGCTCTCGCCGTCGATCAGGCCGACGACGTTCTCGACGTTCACGTGCAGCACGCGCTTGCCGCAACCCGGGCACAGTCCGCGGTTGGCCATGGCCGCCCCCTGCTGGTGGTGGGGAAATGCGCTCGCGCCGGCCGCAGGCCGGCGTGCACCAGCCTAGCGCGCCGTGGGCGCCGACGCCATGTCGCCGCCATCGCGCCGCCGCCGCATCCGGCCTACGCCGGCACGGCCGGCGCCGGACCCGCCGCGCGGAGCGCATCGGCCAGCAATGCGCTGGTCAGCGGCTTGCGCAGCAGGCCGTCCATGCCCGCGGCGCGGGCCTGGGCCTCCTCGTCGCCGACCGAGCGCGCGGTGACCGCGACCAGCGGAACCGTGACGGCCTGGGCGCGCAGCAGGCGCGCGAGCTGCAGGCCGTCCATGCCCGGCAGGTCGAGATCGACCAGGGCGACGTCGTAACGCGCAGCGCGGAACTCGGCGAGCGCCGCGAGGGCATTGGGCACGTGTCGCGCGCGATGGCCGAGCCGCGCGAGCAGGCCGACGACGACGTCGGCGACGGTCGCGTCGTCCTCGACCAGCAGCACGTCGAGGCCGGCCGTCGCCGCGACGGCGTCGACGCCGGGCGCACGCGCGGGTTGCACGGGTGCCTGGTTCGCCGGCAGGTCGACTTCGAACACGCTGCCGGCGCCTGGCGTGCTCGTGGCCGTGATCGAGCCGCCCATCAGGGTCGCGAGCTCGCGGCAGATCGCGAGGCCGAGGCCGCTGCCGCCGTGCCGGCGCGTCACGCCCTGGGCCTGCTCGAAGCGGTTGAACAGGCGCGCCTGCACGTCGGGCGCCATGCCCGGGCCGCTGTCGGCGACGCGCAGGCGCAGGCGCCCGCCGTGGCGGGCCACGCCGACCTCGACGCCGCCGCGCTCGGTGAACTTGAGCGCATTGCCGACCAGGTTGAGCAGGATCTGGCGGATGCGCAGCGCATCGCCCCAGACCTGTCGCGGAACGTCGCCCGCGACGACGAGCGTCAGGGCGAGTCCCTTGCGCTGCGCCAGCGGCTGGTTCAGCGCGACGACGTCGCGCGCGACCTCGGCCGGGTCGAGCAACTGCTCGTCGAGCACGAGCTTGCCGGCATCGATGCGCGCGATGTCGAGGCTGTCGTTGACCAGCCGCAGCAGCATCTGTCCCGACTGGTGGATCGCGCTCGCGTAGCCGCGCTGGCGTTCGTCGAGCGGCGTGCCGAGCAGCAGTTCGCTCATGCCGAGCACGCCGGTCATCGGCGTGCGGATCTCATGCCCCATCATCGCGAGGAACGCCGACTTCGCTTCCGCGACCTGTTCGGCGGCGCGACGGCGTTCCTCGCCGAGCGCGGTCGCATGGCGCCGGCGCACGCGCAGGCGATACGCATGCAGCGCGAGCAGCACGGCCGCCAGCAACGCGACCGCATAGGCGGCGTAGGCCAGCGGCGTCGCCCACGGCGCGCGCGCGACGCGGATCGCGAGCGGCGCGGCGAGCTCGGCGCGCATCCCGGCCGGGTTCGATGCGGCCACGCGCAGCGTGTACTCGCCGGCCGGCAGCTGCGACCAGACGCGTTCGCCGCGCTCGGCCTCGACCCATTCGCGGTCGAAGCCGTCCAGGCGCATGCGATAGGCGTTCGCGCTGGGATTGGCGAAACTCAACGCGCGCGCCTCGACGTGCAGGTTGACGTCGCCACGCTCGAGCTCGAGCGGACGCGTAGGGTCGAGGCGCACGGTACGGCCGTCGCGCTGCACGTCGAGTGCGGTCAGGTGCAGCGGCGGCACCGGCGCATCGAAGCGCAGCGCCGCCGGGTCGAACGCGAGCAGCCCGCCGAGGGTGCCTGCGAACAGCGTACCGTCATCCGCACGCGCGAGCGAGCCGGCCATGAACTCCGGGCTCGGCAGGCCGTCGCGCGCGTCGAAACGCTGGATCGCGCCGGTCGCCGGCGAGACGTGCCACAACCCGCGCGGCGAGGTGACCCAGACCGAGCCGTCGGCGGCCACGCTCATCGCATGTGCCTGCAGCGTCGGCCATCCGGCGGCGCCGTCGAAACGGGCCTGCAGCCGCATCACGCCACCGTCGACGCGGTAGCGCTCGAGGAAGCCGAGCCGGTGCAACCAGAGCGATCCGTCGGGCGCGAACGCGATCGCGTGGATCGACTCCTTCGGCGTGCCCGGCACGTCGCCGAACGCATCGTCCGCGCCGAGGCGCTCGACCCCGTCGCCGGTCGCGATCCACGGCGTGCCGTCACGATCGAGCACGAGGTCGGTCACGTCGACGTTGCCGATGTCGCGCTCGGTCGCGACATAGCGCGCGACCACCCGCGGCGGCTCGCCGGCGACCCGCGCGACGCCGCCGCCGCGGATCTTCGCCCACAGGCTGCCGTCGGTGGCATGCCGCAGGCGGTCGATCTGGCCCTGTGGCAGCGCATCGGGGCGGGCGAGGTCGACCGGGATCTCGTCGTAGCGGCCGTCGTCGAGCGCGTAGCGCCGCAGCGACGAGGTGGTGCCTACCCACAGGCGCTCACCGTCCGGAAGCACCGAGGTCAGGATGCGCCCGGAGATCTTCAGGCGCGCGCCCCAGCGCTCGATCGTGCCGGTCGCGCGGTCGATGCGGTCGAGCCCGTCGCTGCCGCTCGCGGCCCAGACCGCGCGCGTGCCGTCGACGCCGATCGCACGCACGCGCGCGCGGGTCAGGCTGGCGTCGTCGCCGGGCACGCGGCGGAACGAGGAGAAATTGGTCCAGTGCGGCGGCAGGTGGGCCAGGCCGCCGTCGTAGATCGAGAACCACAGCCCGCCCTCGACGTCGCCGTACACGTCCATGGTGCGCGTGCCGGGGTACGAACCCGGCGCCGCTTCCTCGCTGTTGAAGCGCACCAGGCCGCGCGCGTCGAGGCGCGCGAGACCGCTGGTCAGGAGGCCGAGCCAGAGCGCGCCGTCGCGGTCGCGCGCGATCGAGGTGATCATCAGCGGCGGCGTCGACGCCGCCAGCTCGTCGCGGTAGCGCAACTGCGCGTCGACGCGGAACAGGCCCTTGCGCGTCGCCACCAGCATGCCGCCGTCGTCGTCGGGCAGGAAGTTCATCACGACCGACGGCCCCGGCCGCGCGGCCAGCGGCGGCAGTTCGACGTGGACGAGGCGACCGTCGCGCTCGCGCACGTCGAGGCCCTCGTCGGTGCCGATCCAGAGCCGGCCCGCCGCATCCGCGCGCAGCGAATAGACGTTGCTGGAACGCAGGCTGGCCGGATCCTCGGCGTCGTGGTCGATGTGGGTGAAGCGACCGTCCGCCTCGAGCCGGTTGAGCCCGCCGAGGTAGGTACCGACCCAGATCGTGCCGTCGGCGTCCTGCTCGATCGAGAACAGGTCGTTGCTGCCGAGCGTGTCGAGCTGGTTCGGCACGTGCATCCAGCGCCGGAAACCGTGCCCGTCGGGTTCCAGGCGGTTGAGGCCGCTCGCCTCGCCACCGCACCAGAGGCGCCCGTCGCGGTCGATCAGGATGCTCGACACGTCGTTCGAACCGAGCGAGGCAGGATCGGCCGGATCGTGACGGAAGATGCGGAAGCCGACGCCGTCGTAGCGCGCGAGGCCATCCTGGGTGCCGACCCAGATGAATCCGTCGCGGTCCTGCACCGCCTTGTAGGCGAGGCTGGACGGCAAGCCGTCCGCGACGCCGATCGGAACGAACTGCGGTGGCGCCGGCGGCGGCCCTGCCTGTGCCGGTGCCATGGGCCATGCGACGAACAGCACTGCGATCGTCAACCGGCGCATCGTTCTCCTCCCTGGTCCGGCGGCGCCCCGGCCCGCGGCGCCGTCGGCAGGCGCGACGGCGGTGGAGCGGCTCGGGAATCATACACACGAGCGCGGCCACGGCGCTGCGCCCGCGCGACGTGGGCGCCGGCTAGAATCGACCCATGCCGCGATCGCGCCTGCCGCTGCGCCTGGTCCTGCTCGCCGCGCTGGCGATCGCCGGCGTGCTGCTGCTGTCGCTCGCGGTGTCGACCTTCAACAACCTGCTCGAACTCTTCGAGCGCATCGCCGCGCTGCCGCTGTGGCTGCGCGCGCCGCTCCTCGTGCTCGTCGCAACGCTCGCGCTCGCGCTCGCCGGGCTCGGCTGGCGGCTGGCGCGACCGGCCGCCGGACCCGTCGCCGCCCCACGCACGCCACCGGTCACGCGCGCCGAAGTCGACCGGCGGCTCGAAGTGCTGCGCGAGCGCGCGGCCGAAACGGCCGCGCTCGAGGCCGAACTCGCCGAACTCGACCGCCGGCGCGACCGGGGCGGACTGCACGTGGCGCTGTTCGGCGAGATCTCGACCGGCAAGTCGAGCCTGATCCGCGCGCTCGCGCCGGAGGCGGTGCCGGCGGTCGACGTGCGCGGCGGCACCACGCGTGCGGTCGAGCAGCATCGCGGCATGCTGCCGGACGGGCGCGAGATCGAGCTCGCCGACGTACCCGGCGCGAACGAGGTCGGCGGTGCGATGCGCGAGCAGCTCGCGCGCGACGAGGCGTTGCGTGCACACGCCGTCGTCTACGTCGCCGCGTCCGACCTGACCCGCGCTCAGGACGCGGAGCTGCGCTGGCTGGCCGGCTTCGGCAAGCCCGTCGTGCTGGCGCTGAACAAGGCCGACCTGTTCGACGATGGCGAACGTTCGCAGCTGCTGCACCGCCTGCGCGAGCGCTACGGGGAAGCGGCTGCGGCGATCGTCGCGATCAGCGCCGGTGGCAGCGAGCGCTTCGAACGCGTGCTGGCCGACGGCCGCCGCGAACGCGTGGCCCGCGAGCGCGTGCCGGAGATCGGCACGCTCGTCGAGGCGCTCGCCGCCGTGACCCGCGGCGGCACGGCGGCGCTCGAGCCCGCGCGCGAGGCGGCGGTGCTGGCCGAAGTCGGCCGCCGCGCGGACCAGCTCGTCCAGGATGCCGCCGCGCGCGAGGCGACGGCGGCGATCACGCGCTACACGCGGCGCGCAGTCGTCGGCGCACTGGCCGCGGTCGCGCCGGGCAGCGACCTGCTGATCCAGGGTGCGCTCGGCACCGCGCTGGTGCGCGAGCTGGCGCGCATCCATGGCGTGCCGGTGCGCGAGCTCGACGTCGAGGCGCTGCTCGCGCGCGTCGGTCCGACCGTGCGCAACACGACCGCGCTGGTGCTCGCGATCGCCGGCAACGCGATGAAGGCATTCCCCGGTTTCGGCACGCTCGGCGGCGGCCTCGTGCACGCGATCGCCTACGGCCTGGTCTTCGACAGCCTCGGCCGCGCCGTCTCCGACACCTTCGCCGCGCATGCCGCGCTCGACCTCGCCGACGTCGAGACGCGGGTGCGCGCCCTGCTCGCCGAACCCGCGCGCGATCGCATCGAACGCGTCGCACGCATCGCGCTCGAGGCCGCGCGCGGCTCGGGCGCCCCGGACTGACGGCCGGCGGCCGCCACCGCGCACCACGGAGGCGCCGGCACGCGAACGCTGCGTTCACGCGCGGAAACTGGCGCGCGCGCAGCGTTTTTGCCAAGCTGGCGCCATGCCCCGAGCCGACGTCCCGCCGACCCGCGCGTGTGCCGCGATCCTCGCCGCAGCGGCGGCCTTCGCGCCGTCGCAGCACGCGCGGGCGGACGCGGACGTCTACCGTTTCGACCCGGTCCACAGCCAGGTCTGGTTCACGACCGACCACCAGGGTTTCTCCAGGCCGATCGGGCGACTGCGCGTCGGCGGCGGCTGGTTCCGCTTCGATCCCGGCGACTGGAGTCGTGCCGAACTCGACGTCGTGGTCGACCTCGCCAGCGTCGACCTCGGCGATGCGAAGTGGAACGACACGGTGAAGTCGGCGCAGTTCCTCGACGTCGCGCGCTGGCCGCGCGCGCGCTACGTCGGGCGCGGTGCCGAGGCGAAGGATGCCACCCACGCCATCCTGCACGGCGAACTCGACTTCCGCGGCCGCAAGCTGCCGCTCGATCTCGCCATCGAGCTGAACCGGCTCGGCACCGACCCGTACGCGTTCCGCCACAAGGCCGGTTTCGGTGCGACCGCCACGCTGTCGCGTGCCGCGTTCGGCATGACGCGCTACAAGGACGTCGTCGCCGACGCGGTCACCATCCACGTGCAGGTCGAGGGCGTGCGCGACCGCGGTGCGGACCGACGCCCGGACGGAGTCGAAGATCATGCTGAAGAGTGATGCCAACCGTTGGGGCAGCCTCGCCCGCTTCTTCCACTGGACCGTCGTCGCGCTGCTGCTGGTGCAGGCGACGCTCGGGCTGGTCATGGTGCAACTGCCGAAGAAACCCGGCGTCATCGCGTACTTCACCTTCCACAAGTCGCTCGGCCTGACCATCCTGCTATTGGCGATCCTGCGCCTCGGCTGGCGCCTGTTCGACGGCCGCCCCCAGGATCCGCCGTCGATGCCGCGCTGGCAGGTCGCCGCGGCGCGCTCGGGGCACGTGCTGCTCTACGCGCTGCTGTTCGCGGTGCCGCTCAGCGGCTGGCTGTTCGACTCGACCGTGGCCCTGCGCCCCCTGTACTGGTGGAACCTGGTCAAGCTGCCGAACCTGGCCGGCGGCCCCGCACCGGACCTGAAGGCGTTCGCGCAGGCGCTGCACCTGATCCTGTTCTGGCTGCTCGCGCTGGTCGCCGCCGGTCACGCGACGGCCGCACTGGTGCATCATTTCGTCGATCGCGACGATGTCCTGCGGCGCATGCTGCCGGGTCGCCGCCGCTGATCGGCCTTGCTCGCGGGAGACACACCATGTTGCGCACGCTGCTGTTCACCACACTGCTCCTTTCCGCCGCCGCGCAGGCGCGCGAGTGGACCGTCGACCCGGCCGGGAGCACGCTCGGCTTCAAGGGCACCTACCAGGGCGACGGCTTCGCCGGAACGTTCCGTCGCTTCGAGGCGAAGATCCGTTACGACGAGGCCGACCTCGGCGCTTCGCGCTTCGAGGTCGACGTCGACACCGGCAGCGCCGATACCGGCAGCGCCGAGCGCGACGAGTCGCTCCAGGGCGGTGACTTCTTCGCCGTCGCGAAGTTCCCGAAGGCGCACTTCGTCACGAAGTCGTTCGCGAAGGGTGCGGACGGCCGCGTGACCGCGCAGGGCACGCTGACGATCCGCGACCGCACGCGCCCGGTGACGCTGCAGGTGCGCTTCGTCGCCGACGGCGACCGCGCGACGCTCGACGTCGACACCGTGCTCCAGCGTGCCGACTTCGGCCTCGGCGACGGCAGCGACTGGGCCGAGATCGGCGCCGAAGTGCCCGTGCACGGGCATCTCGTGCTGACCGCGAAGTGAGCGTGCGCCACGCCGGTCCGCGCCCTGCGGCCGCGGCGCCGCACGCGCGCCTGCGCCGGCGCGCATGACGACCCGCTCGATCTGGCAGCGCCTGCGTGCGCGGTTCGCCCCCGCGGCCGCGCCGGCGCGCGGCGGTGACGCGCACCAGGGGCTCGCCGCGAGCAGCCTGCGCGCGCTGCTCGACGACCCGGCGATCCCGCCGACGATCCGCGGCAGCCTCGCCGCGGAGTTCGCGCGCCTCGAGGCGATGCTCGGCAAGCTCGAACGCGACGAGCTGCACATCGCGGTGTTCGGACGCGTCAGCGTCGGCAAGTCCGCACTCGCCAACGCGCTGCTCGGCGAGGACGCGTTCGATGTCGGCGTCCTGCACGGCACCACGCGCGAGGCCGGCCAGCGCCGCTGGCGCGAAGTCGGGGGCAACGGCGTGCACCTCATCGACACGCCCGGCATCGACGAACTCGACGGCGAAGCGCGCGAGCGGCTCGCGTTCGAGGTCGCCGCGGTCAGCGACCTCGTCGTATTCGTCGTCGACGGCGACATGACGCGGCGCGAACTCGATGCGCTGGCCGAGCTCGGGCGCACCGAGCGGCCGCTGCTGCTCGCGCTGAACAAGGCCGACCGCTACGGCGAGGAGGAGCGGGAGCACCTGCTGCAGCGCCTGCGCGAGCATGCGCAGGGCATCGTGCGCGCCGACGACGTCGTCGCGATCGCCGCGCACCCCGCGCCGGTCCGGCAGGTGCGCGTCGACGCGGCCGGGCTCGAGCATGCCGAACGGGTCGCCCGGCCTGCGGACCTCGACGCGCTGCGCATGCGGCTGCTCGCGATCGTCGAGCGCGAGGGGCGCACGCTCGCGGCGTTGAACGCGAGCCTGTTCGCCGGGCGCGTCGCCGACCAGGTCGCGGCGCGCATCGCCGAGGCACGTCGCGAACTCGCCGCCCGCGTCATCCGCCAGTACTGCATCGCCAAGGCGATCGCGGTCGCGCTGAACCCGATCCCGGTCGCCGACCTGCTCGCCGCCGGCGCGCTCGATGCCGCGCTCGTCATGCACCTCGGCCGCGTCTACGGCCTGCCGCTGACGAAGAGTGAAGCCGGCACGCTGATCGCGGTCATCAGCGCGCAGCTCGCCGCGCTGATGGGTGCGATCTGGGGCGTCCACCTGGTCGCGTCGGCACTCAAGGGCGTCAGCGCGGGCATGTCGACTGTCGTCACCGCGGGCGCGCAGGGTGCGCTCGCCTGGTATGCGACCGAGCTCGTCGGTCGCGCGGCGGAGAAGTACCTCGTCGCCGGCAAGTCCTGGGGCGAGCTGGGACCCAAGCGCGTCGTCCGTGCGATCGTCGAGAGCCTCGATCGCGACTCGATCCTGCGCGAGGCGCGCGCCGAGATCCTGCGGCGGCTGCGCGGCCCGGCGACGAATCGCCGGGCCGGGGGCTGACTCGAGCGCCGCGTCGATCGCGACGCGCGGACGCGCGCGGGCTAAGATGCGGCGGGAGCGGCCGTTGCGCGGCCGAGGGAGGAACACGTCATGAAGATGCGAAGGGCGCTCGCGTGCCTGCTGCTGGCACCCCTGGCTGCGCTCGCTGCGAACGGCGACGTCGACACCACGTTCGGCGACGACGGCATCGCCCGCACCGGCTACACCGATGGCCACGGGCAATCCGCTTGCCGACCGGTCGTGCAACCGGACCGGAAGATCCTGGCCTGCGGCACGCGCACGATGAACGGCGCGTCCGGTTCCGATTTCGTCGTCGCGCGCTTCCTGCCGGACGGCGCACTCGATCCGAGTTTCAGCTTCGACGGCCTCGCCGAGGTCGATTTCGATGGCGGCGACGGCGGGGACGTGGCGATGGCACTGGCCCTGCAGCCCGACGGCAGGATCGTCATCGCCGGCGTGACGATCGGCGCCGATGCCGGCAACAGCGACTTCGCGATCGCGCGCCTGACCGGCAACGGCAGTCTCGATCCGACGTTCGGCGCGGGCAGCGGCAAGACGACGGTGGAGTTCGACCTGGCCGGCGGCACCGGCCTCGACCTCCCGACCTCGATCGCGCTGCAGCCCGACGGGCGTATCGTGCTCGCGGGCTCGGCCGAGACCCTCGGCGGCACCAGCGTCGTCGCCGTCGCGCGTCTGCTCGCCGACGGCACACGCGACAGCTCGTTCAACCTGAATGGCAAGGTCACGTTCCCGCTGGGCATCGCCGGCGCGACCGAACAGACCGATTCCGCCGTCGGCGTCGCCATCGACGAAGACGGCCGCGTCGTCCTGGGCACGACCTCGGCGTACACGCTGGACGGCGTGTCCCAGAACCAGTTCGGCGCCGCGCGCCTGCTGCCGAACGGGCTGCTCGACGCGGACTTCAGCGCCGACGGGCGGACGACGATCGCGTTCGATCCGGGCGACGGCACCAGCGATGCGCGCTGCTTCGCGCTCGCGCTGCAGCGCGATGGTCGCGTGGTGCTCGCGGGCTATGCCGCGAGCTCGACCGCGCCGAACCACGACATGGCCATCGTGCGCCTGCTCGGCGATGGCTCGCTCGATCCTTCGTTCGGTTTCGGCGGGCGAACCCTGGTCGCGTTCGATCTTTCGCCGTCGGGGCTGGACGCGGTACTCGGCGTGCTGCAGCTCGGCGACGGACGCCTGCTGCTCGTCGGCTCGGTACTCGACGGTTCCTCGCAGCTCGCGGCGGCGGCACGCCTGACGCGCTCCGGCGCGCTCGACGAATCGTTCGGTGTGTTCGGCAAGCGCAGTTACGATTTCGCGCTCGCCCTGCCCCGCGGCCAGGCGTTCAACGGCGTGGCGCTGCAGGGCACGCAGATCGTCGCCGCCGGCATCGCCTACGTCCCGCCCGGAGGATCGACGTCGGTCGACAACATCCTCGTCCGGATCGAGGACGACGCGATCTTCGGCGACGACTTCGACTGACGCGCACGCCGCAGACGGGCAGCGCGCCGGGTCAGCCCCTGGCGCCGCCCGGCGCGGTCGCGGCGTCTCCGGCGATGCGCACCTGCATGCCGTCGACGACGCCGTCGGGCGGGTTCTGGATCACGCGGTCGCCCGCCTCGAGCCCGGCGCCGATGCGGATCGTGCTGCCGAAGTCGCGCGCGATCGTGACCGGCTTCAGCACGACGCGGTCGCCTTCGCCGACCGTCGCCACGCGCAGCCCCTTCGCGTCGAAGATCAGCGCGCTGGACGGGATCGCGAGCGAGGCGACGTCGTGCGGCAGCTCCAGCGCGACGTCCGCGTAGGCGCCCGGCAGCAGCTCGCCGGTGGCGTTGTCGACCCCGATCTGCATCAGCGTCGTGCCCGACCGCGCGTTGACCGCCTGCGCCGAAGACTCCACCGTGGCCGCATAGGTGCGCCCCCGGTGCTCCGGCACGGTCAGCGTGGCGCGCGTGCCGGCGGGAACGTACGGCACGTAGGCCTGCGGCACGTTGACGTAGGCGCGCAGCTTGCGCGTGTCGGACACGACGAACAGCTCCTGCCCCGCCACGCCGCCCGCGCTGACGAGCGCGCCGACGTCGATGTTGCGCGCGGTGACGACGCCGTCGAAGGGCGCGACCAGCCGCGCGAACGCCTTCATGGCAACGTAGCGGTCCACGTTCGCCTTCGCCGACGCGACGAGGGCGCGCTTGGCGGAGAGATCGCCGACCTTCTCGTCGACGTCCTGCTTCGACACCGCGTTCGACTGCAGGATCTTCTGCCAGCGTTCCGCCGTCACCTGCGCCAGTCGCGCGTTCGCCTGCGCGGTGGCGAGGTCCGCGCGTGCCTGCGCCAACTGCTGGTCGAGTTCCGGCGTCTCCAGTTCGGCCAGCACGGCGCCGGCCTTGACCGGCGTGCCGATGTCGGCGGTCCAGCGCTTCACGTAGCCGCTGGTGCGCGCATGGATCGGCGCGCGCGCGTAGGCCTCGAGGCGACCGGGCAGCTTCAGCACGTCGGCTTCGCCGTCGGCCGCGGGCGGGGCGACCGCGACGGTCGGGATGGCCTGCGCTTCGGTCCATTCGCGCAGGCGCTGGTCGCCGCGGGCGCGGGAAATCACGCCGGTCGCGACCACGGTGGCGGCGACGACGGCTCCGGCGATGCCGGCGAAGCGCAGGCCGCGGCGCAGGCGGCGGCTGGGGTCAGACGACGACATGGGGCTCTCCGATGGGCTGGGCGACCACAGCCGGGGCGCGGCCGCGACGCGTATGGATGATGCTGAAGATGACCGGGACGAACAGCAGCGTGGCGACGGTCGCGAACACGAGGCCGCCGACCACCGCGCGACCGAGCGGCGCATTCTGTTCGCCGCCTTCGCCGAAACCGAACGCCATCGGCGCCATGCCGATGATCATCGCCAGTGCCGTCATCAGCACCGGGCGGAAGCGCACGAAACCGGCCTCGAGCGCAGCCTGGGTCGCGTCGCCGAGTTCGGCCAGCTTCTCGCGCGCGAAGCTGATCACGAGCACGCTGTTCGCGGTCGCCACGCCCATGCACATGATCGCGCCCGTCAGCGCGGGCACCGACAGCGGCGTGTGGGTCGCGAACAGCATCCAGACGATGCCGGCGAGCGCGGCCGGCAGCGCGGTGATGATCACGAACGGATCGCTCCAGGACTGGAAGTTGACCACGATCAGCAGGTAGATCAGCACGATCGCGCCGAGCAGGCCGAGCGAGAGGCCGGAGAACGCCGAGTTCATCGTCTTGACCTGGCCGAGCACGGCGATGCTCGACGCCTTGGGCAGCTCCGGCCGCAGCTCGGCGATGATGCGGTCGATGTCGGCTGCGACCGCGCCGAGGTCGCGACCCTGCGTGGTCGCGTAGACCTGCACCAGCGACTGGATGTCGTACTGCGAGACGACGGCGCTGGAGGTCGTGCGCGAGACGTCGGCGATGCCGCCGAGCACCTGCGGCGACCCGCCGGCGGCCGGCGTGACCGGCAGGTTGCGCAGGTCCGCCAGCGAATCGATCGCGTACTGCGGCGTCTGCATCACGATCGGATACGACACGCCGTTCTTCGGATTGAGCCAGAACGTCGGCGCGACCTGGCTGGAGCCGGCGAGGTTGACGACGAGGCTGTTGGTCACGTCGCGCTCGGTCACGCCGGCGTACTGCGCGCGGCTGCGGTCGACGTCGACCTTGAGCCCGGGGCTCGCCAGCGACTGCTGGATGCGCGCGTCGGCGATCCCGGGCACGCGCCGCACCTTCTCCAGCAGGCGGCGCGCGAAATCGAGGTTGGCCGCGACGTCCGGCCCGCGCACCTGGATGTCGATCGGCGCGGGCGCGCCGAAGTTGAGGATCTGGCTGACGATGTCGGCCGGCAGGAACGAGAACGTGACCCCCGGGAACCGGCGCGGAAGTTCCTCGCGCAGCCGACGGACATGTTCCTCGGTCGGCCGGTGGCCTTCGGCGAGGGCGATCTGGATGTCGCCGTCCTGCGCGCCGATCAGGCCGGTGTTGTTGTAGGTCATGTTGATGCTGGAGATCGGCAGGCCGATGTTGTCGGCCATCGCTTCGATCTCCTCCGCCGGGATGATGCGCCGCACCGCCTGCTCGATCCGTGCGAACAGGTTGGCCGTCTCCTCCACGCGCGTGCCGACCGGCGCGCGCACGTGCATCAGGATCGCGCCACCGTCGACCGACGGGAAGAAGTTGCGGCCGAGGAACGGCAGCAGCGCGAACGAGGCGAGCACGAAGGCGAGGAAGCCGGCGACGAACGCCTTGCGGTTCGCCAGGGCCAGCGCGAGCGAGCCGCGATAGCCGTCGCGCAAGCGCTCGAAGCGTGCCTCGAACGCACGCTGGAAGCGTACCAGCGGGTTGCGCGAGGCCGGCAGCGCCTCGCCGCTGCCGTGCACGCCCGAGTGCGGCACGTGCGGCTCCAGCATGTACTTCGCCATCGTCGGCACCAGCGTGCGCGACAGCACGAACGAGCACGCCATCGCGAACATGACCGCCTCGGCCATCGGCACGAACAGGAAGCGCGCCACGCCGTCGAGGAAGAACATCGGCACGAACACGATACAGATGCACAACAGCGACACGAACGCCGGCGTCACGATCTGCGCCGCGCCGTCCATGATCGCGGTCTCGACGTCCTTGCCGTGCTCGAGGTGCCAGTTGATGTTCTCGATCGTGACCGTGGCATCGTCGACGAGGATGCCGACGGCGAGCGCGAGGCCGCCGAGCGTCATGATGTTGAGCGTCTCGCCGAACGCGGACAGCAGCGCGATCGCGCCGAGCACGGACAGCGGGATCGAGACCGCGATGATCAGGGTCGAGCGCCAGCTGCCGAGGAACAGCAGGATCATCAAGCTGGTCAGCGCGGCCGCGATGACGCCCTCCTTGGCCACGCCTTCGATCGCCGCCGAGACGAACAGCGACTGGTCGCCGACCGGCGAGATCTGCAGTGCCTCCGGCAGCTGCGGCGCGATCTCGGCCAGCTTGTCCTTGATGCCGGAGATGATCGCGAGGGTGGAGATCGCGCCGCTCTTCAGCACCGACATCAGTACCGAGCGCTGGCCGTTGACGTGCACGATGTTGGTCTGCGGCGGGTTGCCGTCGTGCGCGTGGGCGACGTCGCGGATGTAGACCATCGAGCCGTCGACCTCCTTGATCGGGAGGTCGTCGAGCGCCGCGATGTCGGCCGGCGCATTGTTGAGCAGCACGCTGTACTCGAACTCGCCGATCTTCTGCGTGCCGACCGGCGTGATCAGGTTCTGCGCGGCGAGCGCATTGGCGACGTCGGCACCGGAGAGCCCGCGCGCGGCGAGCGCGGCCGGGTCGAGGTCGATCTGCACCTGGCGCGTCTTGCCGCCGAAGGGATACGGGATCGCGGCGCCGGGCACCGTCACCAGGCGCGTGCGCACGGCGTTCATGCCGAGGTCGGCGAGGTTCTGCTCGGTCAGGCCCTTGCCGGACAGCGCGAGCTGGAGGATCGGCACGGTGGCGGCGCTGTAGTTGATGATCAGCGGCGGCGTGGTGCCGGGAGGCATCTGCCTGAGCACCGTCTGCGAGATCGCGGTGACCTGCGCATTCGCGGTCCGGATGTCGACGTTCGGCTGGAAGAAGATCTTGACGATGCCGAAGCCGGTATACGAACTCGCCTCGATGTGCTCGATGTCGTTGACCGTGGTGGTCAGCGCGCGCTCGTACGGCGTGACGATGCGACCCGCCATCTGCTCCGGCGACAGGCCCGTGTACTGCCAGGCGACGCCGATGACCGGGATGCGGATGTCGGGGAAGATGTCGACCGGCGTGCGCAGCGCGGCGAGCACGCCCGCAATCAGGATCAACAGCGCGAGGACGACGAAGGTGTACGGGCGCGACAGCGCGATGCGTACGATGCCGATCATACGGGTCAGCCGGTGATTCGATGAGCCCGGATGATCGGTCCGTCCACCGCCTTCCCAACCCCCGCGATCATGAAGATTTGTTCATCTTCCCGTGGGGATGGGCGCGTGCAGGAAGACGGGGAAGCCTGGAACACGAAAGAGACGAAGGGAAGATCCTGCGATCGCGAGGTCCGGCGGCACCCGCAGGCACTGCGCACCACGGATCCATGCCTGCCGTCGTGTGCCCGGTGTGCCCCGAGTTTCAGTCTTTCAGGGGTCTGCTTCGTGTCCTTCGTGTTTCAGGCTTCCTGCTCCTGCTCCGTGCCCGCCCGGGCAACGTCGGCGGCCCAGCAGTGCAGGGTCATGCGCGCGCCGTGCGGCGTGTTGTCGCCGATCGTGAACCCGTGGCCGTGCAGGCGCGCGATCGCCGCGACCAGCGGCAGGCCGAGGCCGTGGCCGGCGGCGTCGGCCGCGCCGGACGCCGTGCTGCGGTAGAAGCGACGCAGGACCGATTCGCGCTCGGCGGCGGGGATGCCGCGGCCGTCGTCGAGTACGTCGACGGTGACGCGCCCGTCCGCGCTCGCGGCGGCCCGCAACGTGACGTGGCCGCCCTGCGGCGCGAACTTGATCGCGTTGTCGACGAGGTTGCCGATCGCCTCGAACAGGAGGCTGCCATCCGCGCACAGCGTCGGCAGCGCGCCGCATTCGAGCGCGAACGCGATCGCCTTCTCCTCCGCCAGCGGCGCGTACAGCTCGTGCACGCGGCGCAACGTGTCGGCGAGGTCGACGGGGCCGAAGCCGGCGCGCCGGCCGATGTCCTCGAGTTCGGAGATGCGCAGCAGCGCGCGGAAGCGGTCGAGCAGCGAGTCGGCCTCGACGATGCAGCACTCGAGCAGCCGCGCGCGCGCGTCATCGCCGCCGCCACCGAGCTGCAGGGCGCGATGCAGCTGCGTGCGCAAGCGCGTCAACGGCGTGCGCAGGTCGTGCGCGATGCTGTCGGAAACGCCCTTGACCTCGCCGAGCAGGCTTTCGATGCGATCCAGCATGCGGTTCACGATCGCCGCCAGCATGTCGACCTCGTCGCGGCGGCCCGATACCGGCAGGCGTGCGCCGAGGTGGCCGCGCATGACCGGCTCGATCGCCGTTTCGAGCCGGCGCACGCGCCGCAGTGGCCCGCGGCTGAGCAGGTAGCCGCCGAGGAGTCCCGGCACGAGGGTCAGCGACAGGCCCCACATCAGGCTGCTGCGCATGATCGCGCCGACCCGGTCGACCACGCCGTAGTCGCGCGCGAGCAGCATCACGCTGCCGTCGTCGAGCCGCAGCGCGACGGCGTGCATGCGTGCGGCGCGCTCGCCGCTGGTGCGCTCCACGCCCTCCGGCAGCGGATGCACGCGCCCGTCGACGGGGAGGTTCGCCGGCAGGCGTTCGACGTCGCCGGCGACGTAGCGTCCCTGCGCGTCGAACAGTCCCGAGGCCATCAGCCCGCGCAGGTCGAGCTGGTTGGTCGCGGCGAGCAGCGCCGGCAGTTGGCCGCGATCGACCGAGGACAGGAAGCGCACGCGCTGCTCGAGCAGGCCGTCGACGATGCCGTCGAGGTAGCGCGCCGTCTGCCAGCTGATCACGCCGATCAGCACGACGGTCCAGGCGACGAAGAACGCGCCGTAGGCGATGATCAGCCGCTTCGTGCTCGAGCGCCAGCGGCCGGCTTCGACGGGCGAGCCGGCGATCATGGCGCACGCACCGAGTAGCCGCAGCCGCGCACGGTGTGGATCAGCGGCGCGGCGCCGGCCGCATCGACCTTGCGCCTCAGGCGCGCGATGTGCACGTCGATGACGTTGGTCCCAGGATCGAAGCGGTAGCCCCAGACCGCCTCGAAGATCATCGTGCGCGTGAGCACCTGGCCGGCATGGCGCACGAGGTATTCCAGCAGGCGGAACTCGAGTGGCAGCAGGTCGAGCTCGACGCCGGCGCGTCGCGCGACGCGCGCGATCCGGTCGAGCTCGAGGTCGCCGACGCGCAGCACCGTCTCGCGCTGGGCTGCCCCGCGGCGCAACAACACCTCGATCCGCGCCGCCATCTCCTCCGGAGCGAACGGTTTGGTGAGGTAGTCGTCGCCGCCGGCGCGCAGGCCGCGCACGCGCGCGTCGACGTCGCTGAGCGCGCTGATCATCAGTACCGGCGTCGCATTGCCGGCCTGCCGCAACGCGGAGACGACCGCGAGGCCGTCCATGCCCGGCAGCATGCGATCGAGCGTGATCGCGTCGTAGCCGCCGGCGAGCGCGCGCTCGAGGCCGACGCTGCCATCGCCGACGCAGTCGACCTCGTTGCCGGCGGCCTGCAGTTCCGCGGCGATCTCGCGCGCGGTGACTGCATCGTCCTCGATCGTCAGGATCCTCGCCATGCGCTTCGTCCGTACGGCGCACAGCTTAGCGCAGCCGCTGGCGGTGCCGCAGGCGCGACTACGGACGCGCGCGACCGGCGGCGGCCGGTGGCGCCGCGCGCTCCCACGACGCGACCGGGCCCGGGCGCCGGCGGAACAGCGGGTGGCATGCCGGCGCGCTCACGTCGCGCCAGCGCGCGAGCACGTCGGGGCTGCGCGCCGCGAGCTTGCGCAGCAGGTGCGCCCATTCGCACCCGAGCTGGCCGCTGGCGACCGGGATCGGCTCGACCGCGCGGAGCGGCCCGACCTTGTCGCGATCGAAGCGGTATCCGCGCGCGCAGGCCTCGTCGTGGATCGCCGCCAGGTACGCATGGATCGCGAGCCGCGGCGAACCGTGCGCGGTGAAGCGCTGCAGCTGCGGATGGTGCGTGTAGCCGCGCGTCTCGCCGCGGAGGACGGCCTTCGCAAGCAGGGCCTCGCGCCACAGCGCGACGAGGCCCTGCGCATCGAGGTATTTCGGATGCAATGACCACAGGCGCATCAGGCACCGTCACGCCGCGGCCCGCCGGACGGCGGCGGCCCGCGGACCGCCCGGCGCGCGGCGAAAGCGCAGGAGGCATCGCGACCGGGGCGGGGACACCTGCGCACGGCCGGCGGTGCCCGATCCGGCCGAAGCCGTGGCCGCATGGGTCGCTGCAGAAGGCGGCCGGCGGATGTCGGTCGGAACGCTCGGACCGTTGTTCGTGCGTCGCGCCGGTCGCGAGTGCGTGTGCGAGCGGGGCGTCGAAGCCGTCGACGTGGATGTCCCGATGGACGGCGTCCGGTGCCGCGCAGCACGCCTGGGCACGTGCGTCGCGCAGACGCCGAGGAGCCCTCGCCCTCCTCGGCTCGCCCCGGTTCGACGCCGTCGCGCGCGACGATCGCGTAGCCGGGCAACGGCTCGGCCATCTTCTCGAAGCCGGACGCATCGTGGAAACAGCGGATGCCGTCGGAGGGGCTCGGCGGGTCGACGGCGACCTTCCGGGACAGCAGGGCAACCGCCTCTGCGCCGCGGGCGGCGCCCATCGCGTCAGGCATGTGGTGGATGCGACACGGCGACGCCGTCGTTGCCGTGCAGGAAATCGGCGGCCGGTTCGAGCACGATCTCGGGCAGGCGCTCGGCGATCGCGTCCTTCATCGCCGCGGCGGCCTCGGCATCGACGGGCCCGAGCGCGAACGCCTCGTCGCGCGCCTGCTCGCTGGGCCACTGCGCGTAGCTGTACCAGACGCTGTCAGGACCGCGATGCAGGCGCGAGCCGAGCGAGCCGCGTTCGCGCCACAGTCGCTCGGAAACCCTGCACCAGGCCTCGACGAAGGCGGCTTCGGTACCCGGATGCAGGCGCCAGCGATACAGCACGGCAAACCCGGGAAGCGCCCGCGCCGCGTCCGCGCCGTGCCGAGCGCCGGATGCATCGGCTGCAGGCGTGGTCGGCGCAGGGGGCTCAGGCCGCATCGTCGGCCTCGACGATCTCGCCACCGCACTCGGCCGGATCGACCTCCACGACCGCCTGCGGGAACCTCCGGCAGCGGCCGCCGGGATCGAGCACGCGGTACGGCATCACGCCGCCGGGTGGCCTCGAGCGGTTCTGCATCGCGCGTCGTCCTCGGCGTGACCGGCACCGGATCGCCGGCATGGTGCGTGGACGCGTACTGCGGCGTCAAGGTGCAACGCCGTGCACGCGGTGCCAATCCGGGGCGCAGTGGTCGGGCAACCGCTGACATTCGCGACCCGACCTGCGACCATCGCGCCTGGTGCCGCGATCCGCGGCTGAAGGGGTACACGCATGTCCGGGCATTCCACCCTCCGCCGCGACGTCGGCGCCTTCGCGCTGATGCTGACCGGCCTCGGCTCGATCATCGGTTCGGGCTGGCTGTTCGGCGCCTGGCGCGCGGCCGGCCTGGCCGGGCCGGGCGCGATCTGGGCCTGGGTCATCGGCGCGATCGTGATCACGACGATCGCGCTGACCTATGCCGAACTCGGCGCGATGTTCCCGGAATCCGGCGGCATGGTCCGTTACAGCCATTACTCGCACGGCTCGCTGGTCGGCTTCATCGGTGCCTGGGCCAACTGGATCGCGATCGTCTCGGTCATCCCGGTCGAAGCGGAAGCATCGGTGCAGTACATGGCCTCCTGGCCATGGCAGTGGGCGCAGGACCTGTTCATGCACCTGCCCGACGGCAAGGGCGAGCTGACCGAACCGGGACTCGCGATCGCGGCCGTGCTCGTCATCGTCTACTTCCTGCTCAACTTCTGGAGCGTGAAGCTGTTCGCGCACTCGAACACGGCGATCACGATCTTCAAGCTCGTCGTGCCGGCCGCGACGGGCATCGCGCTGATCGCGAGCGGCTTCCACGGCGAGAACTTCTCGGTCGGCATCCATCCCGGCTCCGAGCACACGGTCGACTGGGCCGCGGTGCTGACCGCGGTCGCGACCGCCGGCATCGTGTTCAGCTACAACGGCTTCCAGAGCCCGGTCAACCTCGCCGGCGAGGCGCGCAATCCCGGGCGCAGCATTCCGTTCGCGGTGCTCGGCTCGATCGCGCTCGCGACGATCGTCTACCTGATCCTGCAGCTCGCCTACATCGGCTCCGTGCCTCCCGACATGCTCGCGCAGTACGGCTGGAGGGGCATCGACTTCCGCTCGCCGTTCGCCGAGCTCGCCCTGCTGGTCAACCTCAACTGGCTCGCGATCCTGCTCTACGCGGACGCATTCGTCAGCCCCAGCGGCACCGGCGTGACCTACACCGCGACCACCGCGCGCATGATCTACGGCATGGAGCGCAACGGCACGATGCCGAAGATCCTCGGCCGCCTTCATCCGGTCTGGGGCGTACCGCGCCCGGCGATGTGGTTCAACCTCGTCGTGTCGTACATCTTCCTGTTCTTTTTCCGCGGCTGGGGCACGCTCGCCGCGGTGATCTCGGTCGCGACGATCATCTCGTACATGACCGGCCCGGTCAGCGCGATGACGCTGCGGCGCACGGCGCCCGACTTGCACCGGCCATTCCGACTGCCCGGCCTGCCGGTGCTCGCGGCGTTCGCGTTCGTGTTCGCGACCGAGCTGCTGTACTGGGCGAAATGGCCGCTGACGGGCGAGATCATCCTGCTGATGGTGGTCGCCCTGCCGGTGTACTTCTACTTCCAGGCCAAGCTCGGCTGGCATGACTTCGGGCGCCAGCTCGCCGGCGCGTGGTGGCTGATCTGCTACCTGCCCGCGATCGCGCTGCTGTCCTGGGGCGGCAGCGAGCGCTTCGGGGGCCGCGGCTACCTGCCGTACGGCTGGGACCTCGTGGTCGTCGCCGCGGTCGGCCTCGTGTTCTACGTCTGGGGCGTGCGTTCCGGCTGGCGCACGCCGTCGGTCGAGGCGGCGCACGGCGAGGTGCCGCCGCTTTCGAAGGTGCCTGATCCGTTGTGACGGCAACGGGGCGCGGCGCCGCGAGGCACCGCGGTTCCTGCTGCCGGGCGTGCGCTGCCGCGCGTGCCGTCGACCAGACCGGTCCAGGTCGGACCGGACCGCCTTGCTGACAGGAGGGACGCAGGAATGAAAGCCACCACCCGATTCGCGCAGGTACTGACCGGCGTCGTCTTCGCTGCGAGCCATGCCGTGGCCGCCGAGGGCGATCTCGACCCCACGTTCGGCGATGGCGGCTTCGTCCTGAGCGGCATCACCGACGGCCTCTCCAACCTCGTCGCCGGCATGGCCGTGCAGGCGGACGGCAGGCTCGTCATCTGCGGCAGCGAAGGCGAGGAGGGAGCGGTCGATTTCTACGTCGCCCGTTTCACCAGGGATGGCGACCTCGACGCCAGCTTCAGCTTCGATGGCCGCGCGACGATCGATTTCGGCGACGAGGACTACTGCAATGGCCTCGCGATCCAGGCCGACGGCAAGATCGTCGTCGGCGGCTACACCCGGGACACGGGCACGGGCAACGCGGACTTCGCGATCGCGCGCCTGAACCCGGACGGGTCGCTCGACATGGGCGGTTTCGGCGCCGGCACCGGCAAGGTCGTCGTGCCGTTCGATCTCGGCGGCACCAACCAGGACATCGCGAACGCGGTCGCGCTGCGCCCCGACGGTCGCATCGTGCTGGCCGGTTGGGCGAGCACCGCGTCGAACGGTGCGGACTTCGCGATCCTGCAGCTCAACACCGACGGCACGCGCGATACCGGCTTCAACCTGACCGGACGCGCGACGGTCGGCTTCGACCTCGGCGGCGACAAGTACGACACCGCGAACGCGCTCGCGATCGACCATGCGGGTCGCATCGTCGCCGCCGGCCAGGCGAGCCGTGACGCTGATTCCGCGGACATGGCGATCGCACGACTGCTGCCGAACGGCCAGCCCGATCCGGACTTCAGCGCGGATGGGCGCGCGACCGTCGCCTTCGACCTCGGCGGTGCCGGCGGCGCGAACGTCGACACGGCCATCGCGATGCACATCGACCGCCAGGAGCGCATCGTGCTCGCCGGCTCGGCGGACTCGAGCGCGACATCCGGCAGCGGTGGCGACGACAATTTCGACGCCGCGGTGGCGCGCCTGCTGCCGGACGGTTCGCTCGACGTCACCTTCGGCATCGGTGGCAAGACCGTGATCGCCTACGACTTCGGCGACGGCAATGGCGACTACGGCCTCGCGATCCTCGAGCAGGGCAACGGCCGCCTCTACATCGCGGGCACGTCGCTCGGCGCGAACGCGCCGCCTGCCTACGAATACGCGACGCTGATGCGACTGCGCCCGAACGGCGTGCCCGACGGAACCTTCGGCGCGGTCGGCAAGCGGCAGTACGACTTCGGGCAGAGCATGCCATCGGGCCAGCTGTTCAATCGCATCGCCTACCAGGGCGACCGGATCGTGCTCGGCGGCGCCCTCAACGCCGGCGACATCAAGCACATCGACTTCCTCGTCGCCCGCGTCACCGACGACGTCATCTTCGCCTACGACTTCGAGTAGCGTGCACGGCCGGCCGGCCGCGCCGCGCCGCGCGGCGGGCCCGGGCGCGCCGACTACGGCACGCGCAGGAAGGCCGCCACCGCGGCCGGGTCGAACGGCCAGTCCAGCTCGCGCCCGTCGGAGTCGTCGCGCAACACGGGCACGCGAGCGCCGTAGCGCGCTTCGAGCGCGTCGTCGTCGTCGATCCATACGCTGGCGAACTCCGGCGCGCGCGCGGCAGCGAGCACGCCGAGGGCCTGGTCGCACAGCGCGCAGTCGTCGCGCTGGAAGAGCACGAGGCGCATCGCCCGGTCCGTGTCGTGGAGGCGCGCTAGAATAGCCGGATTCGTCGTGCGCATTCGCGCTCGCAGGCTTCGAGGTTCCGCCATGGCCGTCAGCGTGTTCGATCTGTTCAAGATCGGCATCGGTCCCTCCTCCTCGCACACGGTCGGCCCGATGCGCGCAGCCGCGCGCTTCGTCGAACGCTGGCTGGCCGAGGGCGAAGGCGGCGCGGCGCTCGCGCGCACCGCGCGCGTGCGCGTGGAGGTGTTCGGCTCGCTCGCCCTGACCGGCCGCGGCCACGGCACCGACAAGGCGGTGCTGATGGGCCTCGAGGGCCACTGGCCGAACCGGATCGACCCCGACCTGATACCGCGTGCGCTCGAGCGCATCCGCACGAGCAAGCGCATCCACCTGCACGGCCGCCACGAGATCGCCTTCGACGAGAAGACCGACCTCGTGATGAACAAGCGGCAGAAGCTGCCGTTCCACACCAACGGCATGCGCTTCACCGCCTTCGATGCCGCCGGCGAGGTCATCGCGACGCGCGACTACTATTCGGTCGGCGGGGGCTTCGTCGTCAACCAGGACGAAGCCGCGGAGGACCGCATCGTCGCCGACGAGACGCCGCTCGCGTACCCGTTCCACTCGGGCGAGGAGCTGCTGCGGCGCTGCGAGGAGAGCGGCCTCGGCATCGCCGCGCTGATGTACGCGAACGAGCTCGCCTGGCGCACGCGCGACGAGATCGACGCCGGCCTCGACGAGATCTGGGCGGCGATGCAGGCCTGCGTCGCACGCGGCATCCGCCAGGCCGGCACCCTGCCCGGCGGCCTGCACGTACAACGCCGCGCGCCGGCGCTGTACGCCGAGCTGTCGTCGCGGCCGGAGGCGGCGATGCGCGACCCGCTGACCACGCTGGATTGGGTCAACCTCTACGCGCTCGCCGTCAACGAAGAGAACGCCGCCGGCGGCCGCGTCGTGACCGCGCCCACCAATGGCGCCGCCGGCATCATCCCGGCCGTGCTGCACTACTACGACCGCTTCTGCCCCGGCGCGACCATCGACGGCGTGCGTACCTTCCTGATGACCGCGGCCGCGGTCGGCATCCTCTACAAGGAGAACGCGTCGATCTCCGGGGCCGAGGTCGGCTGCCAGGGCGAAGTCGGCGTCGCCTGTTCGATGGCCGCGGCCGGCCTGACCGCGGCACTCGGCGGCAGCGCCGGACAGATCGAGAACGCGGCCGAGATCGGCATGGAACACAACCTCGGCCTGACCTGCGACCCGATCGGTGGCCTGGTGCAGATCCCGTGCATCGAACGCAATGCGATGGGCTCGGTCAAGGCGATCAACGCCTCGCGCATGGCGATGCGCGGCGACGGCAAGCACAAGGTCAGCCTCGACAAGGTCATCAAGACCATGCGCGACACCGGCCGCGACATGCAGGACAAGTACAAGGAAACCAGCCGCGGCGGCCTCGCGGTCAACGTCATCGAGTGCTAGCGCGCGAGGGGGGCTGCGCGTCGGCGGCGCCACGCCCGGCCGCCGGGGCTTCGCCCACGTCGATCGTGGCGAGCAGCGGCCGATGGTCCGACGCGATGCGCGCCGCACGCGACGCGTGCACGCGCCGTTCCCGCACGCGCAGCGGCGCATGCGCGAGGACGCGATCCAGCGCGACCACCGGCAGCGCCGACGGGAACGTCGCCGGGGAACGAAGGCGGTCGAGTTCGCGCAGCGCCGGGAACAGTGCCTGCCCGCGCCACACGTTGAAGTCACCGAGGACGACGCACGGCGTCGGCTGCGCGCGCAAGCCCCGTGCCAGCCGCTCGAACTGCACCCGCCGTTCGGTACTGCCGAGGCCGAGATGGGTCGCGATGAAGCGCAGCGGCGAGCCGCCGGCATCGACGACCGCGTCGATCGCATTGCGCGGCTCGCGACGCCCGACGGCGAGGTCGAGCACGGCGTCGTGCAGCAGCGGCAGGCGCGTCAGCAGCGCGTTGCCGAACGGCTGGCCGCGCTTGTCGAAGGTCGGCACGAACACGCAGCGCGCGCCGGCCGCATCCTCCAGCAGTGCGCACAGGTCGGCCGTGCGCCCGCGCGCGGCCCAGACCTCCTGCAGCGCGACGACGTCGGCGTCGAGTTCGCCGATCACGCGCGCGATGCGCGCGGGATCGCAGCGACGGTCGAGGCCGACCGCGCCGTGCACGTTCCAGGTCGCGACGCGCACCTCGCCCATCAGCGACGTCCTTCGCGCCGGCTCCACCACGCGAGCCCACCCGCGAGCACGACGATCGCGGCGACCACCGCCGCCACCGCGAGCCATGCGCGCGGGCCAGGATTCGCCAGCGCGGCGCGCGCGCGATCGGCGAACGCGGCGTACAGCACGATGCCCGGCAGCATGCCGAGCGCGGTACCGGCGTAGTAGTCGCCGCGGCGCACGCCGACCAGCCCGGCGAGCAGGCTGATCACGCTGTAGGGACCGACCGGCACCAGGCGCACGAGGGCGACCGCGAGCACGCCATGCGCGAGCAGCCGCGAACGCACGCGCCGCCAACGCGGCGCGCGCAGCGGTGCCGTCCAGCGCGCCGGCAACCGCCGGCCGATCGCATGCAGCACGCCCGCGCTCGCGAGCACGCCGGCGAGTGCGCAGGCCCCGCCCTTCCAGGGCCCGAGCACGACCACGCTGGCCGCGATCAGCAGGTTGACCGGGCACGCGACGAGGCCCCCGGCGACGAAGGCGAGCACGCAGGCCGGCATCGCCAGCGGCGAATCGCGCAGGCGCGTGGCATCGTCGATCCGCTGTGCCAGCCAGTCACGATCCGGCACGAAGCCGGCATGCCACGCCCACGCGAGGCCTACGGCCGCGCATGCGGACAGCAACAGCCAGAGCATCGGTCGCCGGCGCGACGCGCGGTGCGGGCGGGCGTCGCGCTCGCGCACCGGAGTTCCTACAACAGGCTTTCGATCGGCAGCACGCGCATCAAGCGCACGCGGCTGCGCGCCCACAACGAAGAACCCGGGTCATGGTCGCTCTCCACCGCCTTGCCGTCTTCGGTGCTGCGCCAGAGCAATCGCCGTCGACTGCCAGGTTCCCCTTCGAGCGTGACCCGCCATGCGTTCGACGGCGCCGATGCGCCGCGGAAGTAGCGCTCGATCGCCGCCGCCAGTGCAGGGCTGTCGACGATCACGCCCATCTCTGTGTTGAAGACGACCGAGCGCGGGTCGAAGTTCATCGAGCCGACGAACACGTGGCGCTGGTCCACCACCATCGCCTTCGCGTGCAGGCTGACGCCGGACGAGGTGCCGTAGGCGCGCTGGCCGGTGTGGCCGTCGATCGGCTTGAACTCGTACAGGCGGATGCCGGCCTCGAGCAGCTCGCGGCGGTACTTCGCGTAGCCGGCATGCACTTCGGGCTCGTCGGTCGCCGCGAGCGAGTTGGTCAGCACCTCGACGTCGATGCCACGTGCAGCGACGGCGGCGAAGAATTTCGCGCCGCCGCGGCCAGGAATGAAGTACGGCGAGATGACCAGCGCCTGCCGCTGGGCGCCGTCGAGCACGCGCCGGATCGCCGGCGCGATGCGCCGCAGCGCGCGTTCGTCGCGATCGCCCGGATCGACCTTCGCCGGATCGTCCGCGGCCAGATGCGCCTCGCCCCAGTACCACGCTCCGCGGCGCTCGGCACTGGAGCCGTTCGGCAGCTCCTCGGCGACGGTGTCGGCGTAGTCGCTCTCCTCGAACGCGCGCGCGTCGCGCTGCAGGCGCTCCCGCAGGCGCGCGAGCTGGGCCTGGCCGGCGGCGTTGTCGGAATACGCCTTGACCGGGAACGCGGAATCACTGTTCCAGTAGCGATCGAACATCGCGGCGACCTGCGTCACGACCGGGCCGATCGTGATCACGTCGAGGTCGCGGAAATGGATGTCGTCGCCGGCATCGAAATAGGCATCGCCGATGTTGCGCCCGCCGATGATCGCCTGCATGCCGTCGACGACGTAGCACTTGTTGTGCATGCGGCGGTTGAGGCGCGGCGCCTCGAACAGGAACTGGCCGGCCTTCGCGAGGATCGAGCGTTCGCGGATGCGGAACGGATTGAACAGGCGCACCTGGATGTTCTCGTGCACGTCGAGCGCATCGAGCAACCGGTCCTCCTTCGAAATGTCGAGGTCGTCGAGCAGGATGCGCACGCGCACGCCGCGGTCGGCCGCGGCGAGCAGCCGCTGGGCGATCAGGCGCCCGGTCGCGTCATTGCGGAAGATGTAGTACTGCAGGTCGATCGAATGCCTTGCCTGGTCGGCGAGTACGACGCGGCTCATCAGCGCATTCGTATTGGTCGCGAGCATGCGAAAGCCGGACTGGCCCGGATGCGACGCGACCTGTGCGGCGACGTAGCGGGTGGCGGCGGTGTCGGCGACCGGCGGCAATGCGGTGCTGACCGGCCTCGGTACCTGCGTGCTCAGCGTGGCGCACGCCGCGAGCACGGCGAGCGCGAGCACGGCCAGCAGGACGACGAGGGGAACACGACGGGCGCGGAAGGTCGGCATTGCCCGATCATGGCACACGCCCGTTCAGGCAACCCGGAACGCCGGCATGACGGTTCAGCCTCCAGCGGGGCACCGTTCTGCGGCCGTTACGGGACCGTACCGATCCCGCGTGGGCGTCGAATCCGAGCCATGGCGCGAAAAAAAAACCGGCGCGGGAAAACCCGCGCCGGTCGAAACATCGACGAAAACCGCTGGCGTCAGTCGTTGGTCGACTTCGGCGGCTTCGCGTGGCCCGCATTGGCGCCCAGGACGATCGGGCGGCCGCCCGCGTTGGTGCCGATGCCACGGATGATGTAGTTGTGCGGCGTCAGCCCCGGGTCGATGTCGGAGTTGAGCACCAGGTCCAGCGTGGCGAGGTTCGGCGTACCGCTGGCCGGGGCGACCTCGAGGGCCAGCCACGACTTGCCGGCGAACTCACCCGTGTCCCACGACGCCGGGTACTGCGACGTCGGCGTGCGGTTGACCAGCGCGATCAGCACGTCGCCCGGGCCGCTCAGCACGACGCCACCCGGAATCGTCACGTCCTTGAAGTTGTTCTGCGGGTTCGGCACCGTCTGGTTGAGGACCGAGGTGACGAAGGTCGCGCCGTTGGACGGATCGCCGTCGTTGTCCTGGTAGATGAAGACGTCGAACACGTCGCCGACCGCCGTACCGGTGGTGCTGAAGATCGTGCGCACCGTGTTCAGCGTGATCGGATACTCCGACGGGTCCACCGAGAACTGGTTCAGCCACAGCATCGGCGTGCAAAGTGCCGAGCTCGTGCCGCAACCCAGGCCCGAATAGTTCGACGTCATGGTGTCGACCTGCAGCAGGCACGAACCGCCTTCGCAGAAGCCACCACCGCTCGAGCCACCCGGGCTCTTGACCGCGACCGTCATGCGCGCATCCGGTGCGAGGCCGTTCGCCTCGTGCAGGACGACGTCGCCGAAGGTGACGTTCGAGAGGGCGCCCGGCACCGTCGCGGTGATCGTGAGCGTCTGCTCCGGGTTGTTCTCGTCGAGCGTGAAGGTCGACGGACTGACCGAGATCGAGAGGCCGGTCGCACCGTTGCCGGTGGCCGTCCAGCTCATCGCGACCGGAACCACGCCGCCGTCGAAGCCATCGGCGAAGACGACGTCGGGGTCGGTCGGGCGGATGGTCGGGTTGCGCACGGTACGCGTCCAGCTGCAGGTGCCGACGCATTCCATGTCACGCATGCTCGGGATGTTGAGCGTGCGCGGATCGCCCGACGTGGCCGGATTCGCGGCGACGAAGTTCTCGTAGGTCTCGTTCATGACGAGACCGGTACGCGCGGCCTTGGTCAGGTCGACGCGACCGCTGCCGACGTCGTCCGCATCCCACGGCGTGACCAGGTCTTCCTTGTTGCCGGCGACGGAGGCGGTCAGCATGATCGCCGACTTGACCTCGGCCGGGGTCCAGTCCGGATGCACCGAGCGCAGCAGCGCGGCGGCGCCGGCCAGGTGCGGCGACGACATCGAGGTACCACTGTTGAAGCCGTAGTAGTTCTCGGTCGTGCCGGCCGTGACCGCGGCGTAGATGTTCACGCCCGGGCCGGTGATGTCCGGCTTGGTGACCGTCGGCAGCGAGCTCGGGCCACGCAGGCTGAAGTCGGCGAGCACGTCGCCCTGCTGCTGTGCCGGGCCGAAGTTGGCCGTGGTCGGCGTCGCGCCGTTGGCGACGATGAAGTTGGAGATCGCCGTGCCTTCCGCCTGCAGGATGCTGTAGGCGGGGAGGCTCGCGCCGCCGACGTTCATGTTGATCGCGCCGGTGGTGTTGTTGTAGATCACCGCGACCAGCGCGCCGGCGGCTTCGGCGTTGTTGACCTTCTCCTCGAACGAGCAGGTGCCGCGGCTGATCAGCGCGATCGCGTTGTTGAAGTAGCCCGGCGGGAAGCCACCGCTGTCCGTGCAGCCGATCGGATTGTCCGCGCTCCAGCGGATCTCGGCGTTGGTCAGCGGGCTGCCGACGTTCGGGCCCGAGCCCGGGTTCAGCGAGATGTTGGTGGTGCCGCCCGGCGGCGTGCCGGGGCCGGTCACGGACAGGCTGCCGAAGCCCGCGACGTTGCGGTCGTGCGTCGACGCGGCGACCGTCATCATCCACGGACCGAGGTGGTTGACCTCGCCGACCGGATTGGGCGTTTCGGCGCGCGTGTTGCCGGCCGAGGCGGCGACGAAGATGTCGGCGCCGACGGCGTCGAGGAACGCGCGGTCGTTGTCGCTCCACGGGCTGCGGCCGCCCGAGATCGAGAAGTTGATGACGTCGACGCCGTCGACGATCGCGTTCTCGATGCCGGCGGCGATCGCGGCGCCGCTGCAGTTGCTGGTCGCGCAGACCTTGTACGTGCGCAGGGCCGAACACGGCGCCACGCCGGACATCGTCGTGAACGGCGCCGGGATCACCGGCGGCGGCACCGCGGAGCTGTCGAGCGTATTGCCCGCCGCCGTGCTGGCGGTGTGGACGCCGTGGCCGTTGTCGGCGTTGGCTTCCGGGTTCGAGCCCGTGCAGAGGCCGCCCGAGCTGGTCAGGCAGTCACGCGCGGTGATCAGCTTCGGGTTGCCCGGGCCGAAGCCGCAGGCCGGATCGTCGGCGAACGACGGGTGGGCGGCGAACGCGCCGGAATCGATGACGCCGACGACGACGCCCTCGCCGCGCTTGCCGATGTTGCCCGGAACGCTGCTGCCGTCCCAGATCGTGTCCGCGCCGATGAATTCCGGGCCGCGGAACGTATCGAGCGTGTAGTCATGCGACAGCGTGACGCTGCGCACGCCCGGGAGCGACGCGACGCGCTCGGCTTCGGACGGCGACAGTTCGGCCGCGACGCCGTTCATCGTGATCGCGTAGCTGTGCGACATGCTGGGCGTGCGACCGAGTGCGGCGCTGATGCTCTGCACGTGCTTGTCGCGCTGCGCCTGCAGGTACTGCGAGTACGCGACCGCCGCGGCGGACTGCGTGTCGAGCTTGCGCGACGAACGGTTGGCGGTCGGGGCGAAGCCGCTGACGCCGCCCTTGTAGTGCAGCAGGCCTTCTTCGGCGAACGCGATGATGTAGGTTTGCGGCGCCTCGGCGACCTTGATCTTGCCCGCGATGCTGCCGGCTGCGTAGGCGTCGTTGCTGATGCCCGCGGCGCCGCCGATCAATGCGATGCCGACCGCCGCGACGAGCGTCTTGACGTGAAGCGTGTTCCCCATTTGGGCTCTCCGGTACGTGCTTTGTGCCAACTGCGCCCGCCGCACCGAGTGAACGCGGAGGAAACGCGAGTGGAATCTTTGGGACTTGGGACCGGGACCGCATCGCCGCCCGCGGCAATGTGACCCCAGCCCTCAAGACTACACGGATATAACGGGGAATATTTGTGCGCCGCAGCGAAGCTCAGGACGGGGTCGGTGCCGCCGCATCGGCGAAGAACGCCTGCACGTCGCCGAGTACGCTGGTACGCGGCATCGGCGGCAGGCTGGACAGGAACAATCGCCCATAGGACCGGCTCGTCAGGCGGGGATCGCACAGCACCAGCACGCCGCGGTCGTGCACGGCCCGGATCAGCCGCCCGGCGCCCTGGCGCAGGGCGATCACCGCATTGGGCACCTGCCAGTCGGTGAAGGGGTTGCCGCCGGCCTCGCGCAGCGCGTCGAGGCGCGCGACCAGCACCGGATCGTCCGGCGCGGCGAACGGCAGCTTGTCGATGACGACCACGCTGAGCGCGTCCCCGGCGACGTCGACGCCTTCCCAGAAGCTCGCCGCGCCGAGCAGGACACCGCCGCCCGAGGCGCGGAACGCGTCCAGCAGCAGGTTTCGCGGCGCCGTGCCCTGCACGAACAGCGGGAACGGCACGCGCCCGGGCAGCAGCTCGGCGGCGCGCCGCAACGCGCGATGCGAGGTGAACAGCAGGAACGCGCGGCCCGCGGACGCCTCGAGCACGGGCACGACGGCGTCGATGACACGCTCGACGTAGTCCGCCGCAGCCGGGTCCGGCAGGTCCCTGGGCAGGTAGGCGAGCGCCTGGCGGGCATAGTCGAACGGGCTGTCGACGCGTAGCTCGACCGGGTCGCGCAAGCCGACCTGGCGCGAGAAATGCGTGAAGCGGCCGCCGACCGCGAGCGTCGCCGAGGTGAATATCCATGCCGCCTGGCTCTGCGCGCGCAGCTCGCGCAGGGGGCCCGCGATGTCGAGCGGCGTGGCGTGGAAGGCGAAACCGTGCGGCGTGGTCTCGTACCAGTGCACGGCTTCGCGAGCGCTGCCGTCGGTCAGGTGGGCGAGGCGCGCGGCCTGCTCGGTCGCGCGCTCGCCGACGCTGGCCAGGCCACGGCTGCGGCCGGACTGCCGGTCGAGGCCGTCGGCGAGCGCACCGAGCGCGGCGGAGAGTTCGGCGAGTTCGCGCTCGACCTCCGCGTCGCGCTCGATCTGCAGCCACGCCCCCTTGGACGGGAAGCGGTCGAGCGCCAGGCGCATGCGTCGCACCGCGGCCGAGACGGCGTCGAGCAAGGGCTGGAGAAGGGCGAACGCGCCGCTGACGTTCGCGCATTCGGCCTGCACGTCGCCGACCAGCTCGGTCAGCTGGCGCGCGGACAGGCTGACCGAGAAGAACTGGCCGGCGAGCTCGGGCACCTGGTGCGCCTCATCGAGCACGAATGCGTGCGCGCCCGGCAGGATCTCGCCGAAGCCCTCCTGGCGGATCGCGAGGTCGGCGAACAGCAGGTGGTGGTTGACGACGACGAGATCGGCCTCCTGCGCGGCGCGACGCGCCTTGACGACGAAGCAGTCGGCGATCATCGGGCAGTCCGCGCCGAGGCAGTTCTCCGCGGTGGAGGTCACGCGCGGCCACAGCGGCGAGTCTTCCGGGATTTCGGCGAGTTCCGCGCGATCGCCCGCCAGCGTGCGCCTCGACCAGGCGTGGATCGCCTGCAGGTCGGCCGCCTGTTCGCGGCTCGCGAAGCGGCCATCGCGGTGCGCCTGCTCGAGCCGGTGCAGGCAGAGGTAGTTCGCACGCCCCTTGAGCAGCGCCGCGGACAGGCGCGCGCCGAGCACGCTGCGCACCTGCGGCAGGTCGCGGTGGAAGAGCTGGTCCTGCAGGGTCTTGGTGCCGGTCGAGACGATCACGCGCTTGCCCGACATCAGCGCCGGCACGAGGTAGGCGTAGGTCTTGCCGGTGCCGGTGCCCGCTTCGGCGACGAGCATCTGCCGCTCCGCGATCGCCTCCTCCACCGCCGCGGCCATCGCCTGCTGCACCGCGCGCGGCGCGAAGCCCGGCACTTCGCGAGCGAACGGCCCTTCAGGCCCGAGCAGGTCGGCGGCGGATTGCATGTGGGGCTCGGGGTCCTGATTCGGGAAGGAGTGATGGGTGATCGGTGGTTCGCAGGTCGGAGTGCGAGCGGGATCCGGGACGGCTGCGGTCGACGGGTCGCGGGGTCCCGACGCGCGACCCGCCGATGGCTCGGGCCTCTGCGCCTACCGAATCCCCGAGCCCCGATCCCGGATCACACTCACATCCTCGACAGCGGCTTCACCCGGCATTCCGCGGCGCGTTCGCGTGCAGCGGCGACGGTGGCGGCATCGTCCTGCGCCTGGCGCGCTTCGACCACGGTCTGCCAGTTGCGCGCGCACAGGCTGCCGACGCGGGGGCCGCGGGCGTGGCTCTGCAACGCGAGCCGCTCGGCTTCGCTCCAGTGGGCGCGCGCGATCTCGATCTCGGCCTTGTACTGCAGCAGCTCGGGCGCCTCGGGCGCGAGCGCGAGCGCCCTGTCGGCGTCGCGTGCCGCGGCGTCGAAGTCGCGCCGCGCCTCGGCCGCGCGCGCCGATTGCAGGAAGCCCTCGATCGCCGCGTCGCGCAGCGGCTGCACCTGCACGGCGGAATCGAGCCCCTCGCCGGCGGCGCGGATCGCGCGCACCGCCGCCTCGGTATCGACCGGCGGCTTCGGTGGCGGTGGCGGCGGGCCCGGGTGGGCGCACGCGGCGAGCAGGACGGGAACGAGCAGGACGCAAGGAAGTCGGTGCAGCGGCATCGGGACGGCGCGGTGGAAACGAGCCTCCGATTGTCTCACGCCCAGCCGCCCGCGACGGCCGGAACGCGCGCGTGGATGCGCGCCGTTCAGTCGTCGTCCCCGCCGAAGAAGTTGCGCAGCCGGTCGAGCGGGCATGGTTCCTCCTCGCGCGGCACGTAGCCGGCTGCGAACGGCAGCTCGCGCGCGCCCGCGCAGACCGCGTCGGTGCGCTTGCCCGAAGCAGGCGCGATCCACGCGCGTTCGATGCCGTCCTGCGGCACGGCCAGCGGCACGGTCGGCAGGCGCCTCATCAGTTCGATCCAGATGCGCAACCCCCCGGTCGAGCCGAACAGGCCGGTCGGCTTGTTGTCGTCGCGGCCGACCCAGGCCACCGCCAGCGTGTCGCCGGTGAAACCGGCGAACCAGGCATCGCGCTGCGTGTCGCTGGTACCGGTCTTGCCCGCCGCGTGCAGCCAGGCGAGCCCGGAATCGCCGATCGCGCGCGCGGTGCCGGCGACGACGACCTGCTGCATCGCCAGCGTGACCAGGCGCGCCGCGGTCGTGTAGTCGCCACCACCGGCCTTGACCTCGTAGCGCGAGAGCGGCCGCCCCTTCGCGTCCAGCACGCCGCGTACCGCGCGCAACGGCAAGGCATGGCCATCGGCGGCCAGGTACTGGTACAGGCGCGCGACGTCGAACGGGCTGAGGTCGATCGCGCCGAGCAACATCGACGGGTTCGGGTTGATCGGCCGGCCGAGGCGGAACGACTCGAGGAAGCCGCGCACGCGATCGACGCCGATGCGCTGGCCGAGGTTGATCGTCGCGAGGTTCCAGCTCTGCACCAGCGCATCGATCAGCAGCACCTGGCCGTGGCTGCGGCGGTCGTCGTTCTCCGGCCGCCAGCGCCCGCCACCCGGCTGCGGCAGGTCGATCGGGCCGTCGTCGAGCAGGGTCGCGAGCGAATAGCGCTGCGGCTGCGCCAGCGCGACGAGGTTGACGAACGGCTTCACCAGCGACCCGATCGGGCGCGTCGCGTCGAGCGCGCGGTTGAAGCCCGGCGCATCGACGTCGCGGCTGCCGACCATCGCCTGCACCTCGCCGTCACGCGCCCCCGTGACGACCAGCGCCGCTTCCACGCCGTCGCCGCGCTTGCCGAGCGAGGCGAACGCGCGCTGGATCGCGTCCTCGCCGAGCGCCTGCACGGAAGGCGCGAGCGTGGTGTGGATGGCGAGGCCGGCGCCGCCGAGTTCGGCATCGGGAAAGCCCTCGCGGATCTGCCGGCGCACGAGCTCGAGGAAGGCCGGGTAACGGTCGCGCGGCAGGGTCGCATTCGCCGCCGTGCCGATCGGCTGGCGCATCGCCGCGGCGACGGCCGCGTCGTCGAGCAGTCCGGTATCGCGGAACACGCCGAGCACGAGGTTGCGGCGCGCCAGCGCGCGCGCCGGGTTGCGGCGCGGGTCGTACAGGCTCGGCCCCTGCACCATGCCGACCAGCAGCGCGATGTCCGCGGCGCCGAGCGAGCGCAGGTCGCGGCCGAAGTAGAACTCGCTCGCCGCGGCGAAGCCGTGCACCGCCTGCGCACCCTGCTGGCCGAGGAACACCTCGTTGACGTAGGCCTCGAGGATGCGCTTCTTGTCGTAGCGCGCCTCGATGAGCAGCGACAGCAGCGCCTCGTTGAACTTGCGCGACAGGCGCTGGCCGCGATCGAGGAAGAGGTTCTTGACCAGCTGCTGGGTCAGGGTCGACCCGCCCTGCACCACGCGGCGCGCGAGCAGGTTCGCCCACGCCGCACGCGCGATCGCGGACACATTGATGCCGTGGTGGTGCTTGAATTCGCGGTCCTCGACCGCCTGCAGGCCCGACAGCAACAGCGGCGGGATTTCGCCGAGCGCGATGTAGCGGCGATCCTCCTGCTCGGCGCCGTACAGCGTCGCGATGCGCGCGGGATCGAGCCGCACGCGCTCGAGCGGCGCGCCACCGTCGGCATCCACCAGGGTCGCGACGCGGCCGTTCGCGAGCGTCAGCGCGATGCGCTTCTCACGCTCGCGGCCGTCGAGGTAGATGAAGCCGCGCCGCGCGATCGTCCAGCGCGCGCCGTCACGGTGGTACGTGCCCGGCGCGGTCGCCGCGGGGTCGTCCTCGTAGCGCGCGGCCGCGAGTTCCGCCGCGAGCACCTCCGCATTCATCGGCATGCCGGGCGCGAGCAGCAGCGGCCGCGCGTAGACGCGGCTCGGCAACTGCCAGGACAGGTCGTCGAATCGGCTGCGCACCTCGCGATCGAGGTACCAGGCATACGGCAGGCCGAAGCCGATGGCGAAGCCGAGGCCGAGCAGGAACGGGATGCGCAGCACGCGCCAGGCCGAGCGCAGCGCGGTGGACGTACTCGACAGGAAGGACACGCGTCTGGCGGTGGAACCGCGTCGTGGCGGGGACCGCGCGAGTGTAGCCGCGTGGCGCGCCCTGCGGCGAGCCGCCCGGGCGAGGATTGCGCTGCGAATCGGCGATAATCGCCGCCCCTGCACGTTCCCGGAGCCTTGATGCCTGCCAGCCCGTTTGCCGCCGCGCGCTCCGCCCAGGACGGATCGGCGATGCGCAAGGCACCGCTGCGCGTGTGCATCCACGGCATCGGGCGCGCGACGTCGCGGCAGCTCGGGCACCTGCAGGCGCGCCTGCCCGCGCACGCGGCGATCGCGCTGTTCGGGCCCGGTGCCGACGCCGTGCCGTGGCCCGCGCCCGCGCCGGTGCGCGATGCGACCACCGATGCGGACGGCATGCTGGCGGCCGCGGCGCGTCGCTTCCCGGGCGAGGACCTGTTGTTCGTGCGCGCGGACCTCGCCCTGCCCGCGCTGGCGGCCGAGCGCCTGCTGCGCGCGCTCGCCGAACCCGGCGTGCTCGTCGCGCTGCCGCTCGAGGCGGCGGCGAACGCGGCGGATGGCGAGGACCGCGACGAGGCCGCGGCGCGGCTCGACGCGCTCGCCTACGCCTATTCGGATCGCCGCCTCGTCGACGTCGACTGCGACGAGGGCGCGGCGGCGCTGCCGCCGTTGTCGGCCTGGCACGGCGAACGCCTCGCGCGGCTTGGCGCATCACGCGTCGGATCGCGTGACGCGCTCGCCGCCGAGGGCCTGCGCATCGTGCGGCTCGACCACCTCTGCATCGATGGCGGCGATCGCTCGTGCGAAGAATCCGCTGGAACGGGCGACGAGCGCGACCCGGCGCCGCCCTCGCCGTTCGCCCCGCTGTACCAGCGCCTGGCCGCGGTGCGCGCCACGCGCGCCGTGCCGGCGACACCGGGCCTCGATGCGCGACCGGTCATCCTGCACGTGCTGCATGGCTGGGGCGGCGGCGCGGAACGCTGGGTGCGCGATTTCGCCGCGGCGGACACAGCGGCCCACCACCTCGTGCTGGTCGCGCGCGGCAGCTTCGCGCGGCGCCGGCACGGCGAATGGCTCGAGCTGCACGACGGCACGCGGGCCGGGCCGCCGCTGCGGCGCTGGCCGCTGCCGCGGCCGATCGCCGACACCGCGCTGGCGGACCCCACCGTGGCCGCCCTGCTCGCCGACCTCGTGCGCACGCACTGCGTCGACGCCGTCGTCGTGTCGTCCCTGATCGGACACAGCCTCGATGTCCTTCGCACCGGCCTGCCGACGACCTGCGTCGTGCACGACCACTACCCGCTCTGGCCGGTGCTGCATCGCGACTTCGGCGATCCCGCACTCGCGTTCGACGACGCGCAGCGTGCCGCCGACCTCGCCGCGACCGGGGCCGACCGCGAGTTCGCCGAGCGCGATCCCGCGCACTGGCGCCGCCTGCGCGATGGTTTCGTCGATGCGCTGCTGCAGGCGCGCGCGACCCTGGTCGCGCCGAGCCGCTCCGCACTCGCGAACCAGCTCCGCCTCGCACCCGAACTCGCCGCCCTGCCGGTGCACGTCGTCCCGCACGGACTCGCGCCGTGGCCGCAAGGCACGGTGCGCGTCGACGCCGCGCCGGCGCGCGAGCGCCTGCGCCTCGTCGTCGCCGGGCGCGTACGCGAGGGCAAGGGCGCGCGACTGCTCGCGGCCGCGCTGCCGCGCCTGCGCGAGCACGCCGAACTGTTCCTGCTCGGCGCCGGCGCCGACGCGCACGCGCTGTTCGGCGAGCGCGACGTGCACGTGCTGCTCGACTATCGCCGCGAAGAGCTGCCCACGCTGCTCGCGCGCCTGCAGCCGGACGCGGCACTGCTGCTGCCGACGGTCGCCGAAACCTTCAGCTACACGCTGTCGGAACTGCGCAGCCTCGGCGTGCCGGTGATCGCGACGCGCGTCGGCGCGCTGGCCGAACGCATCGAGGATGGCCGCGACGGCTTCCTGGTAGAGCCCGGGGCCGATGCGGTCGTCGCCCGCGTCGCCGCGCTCGCGACCGGCCGCGAGGCACTGGCACGCGTACGCACCGCGGCCGACGATGCCGGCACGACCGCCGCGATGGCGACCGCCTGGCATGCCGTGCTGCGCCTCACGCCGCGGCCGCCGCTGCGCTACCCGCTCGCGCATGCGGACGCCACGCTGCTCGAGTCGGCGCAGGCTGCGGACGCGCTGCGGCGCACGCGGGACCGTGCCGACGTGCTCGCGCGCGAGCTCGCCACGGCGCGCCGCGAGTCCGAGCGGCGCGGCGACTGGGGCCATGCGCTCGACCGCGAGCTGGCGCAACTGCGGCGCGAGTTCGAGCAGCGCACGCGCTGGGCGCTCGAACTCGACCGAGAGCTGCAGGACGTGAAGCCGCGCTACGAGCAGGTGCTCGCCAGCACCTCGTGGCGGATCACCGCGCCGCTGCGCAGCCTCGCCGCCCGCCTGCGCCACCTGCGCGCCGCGCTCGCATTCCGCTCCGCGCAGGTACGCAGCGCATTCGCTCGCACGCGCGGCAGCCTCGCACAGCGCGGCTTCGCCGGCACGCTCGCGCGCATCGCGCAGGAGCTGCGCGGCAGCGGTCCGCCACGGCCGCGCGCGACCTGTGTCGAGCCGCGCGACGACGCCACGCCGTTCAGCGTGCCGACCAGCGACGCGCCGCGCGTATCGATCGTCATCCCGGTCTACGACAAGGTCGCCTACACGCTCGCCTGCCTGCGCTCGCTCGGCGAACACGCCGGCGACGTGCCGTTCGAGGTCATCGTCGTCGACGACGGCTCCGGCGACGCCACGCCGCAGCGCCTCGCCGGCATCGGCGGCATCCGCGCGCTGCGCAACCCGCGCAACCTCGGCTTCATCGGTTCGTGCAACGCCGGCGCGGCGGCCGCGCGCGGCGAGTACCTGCTGTTCCTCAACAACGACACCGTGGTGACCGCCGGCTGGCTGGATGCACTCGTCCGCTGCATCGAGACCGCGCCGGACGCGGGCCTCGTCGGCGCCAAGCTGGTCTACCCCGACGGGCGCCTGCAGGAGGCCGGCGGCATCGTCTTCGACGACGGCTCGGGCTGGAACGTCGGCCGTTTCGAGGACCCGGACGACCCGCGCTATTCGTTCCGGCGCGAGGTCGACTACTGCTCGGGCGCCGCGATCCTGTTGCGGCGCGACCTGTTCGAGCGGCTCGGGCGTTTCGATGCGCGTTACGCGCCGGCGTACTACGAGGACACCGACCTCGCCTTCGCCGTGCGCGCGGCCGGCCTCAAGGTCTACGTCGAACCAGCGTCGGTCGTCGTGCATTTCGAGGGCATCACCTCGGGCACCGACCTCGCCGGCGGCGTCAAGCGCTACCAGGTCGTCAACCGCGAGACCTTCGTCGCGAAGTGGAAGGACGCCCTCGCCCGGCAACCGAAGCCGGGCACGCCGATCACGCTCGCGGCGACCCATCGCGCGCGCCGGCGCGTGCTCGTCGTCGATGCGACGACGCCGATGCCGGACCACGATTCCGGCTCGCTGCGCATGGTCAACCTGATGCGCGTGTTCGCCGATCTCGGCTGGCAGGCGAGCTTCCTGCCCGAGAACCGGCTGTTCGTCGAGCGCTACACGCCGGCCCTGCAGGCGCTCGGGGTCGAGGCGCTGTATGCGCCGTACGCGCAGGATCCGGTGCGCCTGCTGCGCGAACGCGGCCGCGAATTCGACCTCGTCGTGCTCTCGCGCCACTACGTCGCGGCGTCGTTCCTCGGCCTCGTGCGCCTGCACGCGCCGCAGGCGCGCATCGCGTTCGACACGGTCGACCTGCACTACCTGCGCGAGCAGCGCGCGGCCGAACTCGCCGGCGACGAGGCGCTCGCGCGCCACGCAGGCGCGACGCGCGCACAGGAGCTCAGGCTGGTGCGCGAGAGCGACGTGACCCTGGTCGTCAGCCCGGTCGAACGCGACCTGCTCGCGCGCGACGCGCCGGGTGCACGCGTCGAGGTGCTGTCGAACGTGCACGAGGTGCACGGCTGTCGCCGTCCGTTCGCCGAGCGCCGCGACCTCGTCTTCGTCGGCGGCTTCCAGCACCCGCCGAACACGGACGCGGTCGAGTGGTTCGTGCGCGAGGTCTTCCCGCAACTGCGCATCGCGCTGCCCGGGGTGCGCTTCCACGTCATCGGCAGCCGCGTGCCGGAGTCGATCCGCGCGCTCGCCGACGAGCAGGTGGTCGTGCACGGCTTCGTCGAGGACATCATGCCGTACATGGACGGCTGCCGCGTCTCGGTCGCGCCGCTGCGCTACGGTGCCGGCGTGAAGGGCAAGGTCAACATGGCGATGAGCTGCGGCCTGCCGGTGGTCGCGACGCCGGTCGCGGTGGAGGGCATGCACGTCGCGGCCGGCAGCGACGTGCTGGTCGCCGAGGACGCCGCCGCGTTCGCCGCCGCGGTGGTGCGCCTGTACCGCGACGAAGCGCTGTGGAACACGCTGTCGGCGAATGGCCTCGCCAACGTCGAACGGCATTTCTCGTTCGCGGCCGCGCGCGCCGCGGTGCAGCGCCTGCTCTAGGCCCGGTGCCGGCGCATCCCGCGGTCAGAACGCCGCGGTCTGCTCGAACTGCCCGCCCGGTGGCGCGGCCCAGCGGTCCTCGCCGTCGGCAACCGCGTCGGGGCCGAAGCGGCGCTCGCGCAGGACCAGCGCGCCATCGGCGTGGCGCATCAGCAGCGTGCCCGCGCGCGTGCCGTATTGCGGGCCGCGGATGAAGATCGGCGACAGGCGCCGTTCGAGTTCGAGGCCGACGCCCGTGTCGGGCAGTTCCTCGTCGTTCGGCCGCGTCTCGTCGCGCAGGAGGTCGAGCACGCTCGTTTCGTCGTGCACCGCGCCACTGCGCACGGCGTCCTCGAAGCGCCGCTGCAGGCGCGCGGTCTTCGGCCAGTGCACGCCGAAGGCGCCGTTGCTGACCACGTGCACGCCGGGGCCGAGGCGGCGCACCTGCGCGTCGGCGCTGCCGAGGGCGTGGACGCCGTCGCGGTCGCCGACGACGAGGTTGAACGGGCCGTAGTCGCCGGTCGACGCGCGCAGCAGGTCGAGATGGACGACCGGCGTCGCGTCGCCGAGCACGAAGCCGCTGACCAGCGCGCCGCGCGACTTCGGCGCGGTCGCCGGCACGCCGGTGCGCAGGTTCGTGACCGCGGCGAAGCGACCGTCCACGCGCAGCGCGAGCCAGGATCCGCCGGCGACGCGATCGCGTCCGCCGACGATGCGTGCATCCTCGGGCCACGGTGCGGCCGCGGTGCTGGCGCGGCCATGGAACTCGTCGCGGTTGCCGAGCAGCAGCAGTGGCACTCCGGGCACGACGTCGACGGCGACGAGCAGCAGGCACATCGTCAGCCCCTCGCGTCGACCATCGCGCGCAGGCGCGCCTCGAGCGGTTCCAGGCGCGGATTGGACGGGCTCAGTTCGCGCGCGGCCTGCAGCGCGCGCGACGCGTCGGCGCGGCGGCCCTCGCCGATGCGTGCGTCGGCCTGGTCGAGGAACGCGTTGGCGAGCTTGTCGCCCATGCCGGACAGCGCAGCGTCCTCGGGTGCGACCTGGCGCACGGCGTCGAGCTGGATGCGCGCGCGCTGCGGCGCACCGTCGGCGAGCGCCTGCGCGAACAGGTCCTTGGCGCGCGCGCGAAGGCGCTCGAGTCCGGCGCGCGCGTCGGCGTTGTCGCGGTCGATCGCGAGCGCGGCGCGGTACTTGTCGTAGGCGCTGTCGCCGGGCGGAACGATCAGGTCACCGGCGGCGAGCGCGCGCGCCGCGTCGGCCAGCAGGCGCTGCAGCTGTGCCGACTGCGCCGGCGATATGGGCGTGCGCTCGGCCGCGATGTCCAGTCGCTCGCGCAGTTCGCGCAGCTCGCCGCGCGCAGCGCGCAGGTCCGCCGAGTCGGGCGCGAGCGTCGCGGCACGATCGAGCAGGCGCGCGGCCTCTTCGGCCTGGCCTTCGTCGATCGCCGCATTCGCCTGGACGACGAAGGCCTGCGCGATGGCGCGCAGGCCCTGCCGTGCGCGTGCATTGGATGCATCCGCGGCGAGCACCTGGCGGAACAGTTCGAGCGCGGAGTCATGCGTTCCGGCGAGTTCCCCCGCGCGCACCTGTGCCTCGGCGCGCTCCAGCGTCGCCTCGAGCGCCGCGCGCGCCTGGTCGCGCAGGCGCGCGATCTCGCCGCGCAGGCCCGGCAGGCCCGGCCAGGCGGGCAGGATCCGCGCGATGTCGTCGCTGCGTCCGCTCGCGGTCGCGGCATCGTTCGCCGCGATCGCCGCACGCGCCTGCGCCGCGAGCGCATCGGCGGCCTTGCGCAGGCCGGCCTGGGCGAGCGCGTTGCCGGGGTCGGCGTCGAGGATGCGCTGGTACTGTGCGGCCGCACCGGTTGCGCCGGTGATGCGTCCCGCTTCGAGCGCCGCCGCGGCGCGTTCGAGCGCCTGCGCAGTCTCGTCGCCGCGTGCCTCGTGTTCCTTCAGCGCCAACGCGAGCCGGTCGACGTCGCTGCCACCGCCGAGCAGTTCGCGTGCGTCGCCGAGCAGCGTGCGCGCGGCGGCGACGTCGCCGCGCGCGAGCGCTTCCTGCGCCTGCTGCAGCAGGCGCCGGCCGACCGCATCCAGGCCGCGCCGCGCGACGTCGTTGTCGGGGTCCTGCGCGCGCGCGGCGAGGAACAGCTCGCGCGCGCTGTCGCCCTGGTTGCCGCTCAGCCGGCCACTGTCGAGAGCGTGCTGCGCGCGCGCGAGGGTGTCGTTGAACTCGGTGCGCGGCAGAAGCCGGCGCAGCGCATCCTGCCAGTGCCAGGCCGCGCCGCCAGTGACGGCGAGCAGCACCAGCGCGAGCAGCGCGCCGATGCGACGGCGCGTGCGCGGGCGGCGCGCCGCGCGCGCGGCCGGTGCCTCGCGGTCGGCGCGCATCGGCCCGGCATCGAGCGCCGCGGCGATCTGGTCGATGCGCCCGAGCGCCGGCTCGGCGCGTTCACGTGCGACGGCAGGCTCGCGTCCACGCGCGTCGGCCGCGAACAGCGCCGGCATCGCCTGCGCCGGGGTGTCGCTGCGCGCGTGCATCGACGGCAGCTCGCCTTCGTCGCCGGCGCCCGCGTGCAACGACCACGCGATCGCGGAAGCCGGCAGCCTGCGTTCGCAATCGGCGATCGCCGCGGCGACTTCATGGCCGTTCTGGAAACGGTCCTCCGGTTCCTTCGCCAGCATGCGATCGAGCAGCGGCTGCAGCCCGTCGAGCTCGCGCGGCAGGCGCGGCACCGGTTCGGTGATGTGCTTGATGCCGACCGCGAGCGAATCCTCGGCGTGGTAGGGCACGCGCCCGACGAGCATCTCGTAGAGGACGATGCCGAGGCTGTAGAGGTCGGCGCGGCCGTCGATGGTGCGCCCGCGCGCCTGCTCCGGGCTCATGTAGTGCGGCGTGCCGACGATCGTGCCGGTCAGGGTCATGCGCGAGCCGGCGTCGCAGGCGCGTGCGATGCCGAAGTCGGTCAGCACGGCCGAACCGTCGTCGCGCAGCAGGATGTTGTCCGGCTTCACGTCGCGGTGGACGAAGCCCTTCTCCTGCGCGTAGGCGAGTGCGCCCGCGATCTCGCGCGCGACGCGCAGGGCGAACGCCGGCTCGCGCGTGCTGCCGTCCTTCGCCAGCACCGGGCCGCCGGCGAGGTATTCCATCGCGATGTAGTGGCAGTCGCCGGCCCGGCCGACGTCGTGGATGCCGACCACGTGGCGATGGTGCAACCGGGCGGCGATGCGTGCCTCGCGCAGGAAGCGCTCGCCGAAGTCGGCGTCGACCATCAGCGCGGGCGACATCACCTTCAGCGCGACGTCGCGCTGCACGGACTCCTGCACCGCGAGGTAGACCGTCGCCATGCCGCCTCGGCCGAGCTGGCGCAGGATCCGGTAGCCGGGGATCTCGATCACGTTCGCGTCCATTCCGTTGCAGGCGCCGCGTCGCGGCGCGCGGGGGTCGGCCTGCCGCGATCCGGTGCGGGCCGGTGCGGCGGAGCCGGGGCGTCGCCGCGACGGCGTGGCATCGCGGCCGACGGGGCACCCGGATGCGCTACGGGCGGAAATTCGAGCATAGCATGGGGGTCGCGCGGCGCTCAGGCCATGCGGCGGGCCTCGATCACGTTCGGCACGGACAGCAGTTGCGCGAGCAGGCCGCTGAGCTGGTCGAAGCCGGTCACGCGCAACACGTATTTCATCTCCGCGATGCCGCGGCGCGCGTCGACGCGCGCATCGACCGCGATGACGTGGACGTTGGCCGCCGCGATCGTGTTGGTGACGTCCTTGTGCAGCCATTTGCGGTCGTAGCCACGCACGACCACGTCGACCTCGTAACCGGCCTGGCGCTGGCGCCCCCACTCGACCGCGATGACGCGGCTCGCGTCGCGCTCGCGCAGGCGCTGCAGCTGTGCGCAGTCGGCGCGATGCACGGATACGCCGCGCCCGCGCGTGATGAAGCCGGCGATGGCGTCGCCCGGCAGGGGCTGGCAGCACCGCGCGAGCTGGTTGAGCAGGTTGCCGATGCCTTCGATGACGACGGCGCCGGCATCCTGTGGCGCGCGCGCGGCACTCGCCGGCAACGGCGCCGGGTCGACCGCCGGCGGCGGCGCGCAGAGTTCGTGCAGTGCGCGTGCCAGCTGCCCGGTGGTGACGTCGCCGAGCGCGAGCGCCTCGAACAGGTCGTCCTGCGTCTTCAGGTCGAAGCGCGCAGGCAGCGCGTCGAGGCCGGGCGGCTGCAGCGCGAGGCGCTTCAGCTCGCGCTCGAAGATCACGCGGCCGGCGGCGAGGTTCTGCGCCAGGTCGACCCGCTTGAACCACGCGCGCACCTTCTCCCGCGCGCGGTGCGTGGCCAGGAAGCCGTGCTGGGCCGAGAGCCAGTCGCGCTTCGGCTCGATGACCTTGCCGGTCAGGATCTCCACGCGATCGCCGCTGGTCGGCTGGAAGCCGAGCGGGACGATGCGTCCGTTCACCTTCGCGCCGCGGCAGCGGTGGCCGACGTCGGTGTGGATCGAATAGGCGAAGTCGAGCACGGTCGCGCCACGCGGCAGGTCGATGACCTGCCCCTTCGGCGTCAGCAGGTAGACGCGGTCCTCGACGACCTCGGTGCGGAAGCCAGCCAGCAGCGCGGCGTCGTCGTCGGGGCCTTCGCGCGCCTCGAGCAACTGGCGCATCCAGGCGATCTTGCGCTCGAAGCTCGCGTCGCCACCCCCGCCTTCCTTGTAGCGCCAGTGCGCGGCGACGCCGAGTTCGGCATGGCGGTGCATGTCGTGGGTGCGGATCTGCACCTCGAGCGTCTTGCCGTCGGGGCCGACGACGGCGGTGTGCAGCGACTGATAGTGGTTGCCCTTCGGGTTCGCGATGTAGTCGTCGAACTCGCCCGGGATGTACGGCCACAGCGAGTGCACCACGCCGAGCGCGGCGTAGCAGGCCACGACGTCGCCGACCAGCAGGCGCAACGCGCGCACGTCGTAGAGCTCGGAGAACTCGACGCCCTTGCGCTGCATCTTGCGCCAGATCGAATAGATGTGCTTCGGGCGGCCGGCGACTTCGGCCTCGATCCCGGCCGCGGCCAGGGCCGCGCGCAGCTGTGCCTTCGCGCCCTCGATCCACGCCTCGCGGGCGCCGCGGCGTTCGTCGAGCAGCCGCGCGATGCGACGGTAGACGTCGGGCTGCAGGAAACGGAACGCGAGGTCCTCGAGCTCCCACTTGACCTGCCAGATGCCGAGGCGGTTGGCGAGCGGCGCATGGATGTCCGCGCTCAGGCGAGCCAGTTCGCGCTGTCGATCCGGCGACTCCTGGGTCGCCGCGCGCATGCGCACCAGGTGCCGCGCGAGCAGGATGAACACCACGCGCAGGTCGCGGATGATCGCGAGCAGCAACCGGCGCAGTCCTTCGCTGCCACCGCTGCCGCCACCGTGCGCGGCGTGCAGCGCCCATACGCGCTCGGCCGCCTGCTGGCCCTCGACCAGTGCACGCACCTCGGCCGAAAACGCCGACAGCGATCCTTCGCCGACGACACCGGTGGCCAGGCCCGCGTGCAGCACGCAGGCCGCCTGCGCCTCGTCGTCGACGCCGAGTTCCCCGAGCGCGGACAGCGTCGCGACGAGCTCGGCCTCGCAGGCGCCCAGGTCGCCGCCGCCGGCGCGCAGGGCGTCGAGCGCACGCCCGAGGGCGGTGCCTTCCGCGGCCCGCGCGGCACGCCACGCGTCCAGCGTGCGGATCGATTCGGCTGCGATAACGCTCACGCTCGCTTCACTCCAGGGGATGCGCCCGCTCCGTCGCTGTCTCGCCGGGCGACGTGCACCTGCCGGAAAACGACATCGGCGCCCACAGGCGCCGATGCAAGGGCTCGCCGTCGACGCGCTGCGTCAGGGGATGCAGCCCATCCAGTCGAAGCTGTCCTCGTTGCGGAAACCGAACACCACATCGTCGCCGATGAATTCGTCGCCGGCGAACTGGCGCGCGACGGCCGGGTCCGGAATCACCGCGATCGCCGCATTCGGCTGGCAGCTCGACGGCGAACTGCCGCCCGACGTCCGCTTCTGGCGCACGACCGCGACGAACAGCGAAGCGGCCGGATTGAAGCTCACGCTGAGCGGGACGCGGTCGTTGACGAGGCCGCTCGGACCGCCCAGGGACGCCGAATACTGCACGTCCGGGCCGGTACAGACGTTGTCGTCGAGCACCGTCGGCAGCTTGCGCAGGAAACAGTACGTGCCCGCCGCCATGAGATAGTCGGAGTCGTAGGCGTCGCGGATCGCGACGTCGACCGAACTCGGCGTGTCCGCGCCCTCGGCCGGGCGCGGTACGCTCTGGAAATGGCTGTTCGGCGTGCCCGACGGCTGGCCGAACCGCGTGTCGATGCGTGCGAGGTAGATGAAGTTGTTCGACGTCGTCTTCGTCCACATGGTCGGCGCGCGGTCGCCATAGTCCGGGTGGTTCTGCGAGCCACCGGCAATCGGGCGCACGCCGGTCGCCGCCGCGCACAGCGTGTCCTCGCCATGGCGGGCGACGTTCTCGACGTTGTCCCAGGTGCAGGAATCGGTCGGCACCATCGACCACTCCGGCTCGAGCCAGCTGAAGTCGCGGACCGGGATCCAGTTGACGAGGTTGGCGAGCTGCCTGGCCGGCGAGTAGGCGTCTTCCCACGAGTCGGTGAAGAGGAAGTCGCCGTGGCCGCTGTACGGCGAACGCAGCTTGCCGGCCTCGTCGCGCACGGCGCAGGCGAGGCTCGTCTCGGCACTTTCATTGATGGCCAGGCGTCCGCCGCTGTACGCGAGCAGGCCGTCGTTGCCGGACGGCAGGGTCCAGCGCGATCGCTGCGGGCGCAGCACGACCGGCATGTTCTCGCCGGCGCCGATGTTGGCGCAGAACACGAACCCGGTCGTCGTCACGGCGAGGTCGCCGGTGGTGCCGCCCGCACCCGCGGAATAGCTGAAGCCGGGCGGAGTCAGGATTTCGATCGGCGATCCGCCATTGACGACGAGGGTCGGGGCGGCATGCGCCAGCGGGAGGAACGAGGCCATCGAGGCGGCGAGCAGGCCGGCGGCGATCTGGTTCACTGACTTCACTTCGGTTCTCTCACGGTCGACAGGGCGGTGCTCCAGAGTTGTTCCCGGCGTCCGTGCCGGTTGTACGGCGCATGAACGGCTTCCCACGGATACACTCCAACCGAGCCGCCGGGACCACAGCCTGACGCCTCGTGCTACACTGGGCAGATGCCATTGTAGCGACAAGCTCGCTCAAGTGCACGTGTTAAGTTACCGTAAGAAAAAGATTTTTTGCGGTTGCGGTCACAGAGTGCCTACCCTGCCGACGAACCTATGCGCCTGATCCCGAGCCTCGCCCCGATCCTGCTGCTCCTCGCCTCGGCCCTGGCCGGCGCGCAGACCCCTCCGCCGACGCTCGAAGAGCGCATGTCGCAAGCCGAGTTCCAGGCGGCGGGACTCGACAAGCTCACGCCCGAGGAACTGGCCCGGCTGAATGCGTGGCTCGACGCGCACGGAGGTACCACGCCTCGCTACGTCAGCGCGAGCGGCGCGCCGGTGTTCTACCCGGATTCGTCCTCACGCGAGACGGTCGAGGCGCGCATCGACGGCACCTTCACCGGCTGGCGCGGCCACAGCGTGTTCAAGCTCGACAACGGCCAGGAATGGAAGCAAGCCGAGTCCGGCAGCTACAGCGCGGGCCCGATGCAGAACCCGAAGGTCAAGGTGAAGCCGATGCTGCTCGGCAGCTGGCTGATGTACGTCGACGGCTGCGGCTGCAGCGTTCGCGTCGAACGCATCAAGTGACCCTCGCGGGCCGCGCTGCGCGCGGCCCGCTCAGCGCAGGCCTTCGAGCAGTTTCGCGAGCCGCTTCGGCGACACCGTTTCGGCGGTGCGCAGCTCCTGCGCGAAGGTCTGCACCCGCAGTTCCTCGACCAGCCAGCGCAATTCGTCCAGCGCCGGATCGGCGCCGCGCGCCGCGCGCAGCTTGAGGTATTCGCGCCAGTACGCCAGCACGCCGAGCATGCGCGCCTGGTCGCGCGCCGGATCCTGGCGCAGGCGTTCGGCGCGCAGGCGCATCGCCTTCAGGTAGCGCGGGTACTGCGCCAGCCGCGGAGGCGGCACCTCGCGCAGGAAGCCCGGCGCGAGCAGCTCGTCGAGCTGGTCGCGCAGGTCGTCGTAGTTCGCGGTCGCGAAACCCATCAGCGGCGGCTCCAGCAACGGGCGCAGCTCGGCGTAGGCGGCGATGATCGCCTCCGCGAGTGCGAGCTGTTCGACCGCGGCCGGGAACAGTTCGCGCGCGATCGCGTCGCGCAGGCGCTCGAATGCGGCGCGCTCGCGCACGTCGAGCTCGTGCGCCGCAAGGCGCGCGCGCAGGGCCGACTCGACGATGTCGCCACGCAGCTCGTCGGTGCCGCCGAGCGGCGTCCAGCTGAGGGCGAGGCGCTGGTTCAGCGGCAACTGCCGGCGCGCCTGCTTGATGCGATCGGCGAGGGCGCGGCGCAACAGCCGCTCCACCCCGCGACGGTGCTCGGCGAGCGCCTCGTCGCGACGCTCGAACACGCGCAGCGCGACCGTCTCGCCGAGGTCGACGAGTGCGGGGAACGCGGTCAGGCCGCCGCTCGAGACGATGCGTTCGGGCAACTCGTCGAAGTCGAAGCCAGCGACCGACTCGCGCGCGAAGTCGACGTCGGCGCGGCGCGAGAACGCGACGCGCGCGGCACCGGTCCACTGCGCCTGGATCGCACCGAGGTCGCGGCTTTCCGCCAGCACGCGCCCCTGCTCGTCCTCGATGCGGAAGTTCATCCGCAGGTGCGCGGGCGAGGGCGCGTCGAAGTCGCCCGCGTTGACGGCGACGCCGGTCACGCGCGCGAGGTAGCGTGCGAGCGCCGCGAACAGCGGCTCGTCGCGCGGCGCCTCGGCCTCGACGAACGCGCGCGCGAAGTCCGGCGCCGGCACGAAGTTGCGGCGCAGCGGCTTGGGCAGGGCGCGGATCGCCTCGGCGACCTTCTCGGCGAGCAGGCCGGGCACGAGCCACTCGCAGCGCGCGGCCGGCACGGCGTTGACCAGCGCCAGCGGCACGTGCAGGGTGACGCCGTCCGCCGCATCGCCGGGCACGAAGCGGTAGCTCAGCGGCAGGCTCGAGCCGGCGACCTCGAAGCGCGCCGGGAACTCGCGCACGCCGGCGGCGGCGTCGCCGGCGAGCACGTCGGCGAGCGACCAGTGCAGCGCCGCCTGCTGCTGCGGCGAGGCGCGGCGGTACCACGCGTCCAGCGCCGCGGCGGTCGAGAGGTCCGCCGGCAGCTTGCCGGCGAAGAAGGCGGCCAGTTCCTCCTCGCTGCGCACCAGGCCGCTGCGGCGGCGCTTGGCTTCGATCGCATGGGCTTCGGCGAGCACGCGCGCGTTCGCGCGCACGAAATCCGCACGCGCGTCGATGTCGCCCCGCGCGAGCGCTTCGGCGAGGAAGATGGCGTGCGCGCGCGCAGGGTCCTGGCGGCCGAACTGCACCACGCGGCGGTCGGCGAGGACGAGGCCGAACAGGCTCGCCTGCTCGTACGCGACCACCGCGCCGCGCTTGCGCGACCAGTGCGCGTCGCGCCACGACTTCTTCACCAGGTGCGCGGCCTGCTGTTCGATCCAGCCCGGCTCGACCCGCGCGCAGCTCATCGCATAGACCTTCGCCAGATCGAGGATCTGCCCGGCGAGCCGGCGCGTGCGGCCGGCCGGACGGCTCCTGCCGCGGCGGGTCGAGCGGCCAGCCGAGTTCGTCGACGAGGAGGCGCAGCTGGCGATGCAGCTCGCGCCATTCGCGCATGCGCATGAAGGAGAGGAAGTTCGCCTGGCACCAGTCGCGCAGCTTCGATTGGGTCAGGTCCGCGTGCGCCGCGTCGTAGGCGCGCCAGAGCCTGAGCACGCCGACGAAGTCGGAGCGCGGGTCGGCGAACGCCGCGTGTGCGGCGTCGGCCTGGGCGCGCGCATCGGCCGGCCGCTCGCGCGGGTCCTGGATGCCGAGGAAGGCGGCGAGCACGAGCAGCTCGCGCAGCGCGCCGCGCGAGCGCGCCTCGACCAGCATGCGGCCGAGCGCGACGTCGATCGGCAGCCGCGCCATGATCCGCCCGGTCGGCGTCAGGCGCTTGTCGTCGTCGATCGCGCCGAGTTCGGCGAGGCGGCGGTAGCCGTCGCCGATCGCGCGCTCGCCGGGCGGCTCGACGAACGGGAACGACGCCGGCTCGCCGAGCCCGAGCGCGAGCATGCGCAGCACGACGCCGGCGAGCGACGAACGCAGGATCTCCGGGTCGGTGTAGCGCGGCCGCTGCGCGTAGTCGTCCTCGTCGTAGAGCCGGTAGCACACGCCGGGACCGATGCGGCCGCAACGGCCCTTGCGCTGGTCCGCCGCCGCCTGCGAAACCGGCTCCACGTGCAGGCGCTCGAGCTGCGTGCGCGGGCTGTAGCGCTTCACGCGCGCGGTGCCGCTGTCGATGACGTAGCGGATGCGCGGCACGGTCAGCGAGGTCTCGGCGACGTTGGTCGCGAGCACGATGCGCCGCTGCGGGCCGGGCCGGAACACGCGGTCCTGCTCGGCCGCGGAGAGCCGCGCGTACAGCGCGACGACCTCGGTCTCGCGGTACTTGCGCCGCGACAGGGCCAGGTGGACGTCGCGGATCTCGCGCTCGCCGGGCAGGAACACGAGCACGTCGCCGCGTGGGTCGGCGGCCGTGATCTCGTCGGCGACCGCGACGACCTGCTCGGCGAGCGACGGCGCCTGCACCTCGGCGCGCCGCCTAGCGGCGGCCGCGGCGAGGGCTTCGGGGCCGCGCCAGCGCACCTCGACCGGCCAGGTGCGCCCCTCGACCTCGACCACCGGCGCGCCGCCGAAATGCTCGGCGAAACGCGCGGTGTCGATCGTCGCCGAGGTCACGATCAGCTTGAGGTCGCGCCGCTTCGCCAGCAGGCGCTTCAGGTAGCCGAGCAGGAAATCGATGTTGAGGCTGCGCTCGTGCGCCTCGTCGAGGATGATCGTGTCGTAGGCCGACAGCCACGGGTCCGACTGGGTCTCGGCGAGCAGGATGCCGTCGGTCATGAACTTGACCAGCGATTCGTCGGAGACCTGGTCGGCGAAGCGCACCTGGAAACCGACCAGGCGGCCGACCTCGCTGCCGAGTTCGGCCGCGACGCGACGCGCGACGCTGCGCGCGGCGATCCGCCGCGGCTGGGTGCAGCCGATCAGGCCGGCCGTGCCGCGGCCGGCGGCGAGGCAGAGCTTGGGCAGCTGGGTCGTCTTGCCGGAACCGGTTTCGCCGGCGAGCACGACGACCTGCTCGCGCCGGATCAGCTCGACGATCCCGTCGGCGCGCGCGGCGATCGGCAGCGCGTCGTCGATGCGGATTTCCGGCACGCTTGCGGCACGCGCGGCGCGCCGCGCCGCGGACGCGGCGACGTCGGCGCGCAGCGCCTCGACCGCGTCGTCGGGCGGCGCCGGGCGCTGCTCGCGCAGGCGTCGCCAGCGTCCGCGCAGGCGGCCGGCATCGCGCGCCATGACGGTGTCGAGCGCGCCGCGCAGGGTATCGAGTGCGGACATCCGCCCATTGTCGGCGATGCCCGCGTCGCAGGGAACCTCCGGGCGTGGCTGCGGCGCCGTGCCGCCACGCTCCGGCCCGGCTCGCGCTATGCTTTCCGCGGCGCAAACACCCGGAGGACCGCATGGCCACGATCGACATCGGCATCTCGAAGAAGGACCGCGAAACCATCGCGAAGAACCTGTCGCGCCTGCTCGCCGACACCTATTCGCTGTACCTGAAGACGCACAGCTTCCACTGGAACGTCACCGGCACCATGTTCAACACGCTGCACCTCATGTTCGAGACGCAGTACAACGAACTGTGGACGGCCGCCGACCTGATCGCGGAGCGCATCCGCGCGCTCGACGTCTACGCGCCCGGCTCGTACACGCAGTTCGGCAAGCTGACCGCGATCAGGGAGGAAACCGGCGTGCCGGACTGGAAGGGCATGGTGCAGCAGCTCGTCGACGGCCACGAGGCGGTCGCGCGCACCGCGCGCGAGACCTTCAAGGCCGCCGACAAGGCGGACGACCAGCCGACCGCCGACCTCGCCACGCAGCGCATGCAGGAGCACGAGAAGACCGCCTGGATGCTGCGCTCGCTGCTGAAGTGAACCCGGCGCGGCGCGCCCGCGTCGGCGCGCCGCCTCAGGCCGCGCGGCGCAGGCGCCAGTGGTGGTAGACGCCGTAGGCGAGGCCGGTGCCGAACGTCATCGCCGCCGGCACGTAGAGCGCGGCATAGCCCGCGCGCCGGAACAGCCAGGTGCCGGTGATCGCGCCGACGAGGAACGACAGCACGAGCGCGAGCAGCAGGCGCACGCGACGCGCGTCGACCGGCAGCCCGCGCAGGCGGTGGCCGAGGAAGATGCCGAGGTCGGTCAGCGTGCCGGAGAAGTGCGTCGTGCGCAGCACCGCGCCGCTGTAGGTACTCGCCATCGCGTTCTGCAGGCCGCACGCGGCCGCGGCGCAGTAGTCGCCGGCGGCGTGGCCGCGCACGAGCAGCGGCACGGCACCGGCGAGCAGCACGCCCTCGATCACCAGTACCACGCCGTAGCGGCGGCCCAGGCGCAGGGTCGAGTCCTGCACGATCACGCCGCTGGCGACGCAACCGGCGAAGAACGCGCCGATCGTCGCCGCGAAGTGCGCGAACGCGGCGCCGTCGGCATCGCCGGCGGCGATGCCGAGCAGGGTCGTCGTACCGGTCAGGTGGGTGATGCCCTGGTGCTGCACGCCGAGGAAGCCGCAGGCGTTGACGATGCCGGCGACGAAGGCGAGCAGCGCGCCGCCGACCAGCACCCAGGAGGGAAGCCGCGCGAACACCGGCTCAGAGCTTGCGCCGCGCCGGCACGAGGAAATCGCCGAACAGCAGCCCGCCGACGATCGCGGTCAGCAGCGCGATCATCGTCACCGCGGTATCGATGCCGAGGAGGACGTCGCGGTCGAGCACGTAGCTGAGGCTGCGGAAGCCGACGCTTCCCGGCACGAGCAGGATGATGCCGGTCTCGCGCACGAGTGCCCCCGGGCGCGAGAACGCGCGCGCGAACAGGTTGCTGGAGGCACCCACCACGAGGCTGCCGAGGAAGGTGCCGAACGCGGCCGGCATGTGCGCGCCGCCGACCTGGGTGCACGCGTAGCCGACCAGCGGCGCCGCGATGACGACCGGATAGAAGCGCAGCGGGCTGCGGAACAGCACCGCGAACGAACCGGCGGCGGCGAACAGCGCGCACCATTCGACCCAGTCGGGCAGCGGCGTCGGATCGACGCCTGGAAGCACGATGCCGGCCAGCGCGCACGACTGCAGCGCGGCCGCGGTGCCGAAGATCAGCTTCAGCAGGGTCGTGACCGCGCCCATCATGCGCGCCGTGCCGGAAATCAGGTGCTGGCTCGACAGCTCGCGCACCGCGGTGGTCAGGGTCATGCCCGGCATCAGCACGATCAGGCTCGCCAGCACGACCGGGCGCAGCGACAGCGGCGCGATCCAGTGCGCGACGGCGATCGCGACGAGGGTGCCGATGAACGCCGCCGCGGCCTCGAGCGCGGCGCCGAACGAGGGCCAGCGGCGCGGCACCAGCGACAGCGCGCCGATCAGCAGGCCGTTGAACCCGGCGACCAGCGCCTCGGTCCAGCCGCTGTGCACGATCACCGCGATCGCGGCCGACGAAATGCCGAAGCTCGCCACCATCGCGAGGTCGGCGCGCAGGCGCGGCGGCCGCTGGCCGACTTCGCGCAGCAGGCGACGGCCCTCGCCGAGGTCGAGTTCGCCCGCGATGACCCGGTCGGCGATCTCGTCGACGCGGCACAGCCGTGCGAGGTTGACCTCCCCCGGCGGGACGCGCACGACCTGGGTGATCTCCGCGAGGTCGTCGCCGCGGCCAGGGTCGGAGAACGACATCACGATCGAGGTCGGCGTCGACAGCACATTGCAGGCGAGCCCAAGTCGCGCGCTGACCAGGTTGACGACGTCCTCGAGGCGGGGTGCGGTGGTGCCGTACTCGTGCAGGCGGCGCGACAGCTCGACGATGAAGCCGATGCGCGTCTTCAGCGCGGCATCGCGATCGCCGCCCGGGTACGTCGTTTCCATCGCGACATGATGCCGTGCGCACCGCGGCGTTGGCGAGCGCCGCGAACGGGATGCGGCGCCGCGCCGCGCGCGCCGGGTTTCGCTGGTCGGTGCCGCGGGCGTCGACCGCTGAACGATCGTTCAGCGGCGCGCTTGCGGCGTGGCCACGGCCTGCTAGCCTTGGCCGATGGCGAAGCCCGGCACCGCGACGATCGAACCAGGCAGCGACGGCAGCGCGGTCATCGCCGCCGGCGAATGGACGATCGCGACCGCGCCCGGCGTCGCCGCGCGGCTGCGCGAACTGCGACGCGGCCCGGTCGGCCGGATCGATGCGAGCGGCGTCACGCGCATCGACACCGCCGGAGCGCGCCTGTTGCTCGACCTCGCCGGCGACGCGCGCATCGACGGGCTCGATGCCGGGCGGCGCGCGCTGCTGGATGCCGTGGCCAGGGCCGCCGGCGCGGGCACGCCGACGGTGACGGCGTCCCCGGAGAATGCCCTGCTCGCCGTGCTCGGCCGCACCGGCGCAGCCGCCGAGCGCATCGCGATCGACGCATGGCAGCTGCTCGGCTTCATCGGCCTGGTCCTGGCGACGCTCGCGCGCAGCCTGCCGGCACCGCGGCGCTGGCGCCCGACCCCGCTCGCGTTCCACATCGAGCAGACCGGCCTCGACGCGGTGCCGATCGTGGTCCTGCTGAACTTCCTCGTCGGCGCGGTGGTCGCGTTCCTCGGCGCGACCGTGCTGAAGGATTTCGGAGCGACGATCTTCACGGTCGAGCTGATCGCGTTCTCGTTCCTGCGCGAGTTCGGCGTGCTCCTGACCGCCATCCTGATCGCAGGCCGTTCGGGCAGCGCGTTCACCGCGCAGATCGGTTCGATGAAGTCGCGCGAGGAGATCGACGCGATCCGCACCCTCGGCCTCGACCCGATCGAGGTGCTGGTGCTGCCGCGGCTGCTCGCGCTGCTGGTCGCGCTGCCGGCGCTGACCCTGCTCGCGATGCTCGCCGGCATCGTCGGCGGCGCTCTCGTCTGCGCGGTCAGCATGGACATCTCGCCGACCATGTTCGTCACGCGCCTGCACGACCTCGACGCGACCCGCCACTTCTGGGTCGGCATGAGCAAGGCGCCGATGTTCGCGTTCCTGATCGCCTGCATCGGCTGCCTCGAGGGCTTCAAGGTGTCCGGCAGCGCCGAATCGGTCGGCAAGCACACGACCTCGAGCGTCGTGCAGGCGATCTTCGTGGCTATCATGGTCGACGCGCTCGCGGCGATCTTCTACATGCAGATCGACGTATGAGCACGGCGCCGAACGTCATCGAGGTGCGCGGCCTGCGCAACCAGTTCGGCACGCAGGTCGTGCACGACGGGCTCGACCTCGACGTCCGCCGCGGCGAGATCATCGGCGTCGTCGGCGGATCGGGCAGCGGCAAGTCGGTGCTGCTGCGCTCGATCATCGGGCTCCACCGGCCCGCCGCGGGGCGCGTGACCGTGCTCGGCACCGACATGCTCGGCGCGGGCGAGGACGAGCGCGTGTCGATCGAGCGCCGCTGCGGCGTGCTGTTCCAGAACGGCGCGCTGTTCTCGTCGCTGTCGGTCGCCGACAACGTGATGGTGCCGATGCGCGAGCACCACGACCTGCCCCCCGCGCTGATGCAGCGCTTCGCGGCGCTGAAGATCGCGCTGGCCGGGCTGCCGCCCGAAGCCGGCGCGAAGTTCCCGTCGCAACTGTCCGGCGGCATGGTCAAGCGCGCGGCGCTCGCGCGCGCGATCGCGCTGGATCCCGACATCCTGTTCCTCGACGAGCCGACCGCAGGGCTCGACCCGATCGGCGCGGCCGCATTCGACCAGCTGATCCTGACCCTGCGCGGCAGCCTCGGCCTGACCGTGTTCCTGATCACCCACGACCTCGACACGCTCTACACGATCTGCGACCGCGTCGCCGTGCTGTCGCGCAAGCGCGTGCTGATCGCCGACACGCTCGACAAGGTCGAGCGCTGCGACGATGCATGGGTGCAGGAGTATTTCCAGGGCCCGCGCGGGCGCGCCGCGGCCGCCGCCGGCGCGCGGCTCGCGCCGACCCGCGAAGGCCCGCCCGCCATGCAGGCGCCGGCGACGCCCTGACGATCCCTTCGAACCCAGGACCGGCCCCCGACCATGGAAACCCGCGCGCACCACGTCCTCATCGGCGCCTTCACGATCGGCGCATTCATGCTCGCGCTCGCGTTCGTGATGTGGATGTCGAAGACCGGCGTCGACCGGCGCTACGCCGTCTACGACATCGTGTTCACCGAGGCCGTGACCGGCCTTTCGGTCGGCGGGCTCGTGCAGTACAACGGTATCAAGGTCGGCGAGGTGCGCGAGTTGCACCTGTCCGAGGACGACGCACGCAAGGTCATCGCGCGCGTGCAGCTCGACGCCTCGGCGCCGGTGCGCGAGGACACGCGCGCCAAGCTCGCGCTGCAGGGCGTGACGGGACTGTCCTTCATCCAGCTGACCGGCGGCGCGCCCGGCAGCCCGCCGCTGCGGCCGACACCGCAGCATCCCGTGCCCGTCATCCCGTCGGAGGAGTCGGCGCTGTCCAAGCTGCTCGCGTCCGGATCGGACATCGTCGTGACCGCCAACGACATCCTGATCCGGCTCGGCGAGATCGTTTCCGACGACAACATCCGGCGCGTGTCCGACACGCTCGAGCACCTGAGCGAGTTCACCGGCACCGTCGCCGAGCAGCGCGCCGAGATCGGCACCGTCGTGCACCAGCTGGCCGAAGCGACCGCCGCGCTCAAGAAGACGCTCGCCACGATCGACGCGACCGCGAACGCGACCAACACCCTCGTCCGCGAGGACCTGCACCGCATGCTGCAGACCGCCGACGGTGCGCTCGCGTCGGTGAACCGGATGGCCGAGTCCGCCGGGCTGCTCGTCGACGACAACCGCGGCGCGATCGGCGCCTTCAGCAACCAGGGCCTGCGCCAGATCGGCCCGACCGTGCTCGAGCTGCGCGAGACGCTGCGTTCGCTCAAGCAACTCAGCGACAAGCTCGGCGCGTCCGACAGCCTGCTGCTCGGCCGCGACCAGCCCAGGGAGTACCAGCCGTGATGAACCTCCGCCGCCTGCTCGCCCCGCTGCTCGCGTTGCCGATCGCGGCGTGCTCGTCGCTGCTCAACGTGCAGCGGACGCCGTTCACGATCTACTCGCCGCGCCTCGCGCCGGCGGCGCAGCCCGCGAGCGGAGCGCGCGTCGGCTGGCAGCTCTCCATCGCGACGCCGCTCGCGAGCGACGCGCTCGACACGGCGCGCATCGTCGTCATGTCGAGTCCCGGCGTGATCGAGGTCTATCCGGGCGCGCGCTGGAGCGACAGCGCACCGGCCTTGCTGCGCAACCTCCTCGTGCAGGGCTTCGAGCAGTCCGGGCGCATCGACGGCGTCGGCAGCGACGCGTCCGGCCTGCGCGCCGACTATTCCCTCTCGATTCAGCTGCACGACTTCCAGCTCGAAGTCGCCGGCGGTGCGCGCGCGGTCATCCACCTGCAGGCGCGCCTGCTCGACTACACGACCAACCGCGTGCTGGCGGCGCGCGCCTTCGAGGCGCGCGCACCCGCGGCCGGCAGCGATGCAGCGGCGGCGTTCGGCGCGTTCGAGGCCGCGCTCGGCGAGCTCGTTCCGCAGCTGGTCGACTGGACCCTCACGCAGGGCGAAGCGGCGCACGCCGCGGCCCGGCGCTGATCGCGGCGCGCCGGCGGCCACCGCGCGCTGGCGGTTTCCCTCGCGCGGCGCAACGGCGACAATAGGCACCGATCCTGACCCGAATCCCGCGCCGCCGGCCCCGCCTGCGGCGCCCCTGCTGCCGCCCACGGTCCGATGAGCGACGTCGAAACCCGCAATCCGCACAGCCAGTTGCAGGGCCAGCTCGCGCGGGTCGGCGAGCTGCTGCGCCGCCTGCACCAGGCCGACGAGCTCGCCCGCGAGCACGACGGCGGCGACGGCGCGTCGATCGCGACCGCGCGCGACGAGACGGTGGCCGAACTGCAGCGCGAGATCGACGCGCTGCACCCGGCCGACATCGCCTACATCCTCGAGGCGCTGCCGCCGGAGGATCGCCTCGAGGTCTGGCACCTGGTCAAGGCCGACCGCGACGGCGAGATCCTGCTCGAAGTCTCCGACGCCGTGCGCGAGTCGCTGCTCGCGGACATGGACAGGCCGGAGCTGATCGCCGCCGCCGAACAGCTCGACGCGGAGGAGATCGCCGACCTCGCCGAAGACCTGCCCGAGGACGTGCTGCAGGAACTCATGCACCGCCTCAACGCCGAGCAGCGCGAGCGCGTGCAGTCGGCGATGTCGTGGGAAGAGGACCAGGTCGGCGCGATCATGGACTTCGACATGGTGACGATCCGCGAGGACGTCACGCTCGAGACCGTGCTGCGCTACCTGCGCCGGCTGAAGGAGTTGCCCGAGCACACGGACAAGCTGTTCGTCGTCAACCACGACACCGTGCTGACCGGCGTGCTGCCGATCCGCTGGCTGCTGGTCAACGACCCGTCGAAGGACGTCTCCGAGGTCATGGCGGCGGACGCGAACACGTTCCATCCCGAGGACGACGTCGCCGAGACGGCGCAGGCGTTCGAGCGCTACGACCTCGTCACCGCGCCCGTAGTCGACGCCCACGGCAAGCTGATCGGCCGCGTCACCATCGACGCGATGGTCGACGTCATCCGCGAGGAGAGCGACGCCGAGGTGCGCGAGCGCTTCGGCCTGCGCGAGGACGAGGACATCTTCGCCTCGGTGTGGAAGTCGCTGCGCAACCGCTGGGCCTGGCTCGCGATCAACCTGGTGACCGCGTTCGTCGCCTCGCGCGTGATCGGCCTGTTCGAAGGCTCGATCCAGAAGCTCGTCGCGCTGGCGACGCTGATGCCGATCGTCGCCGGCATCGGCGGCAACTCCGGCAACCAGACCATCACGATGATCGTGCGCGCGCTCGCACTCGACCAGATCAGCCCGACCAGCGCCAAGCGCCTGCTGCGCAAGGAGCTCGGCGTCGCGCTGCTGAACGGCCTGATCTGGGGCGGCGTGATCGGTTTCGTCGCCTGGCTGCTCTACCGCAACGTTGCGCTCGGCTTCGTCATGACCGCGGCGATGACGCTGAACCTGCTGCTCGCGGCGCTGATGGGCGTGGCGATCCCGATGACGCTGCTGAAGTTCGGCCGCGATCCGGCGATGGGCTCGAGCGTGATGATCACCGCGCTGACCGACAGCGGCGGCTTCTTCATCTTCCTCGGCCTCGCGACGCTGTTCCTGATCTGAGGCGGCCGCGCTCAGGCCGTGCGCGCGCGGCCGCGACGCGCGACCAGCGCGGCGGCGCCGCGCGCGAGCAGTCCGGCGACGACGAGCGCCCACACGATCAGCGCGCCACTGGGCAGGTCGAGCACGGCCGACGACGCCAGTCCGCCGAGGTAGCCGGCGACGCCGATCGCATACGCGACGCCGAGGCGCGCGCGTCCGCGCAGGCCGGCCGTCGCGAGTGCGGGCACGATCAGGCTCGCGAACACGAGGTAGACACCGACGAGCTGCACCGATGCGGTGATCGCGAGCGCGAACACGCCGTAGAACCACGCCCCTTCGAGCCGCTCGCCGAGCCGGGCGATCACGCCGAGCAGCGCGACCGACAGCAACCATGCCGGCACCAGCTGGCCGTAGCCGACCCAGAGGATCTGCCCGACCAGCAGGTCCTTGAGGTGCTCGCCGCCGTGCGGGTTGTGCGCGAGCAGCAGCAGCCCGCCGGTCGCCGCGAGCACGAACAGCGTGCCGATCACGGCTTCCTGCTGCGCCGGCCAGCGCCGGTCGGTCCACGACAGCAGCGCCGCACCGGCGAGCGCGGCGAGCGCAGCGGCGAGCTGCACGCCCCAGCCCGATTCGTCGGCGCCGAGGAACTGCGCGAGGATCACGCCGAGCCCCGCGACCTGCGCGATCGCGAGGTCGATGAAGATGATCCCGCGCGCGAGCACGCGCGTGCCGAGCGGCACGTGCGTCGACAGCACGATCAGCCCGGCCGCGCAGGCGGGCCCGAGGATGCCGGCGTCGAGGCCCGACCAGTCGAGCGTCACCGGGCCACCGCGAGCAGCTTGTCGATGGTCGAATCGACGAACGAGAAGAGGTCCTTCGACTGCGCGTCGCCGCCGACGGTGAACGGCAGCGTGACGACCGGCACGCCGGTACGCTGCGCGAGCCAGTCGGCCGGTTTCGGATCCTGGTACGCCGCGCGGACGATCGCGAGCACGTGGCCGTTGCGGGTCGCGTCGACGAGGCTGGCGAGATGCGCGCTGGTCGGCGGCACGCCCGGCTTCGGTTCGAGCGAGCCGACCTCGCGCAGGCCGAGCCAGCGGGTGAGGTAGACCCAGCTCGCGTGGTGCACGACGACGTCGCGGCCGCGCAGCGGCTCGGCCTTCGCTTCCCAGCGCGCGATCGCGGCATTCCAGCGCGCCTCGAAATCGGCGAAGCGGTGCCTGTACGCGTCCGCATTGGCCGGATCGAGTTCACCCAGGCGCGCGGCGAGCGCGCGGGCTACCGCGAGCATGCGGCGCGGATCCATCTGGATGTGCGGGTTGCCACCGGGGTGCACGTCGCCGGCCGAGCGATCGAGCTGCGCCGGCTTTTCCAGCGTCGTGACCTGCTCGGCCGCCATGAACGAACCGGCGCCGGATGCGACGCGCGGGTTGCCCGACTGGCGCACGAGTTGCGGCAACCAGCCGGCCTCGAGGCCGGCGCCCGTGCAGACGACGAGGTCCGCGCGACGCACCTTCGCGATCAGGCTCGGCCTGGCCTCGATCACGTGCACGTCCTGCAGCGCGGATGTCGCGATGTCGACGCGCAGCGCATCGCCGCCGAGTTCGCCGAGCAGCGCGCCCCACTCCGGCTCGCAGGCGAACACGGCGAGCGCCGCGTGCGCCGCGCGGGCTGGGGGCAGCGCGAGGAGCGCCATCGCGCACAGCAGGATCGTTCTCTTCATCGTCTGGTTTCCATCGCGGATGTCATGACGGCGCGGCCGCGTCCTCGTCAGAACCGGTGCGCGCCGTGCGCACCCAGGCTGGCCTGGTACTGCAGCGTCAGCGCGGTGTCGGCGGTGTCCGCAACCGCCTCTTCGCGCGCGAACTGCAGCCGCAGCAGGCTGAACTCGCTGTTGCGCCAGGTCAGCTCGAGCGTGTTGCGGCGCGGATCGAACGCGCTCGCGAGCGGGCCGCCGCGGTCCGCCCAGAGGCGGTCGAAGCGATAGCCGAGGTCCCAGCGGCGGCTGAAGCGGTACACGGCTTCGAGGTACGCGCCGCTGCGCGCGCCGTGCCAGGCGAGAGGTTCGTCGATGTCGGCGTCGGGCGCGAAGTAGAGGCCGTCGCGCAGTTCGCGGAAGTACTCGCCGCGCACGGTCACGCCGCCATCCCTGAAGTTGCCCTGCGGCGCCCATTTCCAGGTCGCGTCGGCGATGTACAGCGTGGCGTCGCCACGGAAGCCGTCGTCGGTGCGGTCGGCACCCGACTTCAGCATCGATACGCCGGCGAGCCAAGCCTGTTCGGTGCCGATGTCGCCGCCGGCATGCGCGAACAGGGTCTTCGCGCCGGTGCCGGAATGGACGGCGCCGGCCGCCGGATGCTTCGCGCCGCGGAACAGCTCGGCGCCGAGCTCCAGATACAGGTCGGTCGGCGCGAGCCAGCGCAGCTGCACGCCGTCGTCGCCGTACTGGTTGCCGAGGAAGGCCTGGTACGGCAGTGGACGGTCGAAGAAGCTGTCGGTGTGCGCATGGCGGCCGTTGAGGTAGCCGATGTCGGAATGGAACCGGCCGAGGCGCAGGTTGAATCCGTCCGGCAAGGCCATGGTCTCGACGTAGGCTTCCTCGACGCCGACGTGATCCTCGCCGTCCTCGTTGCCGACCGCCAGCGTGAGCTGGCCGCGGAAGCGGTCGTCGATGCTCGCCGCGAGCGACAGCTCGCTCTCGCCGAGCGACAAGCCGCGCGGCGCCGGCCCGCCCTCGCCGATGCGCGGGAAGCCGGCGCGCGCGATGCCGTCCGGATCGCGCGTGTGGCTGGTGTAGCCGCCGTTGAGGATCACGCTGATCGCGGGATTGAATGCATTCGCGTCCGCGCCCGATGCAGCGGCGCTCGATGCCGTCGCAGCGACATCGGCCGCGGGAGCGGCGCCCTGCGCGGGCATTGCCGCGCTCGCGCTCCTCGCGAGCGCGAGTTCGTCGCGCGCGGCGCGCGCATCGGCCTGCGCCGCCGCGGCCTGCGCACGCAGCGCGGCCGCATCCGCTTCCAGCGCCTCGACCCGTCGCACCAGCGCATCGATCTGCGCCTGCAGGTCCGCCGGCTGCGCCGTGCGCGCGGTCGCCGGCATGGACAGCCAGAGACAGGTGAATGCGAGGGCGATCAGCCGATGGGGCATGGGCGTGCTCCGCGAGCCGGTGGGCGTGAAGCGTACGTTATAACATCCAAAGCCCCATAGGCCATTCGTCACGGGGCGCTGATAGCCATGCGCGCCCTTCGCCGCCTGACCGGGGGAGCCGCGCGCGTCGGCGCGACCGCACCCCTGGAGACGCCCCATGAACCGCCCATCGATCCTGCAGGCCGCCCTCGCGCTCGCCGTGTGCGCGGACAGTACGCTGGCGGGCGCGGAAACCACCCCGCTACCCCGCTTCGCGACGCACGAGCGCACGGACATCGCCTGCGACGCCACCCCGTTCGGCCGCAGCGTCACACTCGGTGGCGAGCACGAGGCGATCGACATGATCGCGACCTCCGCCGGCTTCACCGCGTTCGACGAGTACCAGTACCAGCCGCCCGCGGACCCGCCGGTCGACCCGCTCGCGCGCACGTTCCGCAACGGGCTGTTCCCGGGTGCGCTCGCCGGTACGACGTTCATCGAGGGAGCCGCGATCGATCTCGACGGCGACGGCCGCGACGAGGTCGTCACCGCGAACCGCGTGCCGGGCTCGAATGCGCTGCGCCTCGGCGTGTTCCGCCGCGGCACGCCGCCATCGGCCGAGCTGGTCGACACCTGGACGCTGAACCAGCCGATCACCGGCGCGGCGCTCGCGGTCGGCGATTTCGACGGCTCGGCCGACGGCAAGCAGGAACTCGCGGTGTTCGCGCGCAATGCCTCCGGGATGCAGGTGTTCATCCTGACCGGCGCGCCGGACGGCACGATCGCGCAGGGCGACGATGCGTCGGCCGGGCACTGGAGCCGCTCCGGCTCGACCGGCGAGGTCGGCTTCGCCGCCGGCGACGTGCTGCTCGACGGCCGCGCACAGGCGGTCATCGTGGCCGAGACGGGCAACAACGCTTCGCGCACGCTGAACTACCACCTGCTCGAGTTCCAGCCGACCACCAGCGCGTTGCCGGTCGCCGGTGGCGACTCCGCGATCGGCAGCATCCTGTTCCAGAGCGTGATCGGTTTCGACTACTCCTACGACGAAGGCATGACCGGCATCGGCACGGTGGAGCGCATCCATGCTGCCGTCGGCGACGTCGTCGACAGCGCGGCGGCGGAACTCGTCGTGCACATGCTGTTCCGCCAGGGCGAGGACTATTTCCTCGGCCAGCGCCTGCACCACTTCACGACGACGCGTGACGCGTCCAATGCGATCACCGCGATCGGCTTCGCGAGCCGCGGCGTCGGCAAGGAGTACGACGACAGCCGGCTGGTCATCCGCGGCCACCAGAACTCGAGGCCGAGTTTCGAAGCCGTGATCGCGAACGTCGATCGCGTTTCGCCCGGCGAGATCGTCCTCGTGCGCAGCGCGCCCGACCCGCGCCTCTACGTCGAGGCCTACAAGGCCGGCGTCGATCTCGCCGCAGGCTACCTGTACAGCGTCAACCACCTCGTCGTGCAGTTCGAGAACACCTCGACCGGCACGATCGCGACCAACACCTGGGATTTCGGCGACGGCAGCGGGCCGATCCACGACCGGCACCCGATCCACGTCTATACCAGTGCCGGCACGAGGACGGTCACGCTGACGATCACCGACAACCTCGGCGCGACCCGCACCTACCAGCAGCCCATCACCGTCGGCCCGGGCCAGACCGGCACCGGCGGCGCGGCGCCGGGCTTCATGTACCACCTGCAGGAGGCCCCGACGTACGAGGGCAGCTACCCCGTCAGTGGCGCGAACGACCTGCAGGACATCAACGTCGCGGTCGCCGACATGGACAAGGATGGCATCGCCGAGATCATGACCCTGTCGCGCAACGAGACCCAGAACCTGCTGCGCACGGTCTGGCACCTCACCGATGTCTCCAATCCGGCGAGCTTCAGCGGGCGCTACTTCAACGAAACCTCCAACGACTTCGTCTCGCTGACCGCGCTCGATCTGGTTGCCGCGGACTTCGACGGCGACTCGGTCGAGGCGACCCTCGGCACCGATTGCCGCCGGGTCGAGGAACCGCAGGTGCGCCAGGTCGTGTGGCTGCCGCCGTACTTCCGGCGCCTGCAGGCCGGCGCGGAGAAATACGCCTCGTTCGGCAAGTCGACCTCGGGTGGCACGGCCCAGGAGCGGCAGGTCGGAAGCTTCACCTCGCACGACGTGTCCGCCTACCTCGGCGTCGCGGTCGGCGGCGACGTGCTCGGCATCGGCGCGAAGGCGACGGTGAAGGCCACCGCCGGCTACAACTACCAGGCGTCGTACGGCGCGATCCACGGCACCGAGAACAGCTACCAGGTCGACCAGGGCTTCTCGCAGGACGGCGGCGAAGCGCTGGCCGTGGTCGAGGACAACAGCTTCAACTGCTACAGCTACGACGTGCACAGCGCGGCCGGCGGCATCGACCCCGGCAGCGGCACGCGCATGTGCGAGGCCATCGACGGCAGCCGCCTGGTCTCGGCGACCGACGCGCGCGCCTGGGATACCACGATCCCTGCCGTGGCACCCGGGGGCAAGCCGCCCGCACAGTGGTTCCCGCTGCAGCGCGACTGGGCCAGCCTCGCGCTGTTCCGCCCGGTGGCGAGCAACGCGGCCTTGGTCGCCGACAGCGGCGCCGACAAGGCGACCGACGGCCTGTTCAGAACCGAGGCGCGCTCCAGCGCCGCGAGTGCGCAGCCGTACCTCCAGATCGACCTCGGCAGCGTGCGCGAGGTGTCGAACATCCGCGTGTTCCCGGCCACGGGCGCCGCCGCCGCGATGACCGGCTTCCGCGTCTACGCCTCCGCGCAGCCATTCGCCGGCGATGGCGTGCCGGGTGGCAGCGCGGTCAAGGTGTATGCGCCCGAGACCTCCGCCGACGTCACCTACGACCGCTGGAACATCTGGACCCGCGAACGCGCGAACCCGGCCAACCTGCTGCGCGCGCGCTACATCCGCCTGCAGCATCCGGGCAACGCGATGCTGAGGGTCGCCGAGATCCAGGTCTTCGGTGACATCCACGTCGAGCCGCCGACGTACCCGGACGTGGTCTGCGACCCGGTCAAGGACGACGGCCACTTCAACGCGCTGGTGTGGGATGCGGCGGCCCAACAGTTCCGCAGCATCGAGGTGCGCGGCGACCTGCTCTGGAACGGCACCGGCACGGTCAAGGGCTGCCCGAACTATTCCGGCCTGCGCAGCGCCGATATCTGGGACGGGATCGCGATCGGCGCGAGCGGTTCGCAGGACTGGAACCTCAGCCAGTCGACGACCAACCTGGTCGGGCAGAACACCAGCTTCGAAAGCTCGATCCGCGTCGGTGCCGAGTTCGACGTCGAAGGCGGCTTCATCGCACAGGTGGTCGCGGGGGGCGCGTACGAGTACAGCAGCGGCGTGACCGAAGAGAACCAGACCACCAGTTTCTGGGGCACCGCACTGGAGATCGGCGGCGCCATCGGCGGTTTCGAGCCGGGCTACGAAACGCTGGTCAGCGATTGCCGCTACACGCCGCGTCCGTACGCCTACCGCCTGCAGGAACGCTCGAACACCGGTTACCAGCACGACATCTACACGGTCGACTACATCGTGCGCGAGAGCTCGGGCACCTGGCGGCGCAACGCCGTTCCGGTGCTCTGCCTCCGCGACGATCCGGTGTTCGCCGACGGCTTCGACTGATCGGCCTCGCGCGCGGGCAGTCCGCCGCCGCGCGCGCTTTCCCCGGAAAAGGCGCCGCGCAAGACACGCGGCGCCTGCCGCGTTTCCGCTCTCGGGTCAGTCGACTGCGCTCGCGAACACGCGCAACGCACGGGCGTGCAATGCGGGCGTCCCGGCCAATGCGCTGCGCGTGTCGAGGCCGATCGCGGCGCCGTCGAGGTCGGTGAACACGCCGCCGGCCTCGCGCACGATCACGACCAGCGGCGCGATGTCGAGGATGTTGAGGTCGGACTCGATCACGAGATCGATCGCGCCGCGCGCGAGCAGGTGGTAGTGCAGGAAATCGCCGTAGCCGCGGATGCGACCGACGCGGCGCACGAGCTCGCCGTAGGCGTTCCATCGTGGCGGCGAAGCCGCCAGCGTCTTCAGGTTGCCGGTCGAGATCGCGCTGGCCGGACCGAAGTCGCTCGTGTCGGCGACGCGCAACGCGCGCGTCGCGCCGTCGCGCTCGCGCAGGAACGCGCCCGCGCCGCGCACGGCCCACGCACGCTCGCCGTACGCGGGCGCCGACGACACGCCGAGTACGAGTTCCCCCGCGTGCATCAGCGCGACCTGGGTCGAGAACATCGGGTAGCCGCGCACGAACGACTTGGTGCCGTCGATCGGGTCGACCAGCCAGAGCAGGTCGCCGTCGCCGTCGCGGCCCTCTTCCTCGCCGTACAGCGCATGGTCCGGAAATGCCTCGCGCACGATGCGCCGGATCGCCGCCTCCGCCGCGCGGTCGGCCTCGGTCACCGGCGTCGCGTCGGGCTTGGTCTCGACCGCGAAATCGCGGGCGAGGAAGCGCGGCAGCACGACCGCGTCGGCGGCGTCGGCCGCGCGCTGCGCGACCGTGAGCGCGTGCGCGAGGAAGCCTGGATCGAGCGCGTTCACAGCCAGCGCGCGGCGCCACCCTGCACGACGACGCGCACGCTGCCGTCGGGCTGTGGATCGCCGAGTTCGCGCAGCAGTTCCAGCGTGGCCGGGTCGCCGTCGCGCGAGCGCAGGATCGCCTCGCCGGAGATCGAAGGCACGCGCAGCGAGAAGCGACCGTCGACGGCGACCGGCCCGCTGCCGTCGTCGCGCACGCGCCCGCCGACGCTGCCGTCCGCCTGCGACGCGAAGTCGAACAGCAGGTCGCCGAAATGCGCCTCGACCTCGCCCTCGGCACCGACGCCGCTCCAGCGCGCCGTGCCCTGCGCATGGGTGATGCTCGCGGTCATCAGGGTCGCGTCCTCGAGCGTGCCGCTGACCGTGCCGAGCAGGTGCAACCCGGGCCGTTCGAGCAGGGCTTCGAAGCGCGAAGCAGGGATGCTGAAGCGCAGGCCTTCGGCCCGGACCGAACCATCCGCGCGCCGCGTGAGCACGCCGGCGAGGTCGATCTCGGTGCCCTTGATGCGCACGTCCGCGACCAGCTCGCGGCTGAGCAGCGGTCGCTTGAGCGCCTGCCAGTCGAGTTCGCCGAGGTCCTGGCCGAACAGGCTGACGCCGTCCGCGTGGCCGTTCCAGATCGTGCCGCGGATTCCACTCAGCTGCAGCGGCCCCAGCAGGCGCGCGCCGTAGCGGTAGCCGACGTCGGCCGGCATGCGCCAGACGTAGATGCCGGCGACGATCGCCGCCAGGACCACGAGGGCGAACAGGTACTTGATCAGGCGCATCGGGCGTCGCAATGGAGTGGACGCGGCCGCGGGGCCGCGTGGAGGAACGACCTTCTTAGCACGACGCGCCGCGCGGATTCAAACGCATGCCGGCGCCACGACATCGCGCCGCGCCGTCACGGCGCGTCCTGCAGGGTCGCTCGTGCGTTGACGATGCCGCCGGCCTCGCCGCGGTCGACCGACAGCTCGGTCGTTTCGATGCCGTAGTCGCTCGCGAGCGCCTCGAACCAGGCGGCCAGCGCGTCGAAACGCACGGCCTCGAAGCCGACCTTCACGCTGCTGCCGCCAGCCGGCTCGACGCGCCGGAGCGCATCGCCGAGGCCCGCGTCGCGCGCGGTCGCATCGGCGAGCGCGAGCAGCGAGCGACCGGCGCGTTCGCCGCCCGCGCGCCTCGCCGTGCCCTTGCGGCGTTCGATCTCCGCGGTGCCTGCGCGCACGTACGCGAGCGTCGCGCGCGCGCCGGCGACCTCGCGCTCGAGATCGTCGCGCCGTTGCGCCAGCGGATGCCACGCGAACGCCCAGCCGAGCAGCACGCCGGCGACGAGCGCGCCGCCGGCCAGCATGCGCCGTTCCTGCATCGCGAGGCCATCCCACCACGCGCGCATCATGGCCGGCCTCCCTGCGGGGCGGCCGCGACGACGCGCACGCGCCCGTCGACGCCGTCCGCACCGGGATTGGCCGCAGTGAGTTCCGCCTTCAGGCCGGGTTTCATCGCGAGCTGTTCGCGGATCAGGTCGAGGGCGGCGAGATCGGGCGCGCGCAGCGCGAGCTCGAGCGCGCCGTTGCGGTATTCGAGCCCGCGCGACTGCACGCGCGTGGTCGCACCGAGGATCGGCGCAACCTCGCCGAGCATGCGCAGCAGGCCGCTGCCGGCGACGCCGCTGCCCCGGCCGCTCTCGAGGCGACCGCGCACGAAGGCTTCGGCGCCGACGCGCGCGACCTGCGCCGCGTCGGCATCGGGGAACGCCGCGCGCACGGTCTCGTCGGCGAGCGCGGCGAGGCGCGCCGACTCGCGCGACAGGCGCACGACGTCGGCGACCAGGGTGGCGAACGCAAGCAGCACGCTGGCCGCGGCGAGCGCAGCCGCGATGCGCCACGCGCGACGCGCGCCACCGCTGCGGCGCGCCGGTGCGAACTCGCCTTCGAGCAGGTTCAACGGCGGCGTCGCGAGGCCGCCGGCGAGCCAGCGCAGGGGATCGCGCTGGCGCTCGTGGTAGGCCGCTGGCTGTTCCGGCAGCGCGAGGCGCGGCGCGGCGCGGAAATCGTGCACTTCGAGCGGCTGGCGCGGCACGGCGAGCGCGAGCCAGCCGGGCAGTTCGTCGACGGCGCAGGCGAACGCGCTCCACGGCGCCAGCCGTGCGACGGCGCGCGTGCCGTCGATCATCAGTTGCGAATGCTCGCCCGGCGGCGGCAGTGCGAGCGACTCGGGCACGAGCACGTCGGGCCGGATGCCGTCGGCCGCGAGGCGCTCGAGCCAGCCGCGCAGGGTCGCCCGGGCGACGACCGCGACGCCGATCGCAGCGCCGTCCGCCGGTGTCGCCGCGAAGTGCAGCTCGTCGACCGGCGCCAGCAGCTGCTCCTCGACCGCGTACGGCAGCGCCTGCATCCGTTGCGCGCGGCTGCGCGCGCTCAGCGTCGCCTGCGTCAGCAGCACGTCCTCGGACGGCACGATCGCGATGATCTCGTCCGCGGCGGCGACGACGTCGCCGGGCGGCACGCCGGTGTTCGAGGCCGCGGCCGTACCCGCGCGCTGGCGCAGCCAGGCGAGTCCGCCATCGGCAGCGAGGCGCACATACAGGCGATCAGGCATCCGGGGTCTCGCAGCTGAAGTCCGGCGATTGTACCGGCGCGGGCGCAAGCCGCGGGCCGCCACCGGCCGGGTGGGGCGCGGGCGCGGGCGCGCGGTCGCGAGGCCGGCCGGTCACCGCGCGTCCGGCTGCCACGCCGGCGCCGGCGCGGCCAGCGTTCCGTCGCTGCCGCGCGAGCGCGCGACCACGCGGACGCCGCCGTCGACGCCGCCGCGCTGGTAGCGCAGCACGCTCCAGGTTGTGAACGGCACGCCGTCGAGCACGATGTCGCCGCGCAGGAGGAAATCGCTGCTGCGCACGTCGAGCAGCGTGTCGATCCCGGCGGCGGCGGCCGGATCGAGCGGCGGCTGCGCATCGCGGAAGGCCTGCAATCCATCCCAGCGCGCATGTCCGCCCTGCCAGCGACTCTCGGCCGCGGCCTGCGAGCCGGTCAGCGCCCACAGCAGCGGCAGCGTCGCGGTGTTGACGTTGACGCGCGTGCCGGGTGGCAGCGCGCAGACGTGCGGCGCGAGGCGCGCGTAGGTCGTCGCGTCGACGCCGCGCACGAGGCGCAGCTCGGACACGTGCGCGAACACGCCGCCACGCGGACGGTACGGCACCGGCTGCGACAGGTAGGCATTGGCGGCGGCGTCGGCGGCGTCGGGATCGAGCCATTCGGCGACGGCGGCGGCGAGCCCGTGGTCGAGCTGCAGGTTGCCGAGCAGCGCCTCGAACACGCGCTGCCAGCGCTGGCGTTGCGGCGACAGCGCCGCCGGCGCGAGGTTGTTGAGGTTGAAGCAGCCGTCGAGGTCGCGCATCGAGGCGGCGATCGTCCCACCCGGGACGTCCTGCGGCGGCAGCGGCATCGCCCACGGGCTGGCGTGGGTGTCGATCTCGTTCGGCGGGATGGCCAGCAACACCTGCGCCGCGTACGCGTCGAGGCCGAGCGCGTAGGCCTCGGCCTGTTCGCCGCGCAGCAGGTTGCGCGTGCGCGCGAGCGCGAGTTCGCCGCGGTCGAGCAGCGCGGCGACGAGGATCACCGCGATCGCGACCACCAGCAGCGCGACCACGAGCGCGACGCCACGCTGGCGCCGTGCGGCCTTCACGGCGCGTCTCCCGCGCTCACCGGCATCGGCGAGGGCAGCTCGACGACGCGCCGGATCTCGCCGAGCCCGGCGGGCGCGAAGCGGAACTCGACCGCGCGTGGCAGGCTGGTGTCCGCACCGCCACGCGGCGGCCAGCTCGCGTGCCACGCGCCATCGTCGCCGAGGTAGCGCAGCCGCAGTTCGCCCGCGTCGGCGAGCAGGTCGCGCCACTGCGGGGCGCTGTCCGGCGCGCGGTCGAGCACGGTCCAGCGCGCGCGGCGCAGCACGCCGCGCTCCTCGCCCCAGGCGACGCGCTCGAGGTGGCTGCGCGGCTCGGCCAGCGGATTGGCGAAACCGAGTCGCGTCAGCTCGACCGCGTCGCCGCTGCCGGCGAGCGCGGCCAGCGGCGCGCCGTTGCCGGCGCGCACCGGGCGCGAAACGGCCTGGCGCAGGTCGCGTTCCAGCCCCGACACCGCGCGCAGGATCGCGGCGAGGCGCTCCTGCTGCTGCGCCAGCGCGCCGCGCGTGCGCGCGATCGAGGCCAGTCCGCCGTACGCGGCGGCCGCGAGCGCGGCGAACACCGCCAGCGCGACCAGCAGTTCGAGCAGGCTGAACGCGCGCAGGCGCGGCCGCATCGCGCGGCGAGCCGGGTCGCGGCGCCGGTCGACGGCCGTCATGGCGCGAACCCGCTCAGCGTCGCCGACGGCTGGCGCGCTTCGGCGAGGAACACGCGCACGTCGATGCGACGGATGCCGGCGTCGGGCGTCGGCCTGACCTCGCGTTCCCAGCGCCAGGCGTGGCCGGCGAACTCGACCCGGCCGTCGCTGGTGCCGGTCGGCGGCGGCTCGCCGCGCGGCTGCGCGAGGCGCGTTTCCTCGACCACGTTCGCCGCGACCCAGCCGGCGAGCGCGCGCTCGCGCAACGCGTCGAACGCGGCGACCTGCACGCTCGCGGCGCGTACCAGCGCGACCAGCGCGAGCGCGACGACCGCGAGCGCGACCAGCACCTCGACCAGGGTGAAACCGCGTGGCGCGCGCGACGTCATCGCAGCGGTGCCTCGATCCGCTCGAGCACGATCCCGCCCGCGTCGCCGCGCACCACGTGGCGCAGCGGCGCATCGCCGAGCGCGAGCGTGAGCACGAACGGGGTGAGTTCGCCCGACGAGAAGCACACGACCTGCGGCGCCGGCCGCTCCGGCGAGGCCAGCTCGAGCACGTGGCCGTCGCGTTCGATCGTGCTGCGCAGGCCGGCTCGCCACGCGCGCGGACGCAATTCGTCGCCGCCGAGCGGGCGCCACTCCGATCCGTCGAGGCGCAGGAAGGCATAACCCTCGGCGCCGATCGCGACGCCGATCTCGCGCCCACCGAGCTCGGCCTGCTCGCAGGCGTGCCGCACCAGCGCCTGGAAGCGCTCGGCCTCGTTGCCGAGCTGACGCTCGGTCGTGCCACCGATCGCGATCGTCAGCGCGAGCGCGAGCACCGCGACGATCGCGACGACGACGAGCAGTTCGACCAGGGTGAAGCCCGCTCGCGGCGCCTGCGTGCGCGCGACGCTGCGGGAGCACGGTTTGGACTGCGACATCCTGGCGGCCACGCCGGCGCCGGTCAGCGTTCGCCGGTCATGCCGTCGTCATTCCCAGTTGCCGATGTCGGCCGCCTCGCCCTCGCCGCCGGGCCGGCCGTCACTGCCGTAGCTGAACACGTCGACCGCGCCGTGCTGGCCCGGCTGCGCGTACTGGTACGGACGGCCCCACGGATCCTTCGGCGCGCGATCGAGGTACGGGCCTTTCCAGTTCGGCGTATCCGGCTGGCCGGACGGCCTGGCGACGAGCGCGTCCAGCCCCTGGTCGTTGCCGGGATAGGCGAAGTTGTCGAGCTTGTAGAGGTTCAGCGCGGTCATGATGCCCTGGATGTCCTGGCGCGCGCGCGTCACGCGCGCCTCGCCGGGGCGCTCCATCACGCGCGGCACGACGATCGCGGCGAGGATGCCGAGGATCACGACCACGACGAGGATCTCGATCAGGGTGAAGCCGCGCGCCCCGCGCGCATCGACGACGGCGGCGGCACGAGTGCGGGAAGCGGGTCGCGGGCAGCGGATCGGCATGGCGAGCTTGTGCGGCGGTGGCGGTGGCCCGGATCATAGCAGCCATGGATCGCAGTCATGCCTCGCAACTCGCCGCGCGCGACCTCGCCGTCGTCTGGCATCCGTGCACGCAGATGCACGACCACGAAACGCTGCCGATGCTGCCGATCGCGCGCGCGGAAGGCGCGTGGCTGCACGGCCACGACGGCCGCCGCTGGCTCGACGCGGTCAGCTCGTGGTGGACCTGCCTGCTCGGCCATCGCCATCCGCGCATCATCGCCGCGCTGAAGGACCAGCTCGACCGCCTCGACCACGTGATGCTCGCCGGCTTCACCCACGAACCGGCGATCGATCTGGCCGAGGCGCTCGTGCGCGTGGCGCCGCGCGGTGGCGACGGCCGCGCGCCGCTCGCGCGCGTGTTCTACGCCGACAACGGCTCCAGCGCGATCGAGGTGGCGCTCAAGCTGAGCTTCCACTACTGGCGCAACCTCGGCCGCCACGGGCGCACCCGCTTCATCGCGTTGAGCGGCGGCTACCACGGCGAGACGCTCGGCGCGCTGTCGGTCACCGACGTCGAGCTCTACCGCGCGACCTACGCGCCGCTGCTGCTCGAGCCGGTGTTCGCGCCGTCGCCGGACGCGTACCAGGCCGAACCGGGCGAGAGCGCCGTCGACTGCGCACAGCGCCGCCTCGCCGAACTGCGCGCGATCCTCGAGCGGCATGCCCACGAATGCTGCGCGATCGTGGTCGAGCCGCTGGTGCAGTGCGCGGGCGGCATGCGCATGCACGACCCGTCGTACCTGACCGGGCTGCGCGCACTCTGCGACGAGTTCGAACTGCACCTGGTCGCCGACGAGATCGCGGTCGGCTTCGGTCGCACCGGCACGCTGTTCGCGTGCGAACAGGGCGGCATCGCGCCGGACTTCCTCTGCCTGTCGAAGGGCCTCACCGGCGGCACCCTGCCGCTGTCGGCGGTACTGACGACGCAGCGCGTCTACGACGCGTTCTACGCCGAGTACTCGACCGGCCGCGCGTTCCTGCATTCGCACAGCTACACCGGCAACCCGATCGCGTGCCGTGCCGCCCTGGCGACGCTGTCGGTGTTGCGCGAAGAACCGGTGCTGGAGCGCAATCGCGCCCTCGGCGCGGTGCTCGAGGAGGCGCTCGCGCCGCTCGCCGACCATCCGCACGTCGCCGACGTGCGCCGCACCGGCATGATCGCCGCCGTCGAGCTGGTGAGGAACCGCCGCACGCGCGAGCCGTTCCCGGCCTCCGAACGCCGCGGCCTGCGCGTGTATCGCCATGGCCTCGACCACGGGATGCTGCTGCGGCCGCTCGGCAACGTCGTCTACTTCATGCCGCCCTACTGCATCACGCCGGACGAGATCCGGCGCATGGTCGCGGTCGCGAGCGACGGCATCGCGCGCGCGGTCGCCTGACGCGCGCGTTCAGCCGGGCGGCGCGGATTCGTCGCCCGCGGCCGCCCGCCGCGCGGCCTCCTCGACGCGCGCGGCATGCAGCGCCTTCAGCTCGGCCCAGCGGTTCTCCGAGGCGAGCAACGCCTCGCGCGGCCACGCCGCCGGTTGCGTGTACTGGAAGTGCGGGCCGCCGTCCTCGAGGATCGCGTGCAGGTCGGCCACCTGGCGCCGCGCGAGTTGCGCGAAGCTGGTGATGTCGTGGCTGCGCAGCAGCTCCTCGGCGTGGCGTCCGAGCCCCTCGATGACCGTGAGGTCCTCGGCGTGGCGCAGGTTGAAGCCGGCGGCGCGCGCGGCGGCGACGTCGATCGTGCGCATCGGCGGTGGCCGCGTCGGCACGTCGACGTAGGACGGCGGCGCGGGCGGCTCGGCCGGCGCAGCGGTCGTCGGCGTGGCGGCACCGTGCGCGCGACCACCGCGGCGCCGGCGACGCGCGAACCAGAACCCGGCCGCGAAGCCCGCGAACAGCCCGGCCAGCAACCACCACACGGCGTCCGTGGATACGGTCATCGACGCACCTCCATCGCGAACGAATGTACTCCGCCGTCCCGGTGCGTCCAACCCGCACTACCCGATGCCGGCGCCGCGCATTACTCTCGCCCGGTGGCCGCCGCGGCGGCCGGCTGTCCGGATCTGCCTCCATGCGCGTCCCCCGCATCTACGTCCCGCAACCACTGAGCCCGGGTCGCGACGTCGAACTGCCGCTGCAGGCCGGCGAGCACATCGCGCGCGTGCTGCGCCTCGACCGCGGCCATCCGTTGCGCCTGTTCGACGGCAACGGCGGCGAGTACGCGGGCGAGATCGCCTCGCTCGCGAAGCGCGCGGTGACCGCGCACGTGATCGCGCCGGCCCCGGCGCCGGATCGCGAGAGCCCGTTGCGCCTGACCCTCGGCCAGGGCATCGCGCGCGGCGAGAAGATGGACTGGATCCTGCAGAAGGCGACCGAGCTCGGCGTCGCGCGGATCGTGCCGCTGGTGACCGACCGCACCGAGGTCCGGCTCGATGCCGAGCGCACGTCGCGCCGCCTCGCGCACTGGGAAGCCGTGCTCGCTTCGGCATGCGAACAATGCGGCCGCAATACGCTGCCGCGGCTCGCCGAGCCGATGGAGCTCGCCGACTGGGCCGCGGCGCTCGGCGACGACGCCGGCCTGCGCCTCGTGCTCGACCCCGGTGGCGACGCGCGCGTGCGGGACCTCGCGCCGGGTACGTGCGCCACGCTCGCGGTGGGTCCCGAAGGCGGCCTCTCGGAGCACGACCTCGCCGCGCTGTCGCAGGCAGGTTTCCTCGGTCTGCAGCTCGGCCCGCGCATCCTGCGCACCGAAACGGCCGGGCTCGCGGCGATCGCCGCGCTGCAGGCGATCCACGGCGACGCCTGACACCGCCCGCGGCGACGCCACCAGGCTCGCGCCGTGCACGGCCGGCAGGAGTCGCGCCGGATTCGTACACGGCTGCGCGCCTCGCAGCGGTTGCCGCTGCGCGCCGATCCGGGCCCAATGCGGCGAACGGAGGGCCGGCATGCACGCGACGCGACTACTGCACGTTTTCCTGCTGGCGATGGCCTGGCGTGCTGCGCCGGCGCTCGAACTCGCCGCGCGCGACGCGACCACCGGCGCGCCGCTGCACGCCATCGTCGAATACACGGACGAGCGCGGCACGCACGCGCTCGACGTCGACGGCCGCCTGCGCGCAATCGAGCCGCCCGCGACGCGCGTCGCCGCGCGCGCGCACGCCGACGGCTACTCCGACTATGCCTTCGTGCTCGATCCCGTCGCGGGTGCGACGACGCTGCTGCTGGAGCCGCTCGTGCCGCCGGCGGCGTTCGCACGCCTGGCGCGACGCACGCACGGCGATGCACGCGCCTTGCAAGGTCACGTGCGGCGCGCCGACGACGGCGAGCCGATCGCCGGCGCGCTCGTTTCGATCGAAGGCCGCAGTGCGGCCAGCGATGCGCAGGGCTACTTCGAGCTGGAGTTACCGCCGTTCGATCCGAGCGAGGCGTCGCGATCGCAGCTGCGCGTGGATGCGCCGGGCTTCGGCGAGCAGCTGCGCGACGGCCTCGTGCGCGCACCCGGCGTGCAACGCCTCGTGCTCGCGCTCGACGAAGCCGCGCTGCGGCGCGTCGACCATGTCGTCGGCGCGCTCGACCGTGAAGGCGGCGTCGCCGGCGCGCCGGAAAACGATCGCGCGGACGGCGGCGGACCGCTCGCGCGACCCGTCTCGCCCGCCGGCCCGCTGGTCGCGCCCACGCTGGCGCCACCCGAGACCATCCGCGTCGGCTACGCCGATGCGGCCTGCACGCAACCGTGCTGCACCGGCAGCTGCTCGCACAGCTGCGTGCTGCCGCTGGAAACCTACGTGCGGCGCGGCCTCGACAGCGAGTGGATCGCGAGCTGGAACACGCACAGCCTGCGCGCCGGCAGCATCGCCTACCGCAGCTACGGCGCGTGGCGCGTCGCGCATCCGATCTCGGCTTCGTTCGACATCTGCTCGAGCGCGTGCTGCCAGGTCAACGATGCCGGCACCGCGACCAGCACCGACGCGGCGGTCGCGCGCACGCCCGGCCTGATGCTCACGCGCGGCGGCACGGAAGCCGCGTCGGCCGAGTACTCGGCCGAGAACAACAGCTGGGACGATCCGTCCGACGGTTTGTCGTGCAGCAATGCCGATCTCTCCTGCGGCAACGGTTTCAACGGCTCGCCCTCGACCGGCTGGCCCTGCCTCGCCGACGAGGTGGGTGCGGGACACGGCTGCTTCGGCCACGGCCGCGGCATGTCGCAGTGGGGCACGCAACGCTGGGCGATCCACGCGAGCGCGCGTCGCTGGCCGTGGATCGTCGACCACTACTACAACGCGAACGGCGCCGGCAGCGGCCAGCGCACCGCGGTCATGACCTCGCCGCTGTCGCTGGCGGATCTCGCCGCGCAGCCGGCCGTGGCTGCGCCCGGGGCGCTGCTGCAGCTGGCCGCCCGTGCAACCAGCGCGGCAGGCGCCGCGCACGCGCACCTGCTGGTCGGCGCGAGCCTCCATCGCAGCGGCGTCGGGTACCTCGATGATCCCGCCAACGACGCGCCGCTGTCGCTCGCGCCCGGCACGCACGAGATCGGCCGCGCGTTCCGCGTACCCGCGACGGCCGGCAGCGGCCGCTACGACCTGCTCGTGTCGCTCTACCTCGACGTCGACGAGGATGGCGCGATCAGCTCGGCCGACCTGCCCCTCGCCCTCGCGACCGCGCCGCAGGCGGTCGCCCTCGTCGCCGACCGCATCTTCGCCGACACGTTCGATCTCTCGCACTGACGCCGACGCGCCACGCGTGGTCGACGCCGCGCGCGCGATGCGCCGACCGCGTCGCCGACGGCGAACGAACCGACGCTCAGCGGCGCGCGCGCCGACGCGCGACGATCGCGCGCGACAGGTAGGCGACGATCGCGAGGTTGGCCGCGAGCACCAGCGCCGCGGCGATGGTCGGCTTGCGCGCGAGTTCGAGCAGCTCCAGCGGCAGGTAGATCGCGCCGCCGAGCGCGGCGAGCCATTCGGCCCACGGACGCGATCGCCACAGGCCGTAGGCCTCGACCAGGCGCACGATCGCGTAGCCGGCGGCCGCCGCCGCCAGCCACGCCAGGTGGCCCTGCCCCGCCTGCGCCGCGGCGTCGAGGAAGATGCGCGGCAGCTTCGCCGTGGGATCGAGGTGCGCGTGCTCGACCAGTCGCAGCGCGATCGCCTCGACGTCCCTGTGCACCAGCGCGAGCGCGCCGCTGGCGATCACCAGCACCAAGAGGCCCTTGAAGCCTTCGAACAACGCGATCGTCCGCATCGTCGACCGGCTGGCTGCCGGCGGCACCACCACCCGCTGCCCGCTCATCCATCACCGCCGCGCGTCGAGTCCGGCATCGATGATGCCATCGTCGCGCGGGCCGTGGGCATTTCAAATGCAACCGATCCGTTGGTACAGGTCGAGGTCCGCCGCCGAGTAGCAGCAGAAGATCGCCTCGACGACCGATCCGGGCCGGTGCGCGGCGACCGTGTCGAAGGCGATGCGTGCGGCGGGCGCCTTCGGGTAGCCGTAGGCGCCGGTGCTGATCGACGGAAACGCGATCGTCGCGAGGCCGAGCGCCTCGGCGACTTCGAGCGAACACCGGTAGCACGAGGCGAGCAGCGCGGCCTCGCCGGCATCGCCGCCGCGCCAGACCGGGCCGACCGCATGGATGACGTACCGCGCCGGCAGGTGATGCCCCGCGGTCGCCTTCGCATCGCCGGTCGCGCAACCGCCGAGCCGACGGCATTCGGCGAGCAGCCCGGGACCGGCCGCGCGGTGGATCGCGCCGTCGACGCCGCCGCCACCGAGCAGCGACTCGTTCGCCGCGTTGACGATCGCGTCGACGGCGAGCGTGGTGATGTCGGCGTGGAGCGCGCGCAGCCGCATCGGCCGTCCCGTCAGGATCCGCGCGCCGCACGCGCCTGCCGCGTGCCGGCGCTGTGCGCGGCGCCCTCGACCACGTGGCGGAACGTCAGGTTGATGCGTTCGCCCGGCACGCGCGTGCGCCGTGGCAGCGCGTGCTGGTAGAGGCGCTGGGTCGCGCCTGCCATCACCAGCAGGCTGCCGTGCCCGAGTTCCAGCGCCAGCGCACGCGTGCGCGTCGCGCGCGAACGCAGCACGAACGTGCGCGCGGCGCCGAGGCTCACCGACGCGATCACCGGTGCCGCGCCGAGCTCGGCTTCGTCGTCGCTGTGCCAGCCGACGGTGTCGCGGCCGTCACGGTAGAGGTTGGCGAGCACGCTGTTGAACGCGACGCCGAGGCGCGCCGACAGCGCGTCGCGCAGGCGCGCGAGCGACGGCGTCCAGGGCGCCGGCTCGAACCGCGAGCCGGAGTACGCATAGGCTGCGGCGGCGTCGCCGATCCAGCAGGACAGTCGCGGCGTCTCGACCTCGCGGCCGAACAACCGCAGGCGGTGCGGCGCCCACGCGATGCCCACGCGCAGTTCGTCGAAGAGCGCGTCGGCCTCGGCGCGCGGCCACGCGGATTCCGCGTACCGCAGGTCGGCGCCGGCGAGTTCGATCCGTCGCAATGGCGCATGCCGTACAGCCATGCGTCATCTTCGCACGCACACCCGGGCCGCGCAGCCCCGCCACTCGACGGGGCTGCGCGATCGTTCAGCGCGGGCGCCGGCGCGTCGCCGCCGAACCGGCCAGGGCGAGCAGGCCCGCCATCAGCAGCAGCATCCAGCGCGCATCGACCGGCACCTTGTCCGGCGTCGCCACCGGCGTGCCCGCGACGACCGTGGAGACCGACGACGCATTGTTGTTCGGCGTCGGATCCTCGACCGTCGCCGAGGCGACCGATGCGGTGTTCACGATCGTGCCGTGGAAGCCCGGCGTCACCAGATAGGTCGCTTCCACCCGCACGCTGGCGCCCGCGGCGAGCGGCGGCAGCGCGCACGGGAAGCCACCGGCGCACGGCGCGGCGACCGATACGAAGTCGAGGCCTTCCGGCGTCGGGTCGTACAGCATCGGGTCGGGCACCGCATCCGGGCCGCGGTTGGTCACGACGATCTCATAGGTGATCGTCGTGCCGGAGAGCGCCTGCGCCGGGCCGGACTTGCCCACGTCGAGGTCCGCCATCCGCACCGGCACGTCCACGCGCGTCGTCGCCGTCGCGGTGTTGTTGGCCACGTCGGGATCCGGCGTGCTGCCCGCGACGCTCGCGGCGTTGACGAGCGAGCCGCTCGCCTCCGGCGACACCGCGTAGGTGACCTCGACGGTCGCCTCGGCGCCGCTCGCGAGCGCGCCGAGTTCGCACGGGAAGCCGGCCGTGCACGGCGCGCCGGCGGAGACGAACACCAGCCCCGCCGGCGTCGGATCCGACAGCACCACGTCGAGCGCCGGATCCGGGCCGTGGTTGGCGACGGTGAGCACGTAGGTCACCTCGTCGCCCGGCGCCGCCGTCGCGGGACCGCTCTTCGCCAGCGCGAGGTCGGCGAAGGTCGCGGCGGCATGGATCGCCGTGCTCGCGCTCGCGACGTTGTTGCCCGCGTCCGGATCCGGCGTGCCGCTCGACGCCGTCACCGTGTTCGTGACCTGCGTGCCCGCCGCGCCGGCGTCGACCGCGTAGGTGACATCGACGCTGGCGCGCGCACCCGCCGCGAGCGAGCCGAGGTCGCACGGGAAGCCGGCCGCGCAGGGCGCGCTGGCGGAGACGAACACGAGGCCCGCCGGCGTCGGGTCGGCCAGCACGGCGTGCTCCGCCGGGTCCGGACCCGCGTTGTCGAGCGTGATCGTGTAGGTCACGTTCGTGCCCGCGATCGCGTCGGCCGGGCCGGTCTTGGCGACTGCGAGGTCGGCGATCGGCGCCGCGACCGTCGTTTCGACGGTCGAACGGTCGTTCGCCGCCTCCGGATCGTCGACGCCGACCGGCGCCGCGATCGTCGCGGTGTTGGCGAGCAGCAGCGGACCGGTCGGCGCGATGCCGATGATCTCGATCACGACCGTGCCGCCCGCGGGCAGCGTGCCGATCGTGCCGCTGACCGTGTTGCCGCCGACCTGCGGCTGCGCCGCGCATGCCGCGCCGCCGGACTCGCCGCCGCAGCTCGCGCTGACCGCGCTGATCGCCGCCGGCACCTCGTCGAGGTAGCTCGCGCCGTTGGCCGGGCTCGGGCCGTTGTTGGTGATCGTCAGCGTGTAGCCGATCGAACCGTTCGAGGCGACGGTCGCGGCACCAGTCTTGACGATCGCGAGGTCGGCATTGCCCGGGCCGACGTTCGTGCTCGCGGAAGACTGGTTGTTGGTCGAGACCGGATCGGGCACGTCGCTGCCGGCGCTCGCACTGTTCACGATCGGATTCGCCCCGGCGTAGTCGGCCGGCACGCGGTAGGTCGAGGTGATCGTCGCGCTGGCGCCGTCCGCGAGCGTGCCGAGCGTGCACGGGTAGGCCGCCGTGCACGCGCCCGCGTTCGACACGAACTCGAGGCCGGCAGGCGTCGGGTCGGTCACGACGACGCCGGTCGCGGCGCTCGGACCGTCGTTGCGCACGACGATCGTGTAGGCGATCTCGTCGCCGGGCGTGACCGTGGCCGGGCCGGTCTTGGTCACCACCAGGTCGGCGAGCGGATTGCCGTTCAGCGACGCACTCGCGCTGTTGTTGGCGCCGTTGGGGTCCGGCTGGTCGTGTGCGTCGATGCTCGCGGTATTGGTCATCGCACCGTCGGCGAGCACGTGCGCGACCACGGTCAGCGTCGCGCTCGAGCCGGCACCGGCCGCAGGCAGCGTGCCGACGTCCCAGCTGCCCGCGATCGGGTCGTAGCTTCCCTGCGACGGCGTCGCGGAGACGAAACCGAGGCCTTGCGGCAGCGCGTCGAGCACGCGGACGCCGGTCGCGTCCGACGGACCGTTGTTGTGCACGGTGACCGTGAAGGTGACGTCGTCGCCGACGTTCGGCGCGGTCTCGTCGACGGTCTTGGTGACCGCGAGGTCGGCTTCCTGGCCGTTGATCGACGCACCGGCCTGGTTGTTCGCGGTGACCGGGTCGAACTGGTCCTCGTGCGTGATCGTCGCCGTGTTGACGATCGAGCCCGGCGCGGTGACGGTCGCATCGAGCAGCAGCACCGCGACCTCGCCGGCCGCCAGCGCGCCGACGTTCCAGACGCCGCCCGCGAACGTGCCCTGCGACGGCGTCGCCGCGACGAAGTCGAGGCCGGCCGGCAGGTGGTCGGCCACCTCGACGCCGGTCGCGTCGTTCGGGCCATTGTTGGTCACGCTGATCAGGAAGCTCACCACGTCGCCGACGTTCGGCGAGTCGTGGTCGACCGACTTGGCGACCGCGATGTCGGCGGTCGCGCCGGCATTGATCGACGCACCGGCATTGTTGTTGCTGGTGTCGGGATCGGGCTGGTCGGACGCACTGACCGCGACCGTGTTGGTCAGCGCACCGGGCACCTCGACCGTCGCGACCAGGGTCAGCGTCGCGGTCTCGCCGTCGGCGAGCGCGCCGATCGTCCACAGGCCGGTGGCCGGCGCGTAGTCGCCGGCCGAGGCCGTCGCCGAGACGAAGCCGAGGCCGAACGGGAGGCTGTCGGTGACCGCGACGCCGGTGGCGTCGTTCGGGCCGGTATTGGTCGCGGTGATCGTGAACGTCACGGTCTGGCCGACGTGCGGCGCCGCTTCGTCGACGCTCTTGCTGAGCGCGATGTCGGCGGCGGCTCCGACGGCGGTCGACGTCGAGGAGACGTTGTTGCCGCTGTCGGGATCCGGGACGCCGGCCGGCGGCGCGACCGTCGCGGTATTCGCGACCGCCTGCGCGCCGAACGGCGCGGTGCCGCTGATCGTGATCGTGACCGAGCCGCCGGCAGGCAGCGTCGGCACCGTGCCCGTGACGTCGTTGCCGAGCACGCTCGGCGCGGCGCAGGTCGCGCCGCCCTGGGCAGACCCGCAGCTCGCGCTGACGCCAGTGATCGCGGCGGGCACCGCGTCGGCGTAGCTCGCGCCGTGCGCCGCACTCGGACCCGCGTTCGACACCACCAGCGTGTAGGCGATCGTCGCGCCGGACACCGCACTCGCCGGCGCCGACTTCACGATCGACACGTCGGCCGACGCGGTCACCGTGGTCGCCACGGTCGAACCGTTGTTCTCCGGCACCGGGTCGACCATGCCCAGCGGCGGCAGCGCGCCGGCGGTGTTCGCGAACGTCGTCGGTTCCGCCGGTGCCGTGCCCTGGATGGTGAACGTAACGCTCGAACCCACGGGCAGCGCTGCGATCGTGCTCGTGACCGAGTTGCCGACGACGCTGGCCGCCCCGCAGGCCGCGCCACCGGTCGCGCCACCGCAGCTCGCCGTCACGCCGGTGATCGCGGCCGGCACCTCATCGATGAAGCTCGTACCGTTCGCGTCGCTCGGGCCGTGGTTGGTGACCGTCACCGTGTAGGTGATCTGCGACCCCGCGAAGACGGCGCCGGGGCCATCCTTGTGCGTCTCGATGTCGGCGCGGCCGACGAGCGTGTCGGTGTCGGTCGCGCTGTTGTCGCCGAGGTCGGGATCGGTCGTTCCCGCCGGCGGCGCGATCGTCGCCGTGTTCGACAGGCTGCCGCTCGCGCCCGCAGCGACCGTGCCGGTCAGCGTGAACGTCGCGCTGGCGCCGACCGGCAGGTCGACGGTCGCGGCGATGTCGCCGCTGCCGGATGGCGGGCAGGTGCCACCGCCGCTGCCGGTGCAGGTCCAGCTCGCGCCGCCGAGGTCGGCCGGCACGGTGTCGAGCACGGTCGCGCCGACGACGGCACTCGGGCCCGCGTTGTGCGCGACGATCGCGTAGGTGACCGGCAGGCCAGGCGTGGCCGTGGTCGCGCCGTCGGTCTTGCTGATCGACAGGTTCGCGGTCGGGTCGAGGGTATCGACGTCGGTCGCGCTGTTGTCGCCCGGCACGGGATCGATGGTGCCCGTGGGCGGCGCGATCGTCGCCGTGTTGGCGAGCGTGCCGGTCGCGCCCGCGTCGATCGTCGCGTCGACGGTGAAGGTCACGCTCGCGCCGACCGGCAGGTCGACGGTCGCGGCGATGTCGCCGCTGCCGGTCGCCGGGCAGACGCCGCCGCCGGCGCCGACGCAGGTCCAGGTCGCCGAGGTGATCGCGGCCGGCAACGCATCCGTGATCGTCGCGCCGCTGACCGCGCTCGGGCCCGCATTGCCGGCGGTGATCGTGTAGGTGACGGACTGGCCCGGCACGGCGGAGGTGGCGCCATCGGTCTTGCTGATCGACAGGTTCGCGACCGCTTCGAGCGTGTCGCTGTCGGTCGCCGTGTCGTCGCCCGGATTCGGATCGGTGACGCCCGCCGGCGCCGTGACCGTCGCGGTGTTGGAGAGCGTGCCGCTCGCAGCCGCGTCGATCGTGCCGGAGATCGTGAACGTGACGCTGGTGCCGGCCGGCAGGTCGACGGTCGCGCTGACGTTGCCGACGCCGCCGGGCACCGCGCAGGTGCCACCGCCGGTGCCGGCGCAGGTCCAGCTCGCGCCGCTGATCACCGCCGGCAGCACGTCGACGACCAACGCCCCGGGCGCGTGGCTCGGACCCGCGTTGCTCGCGACCACGGTATAGGTGATCGCCGTGCCCGGCGTTGCGCTCGTCGCGCCGTCGGTCTTGGTGATCGACAGGTTCGCCGTCGGCACGAGCGTGTCGGTGTCGGTCGCGGCATTGTTGCCCGCGACCGCATCGATCGTGCCCGCCGGCGGCGCGACCGTCGCCGTGTTCGACAGCAGCGCCTCGTTCGTGCCGGCGTCGATCGCCGCCGTGGCGGTGAAGGTCACGCTCGCTCCGACCGGCAGGTCGACTGTCGCCGCGATGTCGCCGTTGCCCGCGGCCGGGCAGGCGCCGCCGCCGGCCCCGACGCAGGTCCAGCTCGCGGACGTGATCGCGGCCGGGAACGCGTCCGTGACGGTCGCGCCGAAGGCCGGGCTCGGCCCCGCGTTGCTCGCCGTGATCGTGTACGTGACGGTCGAGCCGGGCACCGCGACGGTGACGCCGTCGGTCTTGGTGATCGCGAGGTCCGCGCTCGCGATCGGCGTGACGACCACGCTCGAGCTGTTGTTGGCCGGGTTCGGGTCGGTCTGGTCCAGCGCCGCCAGCGAGGCCGTGTTCGTGAACCCGGCGTCCGTGTCCACCTGCGCCACGATCGTGAGCGTGCGCGTCGCACCCGCCCCCGTCGCCGCCAGCGCACCGATCGTCCACTCGCCGCTGATCGGGTCGTACGTGCCCGCGCCCGGCGTCGCCGACACCAGCGACAGGCCCGCCGGCAGCACCTCCGTGAGTACCACGCCCGTCGCCGCGCTCGGCCCGTTGTTCGTCGCCGTGATCGTGAACGTCACCGTGTCCCCGCGAACCGGGTTCGCGTCGTCCACCACCTTCACCACCTGGATGTCCGACGACTGACCGTTCAGCGTCACGCCGCCCGTGTTGTTCGCCGGGTTCGGGTCGTGCTCGGCCGCGTCCACCGTCGCCGTGTTCGTGAGGTCACCCGGCAGCGTCACCGTCGCCACGACCTGCAGCGTCGTGCTCGCCCCCGCGCCCAGCGAACCGATCGTCCACAGGCCCACGTCCTCGTCGTACGTGCCCTGCGCCGCCGTCGACGTCACGTACACCAGCCCCGTCGGCAGCAGGTCGTCCACGCTCACGTCCGTCGCGTCGTTCGGGCCCGCGTTCACCACCGTGATCGTGTACGTCACGTCCGTGCCCAGGTTCGGCGTCGCGTTGCTGACCGTCTTGGTCACCTGCAGGTCCGCCGACGGGTTCGCGTTCAGCAGCGCCGAGCCCGCGTTGTTGCCCGTGTCCGGGTCGAACTGGTCGCCCGCCGTCTTCGTCGCCGTGTTCGTGATCGCGCCCGTCGCCAGCACCTGCGCCGTCATCTGCAGCGTCGCGCTCGCGCCGTTCGCCAGTCCACCCACCGTCCACACGCCGCTCGGCGCGTCGTACGTGCCCTGGCTCGGCAGCGCCGACACCAGCACCAGCCCGCTCGGCAGCGCGTCCGTGATCGCCACCCCGCTCGCCGCGTTCGGGCCGTCGTTCGCCACCGTCACCGTGAACACCACCGTCTCGCCCACGTTCGGCGTCGCATCGTCCACGCTCTTGCTCACGCGGATGTCCGCGCTCGGCTCCACGTCCACCACCACCGTGCCCGTGCAGCGCGTCGCCGACGGACAGCCGGCATCGCCGCCGCCTTCCACCGTCGCGCTGTTGCTGCCGTCCGTCGCGCCCGCACCCACCGTCACGTCCAGCGTCAGCGTCGTGCTGCCACCCGCCGCCAGCGTGCCCGTGTACGTGCAGTCCAGCGTCGTCGTGCCGCTGCAGCTCCAGTTCGTCCCGCTCGCGCTCGCCAGCACGATCCCTGCCGGCAGCGTGTCCGACACCGTGATCGCGCCCGCCGTCGGGCCTGCACCCGTGTTCGTCACCGTCAGCGTGTAGCTCGCCGGCTGGCCCACGATGAACGGGCTCGGCGTCGCCGCCTTCGACAGTGCCAGCTGCGGCTGCAGCAGGTTCGTCGTCGTCGTGCCCGTGCTGTTGCCACTGTCCGGATCGCTCGTCCCCGCCGGCGGCGTCGCCGTCGCGCTGTTGGTCACCGACGTCCCGCTCGTCGGCGCCGTGCCGTCGATCGTGAACGTCACGCTGCCGCCTGACGGCAGCGTCGCGATCGTGCTCGTCACCGTGTTGCCGGCCACGTTCACCAGGCCGCACGCCGCTCCGCCCGTCGCACTGCCGCACGACGCCGTCACGTCCGTGATCGACGCCGGCACCGCGTCCGTGAATACCGTCCCGTCCGCGTCGCTCGGGCCCAGGTTCTCCACCACCACCGTGTACGACAGCGCGCCGCCGTAGCCCACGCTCGCCGGACCCGTCTTCGTCACGCGCAGGTCGGCGCTCTTCGCGACCGGCGTGGTGACGCTGCTGCTGTCGTTGCCGGCGTCGGGGTCGCTGGTCGTGGTCGTGACCGTCGCGGTGTTCTGGATCGGGCCGGACTCGCCGGCGCCGACGTGGAAGGTCACCGTGATGCTCGTGCCCGCGCCGCTTGCGAGCGTGCCGAGGCTGCACGGGAAGCCGGCCGCGCACGGCGCGGTCGCGGAGACGAAGGTGAGCCCGGCCGGGGTCGGATCCGCGAGCACGACATTCGCCGCGTCGCTCGGACCGTGGTTGGTGACCGCCAGCGTGTAGCTGACGTCCTCGCCCGCGGTCGCACTCGCCGGGCCGGTCTTGGCGACCGCGACGTCGGCACTCGCCACGACCGGGGTCGTGACCGAGCTCGTGTTGTTCGACGGCACGGGATCGGTCGTCGACGAACTCACCGTGGCGACATTGTGGATCGGGCCGCTCGCATCGGCCGGTACCGAGAACGTGACGGTCACGTTCACGCCCGTCCCGCCCGCGAGCGTGCCGAGGTTGCACGGAAAGCCGCCCGCGCACGGCGCGGTCGCGGAGACGAAGGTGAGCCCGGCCGGGGTCGGATCCGCGAGCACGACATTCGCCGCGTCGCTCGGACCGTGGTTGGTGACCGCCAGCGTGTAGCTGACGTCCTCGCCCGCGGTCGCACTCGCCGGGCCGGTCTTGGCGACCGCGACGTCGGCACTCGCCACGACCGGGGTCGTGACCGAGCTCGTGTTGTTCGACGGCACGGGATCGGTCGTCGACGAACTCACCGTGGCGACATTGTGGATCGGGCCGCTCGCATCGGCCGGTACCGAGAACGTGACGGTCACGTTCACGCCCGTCCCGCCCGCGAGCGTGCCGAGGTTGCACGG